>Ga0123353_10015197_pt1 | contig 11164 bp, 9 predicted proteins | sample TergutLab28metaG_3_FD_92763 | JGI IMG/M metagenome (GOLD analysis project Ga0123353, IMG submission 92763) | Labiotermes labralis P3 segment gut microbial communities from Petit-Saut dam, French Guiana - Lab288 P3 | ecosystem: Host-associated > Arthropoda: Insects > Digestive system > Gut ... | reverse complement strand
GGACAGCCCATTTGAATCTTAAACGTAGATGATTACTTAGCGGAGTTCGAGCGTCTTGATGTTGGAACCGTTGCCCTTGATGTCATAATTTAGCGTGAAACCCGCGAGTTCATGGTCTGCAACGAATACGTATTTACCGTCCTGATTGGCGTTATTACCTTTGAGGTTGACAGAGTATTCGGCGGTTTTGCTCATTCCGTTGGAGTACGTAACGGTAGCATTGAAAGTCAGTGTCCACATGTTGCTGTTCTTCGCGGTTTCTTTAATGCTGATAAAGTCTCTGACACTGGTTGCCGCGGTTTTCACAGTAGCTTCGCTGATGCCGAAAGGTTGGGTGTATGCAACGCCTGTATTGCCTACCAACTCAGCGCGGACGTACCCGTTGGCGATCGCGTCGGCATACAGGGAGACGTCGATGGAGTTTCCTGTGGTAATTACTTTGCTCGCGTCGTTTTCAGTGCCGGAATACCATACGATTGTATTGAAATCGCTGCCTGAAATGGTGATAGTGTTTCCAATAACTATTAAGTTGGAAATGCTGGGGGTTGCGTCCTGCGTGAGAAAGCCCAGCGCCATTTGGTTATTTGTGCCACCCGAGTACATAGAGTCGGTCGTAGTGGTCTGCGCGGGAGCTCCTGGTGTGCCGACGCTGTTGACACCGTGTTTGCGGTCTATGCGGCTGACGCCGTAGAACGCGCCGGTTTCCATCGAATCCCTTGTCCCCGCTTGTGAAAGGGTCGGCATCAGCATGACATTCCAAGCGTGGCCGTTGCCCGACAGCGAGTGCGAGTCGTCGTTCGAAAAGCCCCAGACACCTCTGCCCTGCGGCATGGTCTGCGTTAGGATGTTGTCCCACAGGATGCGGTCATTGACGGATTCGCCGTCCCATTTATTGATGATTTCCATACCCACGCAGGAGGGGTTATCCATGAACAACTCTACATATTTACCGACAATCGCGGAATCACTTGAGCGCGCCGCGTTGTTCTGGCCGCCAGTGTATCTGCCGGGATGGTTGAGGTGGGTGATGCCGCCGCGAGCAGCGACTTCCTTAATGACCTCGTCCATCGTTCTTCCAAAATCGGAAAAATCGTTCCGGTCCTGCCCAACATCGCCCGGCAAACCTGTCGTAAAGAAGGCGTTGATGTGATGATTCCGGAAGTTACTGCCGCCGCCGTTGAAGCGTTCACCTTCGGCACTGGTTTCGTTTGTTTCTCCCATGCTGATCATGCCGTTGTTGTTGGTACGGTCGCCATCGTAAGTACCGAGGGAGGGGTTGACTTTACTGAAGGTTCCCGCGTTGATGGCGGCCAGTTCTTCAGCCGTCAGGTATGTCGATTCATCCATGCCGATGCCGTTCCAGTTGTTGTCCCAACTACCAGCAGCCGTCCACATATCCCACGCCGTTGTAGTGGTGTCGTGGTCGGTCATGGCGACGATGTCGAAGTTTTTCGCGTACTTGTCAAGCAGCATATCGCGCCTGAAGTTGCTTCCGTCCGAGAAGGTGGAATGGGTGTGGTGCGCGGCGTTGTACTGACCGCTTGTAGCCCAGTTAACATTAGCATAGGGGTTGCTGATGTCGTAGAATAACTGCTGGGTGTTCTGCGGGGCGGCGAGTACGGATGTGCCGAGGGTGCCGACTGTAAGTATTACTGCGAGTGCGAGCGATGCGAGTTTCTTGTGAGATTTCATCATTAGAAATACTCTCCTTCTTAAATATTATTTTCGAACCGCTTTAATTATTGCATTACCATTGTAAAGTCCACATGCAGGAGCAAGTAAAACTTTTGTAATAATTATGTGAGATTACAGTATCGCCCCGTCTTGGTCCTTGCTTAAGACCGGGGCGCGTTGTCCTGTAAATCCGGCAATCAACCGCGCATTAGTACCGCTTACACCGCTTACACCGCATTAACACAAATGAAAGACAAGTTGTTGAGCGGTACTCGTCGCGTTTGCGCGGCGTGTGAGCAAGCGAGCCATCATACAAGTCTGCTTGGGTTGTGGGCGCAGCTCACATTTGTTAGAACGGCAAATATTTACCAAATCTTCTTCGATACCGTAAATTGACAAAACCCTCGGGTGGTGTTAGTCTACTGTCTAGCAATAATGCCAGCAAACCGGAGGTGAACCCATGCTCGACAAAAGCGTGCCGTACGCCGGCCTTTATATGCGCAGGGACGCCGGCGCGAAGATCCCAATCTATGAACTTCCGCAAGGTTTTCATTTTTCGCTCTACAGCGACGGGAGCGAGTCGGACTGGGCAAGGATAGAAGCGTCCGTCCTGGAGTTTGACAGCGAGTTTGCCGCGCTGCTGTTTTTTAAGGACTATTTCATGCCGCATGTAGAAAAGCTTTACCGCCGCTGTCTTTTCATTGAGACAAGCGGCGGCGTGAAGGTCGCGACATCGACTGCCTGGTGGTCGGACATATGCGGGGAGCGGCGGTCCTGGCTGCATTGGGTCGCGGTCGACCCGAAGTATCAGGGGCTGGGCCTGGGCAAGGCGATAATAGCGCGTGCGACAGAGCTGATAACGCAGCTCGACGGCGACGTCCCAATCTATTTGAGAACGCAGACCTGGAGTTACAAAGCGATTGGAATATATAGGACTTGCGGTTATGAGCCGACGGATGAAAAGGCCCTGTACACGGAAAGCAGCGACAACTACAAGAAAGCGCTGAGAATACTAAAGAAAACAGGGCGATGACCCGGCGGCGCAGCGGCTGCAAACCCTGCGATGAACAGCCGCAACTCCTGCGGCGCAGCGGCTGCTGATCCTGCGACGAACAGCCGCAACTCCGGCGGCGCAGCAGCCGTTTTAATCGGCGGAAAACTCTCTTACCAGCTCCGTTATCGTCGCCTTGGCGTCGCCGTATATCATCAGGGTGTTCGGCATAGAAAACAGCTCGTTTTCTATGCCGGAAAAGCCTCTGCCTTTGCCGCGCTTCAGTACGAACACAGTTCTTGCTTGATGCGCTTTTATTATCGGCATTCCATAAATGGGAGAGGATTCGTCAGTCTCCGCAGCGGGATTGACGACGTCGTTTGCGCCGATCACTATGGCGACGTCCTTTATCGGCATCGTCGGGTTGACTTCGGCCATAGTCTTCAACTGGTCATATTCGACGTCGGCTTCCGCAAGCAGGACGTTCATGTGGCCGGGCATACGGCCGGCGACAGGGTGGATTGCGTAGGTGACTTCGGCGCCGCCGGCTTCGAGCTTTTCCGAAAGCTCCCTGACGGCGTGCTGGGCCTGAGCGACAGCCATTCCGTAGCCGGGGATAAACACCACCGACTGCGCCGCTTCCAGAATCGTATAGGCGTCTTCGACCGCGATCGCCTTGGGTTCGGCGCCCGGGCCTTTTGAAGATACGGCGTCGACCGCTCCGAATCCGCTGAACAGCAGGTTGCCGATCGACCGGTTCATGGCTTTGCACATGATAAGGGTGAGGATCGTGCCGGACGCGCCGACCAGGCAGCCGACGACGATGAGGACGGTGTTGTCGATAAGGAACCCGGCAGTTGCGACCGCAAGCCCTGAGAAGCTGTTCAGGAGCGAAATCACGACCGGCATGTCGCCTCCGCCGATCGGCAGAACGAATGCGACGCCGAAAAACAGCGAGAGCCCTGATATCAGCAGTACCATAACGAGTTTCAAGCCGGGGTCGAGCCCGGGTATCACATAGACGACGATCGCCGAAAAAATCACTAAAAGCAACGTAAGGTTAACAAAGTTTTGCCCCTTGAAAACGGCGGCCCGCCCCGCTATCTTTTCCGACAGCTTAGCCCAGGCGAGCACCGAACCCGAAAAAGCCATTGCGCCGATAAAAAGCGTAAGGCCCGTTGCTACCGCTTCGACCGGGTTTGCGTCAGCCGGCCGCAGATTGTTAAACTCCGAAAAAGCGACAAGAGCGGAGGCCAGCGCCCCGAATCCGTTAAATAGAGCGACCAGTTCCGGCATGCCGGTCATTTTCACTTTCTTCGACCAGATCGCGCCTATCACGGCGCCGATGGCAATAGCCGGAAAGGTCCAGAGAAAGCCGGTCGCCGTAAAATCGAAGCTCCAATTTTCTGCTACGCTGTTTTCAAAATACACAGCAATGACGGCTATCGCCATACCGGCCATCGAAATGAAAGTCCCTTTGCGCGCGGTCGATTGCTTGTTCAGGTTCTTTATGCCGAGTATGAAAGTGATGCATGCGGCAATGTACGCGATGCTGAGAATCAGAGGATGGATCATTTTTTCTTATCCTCCTTTTTGCGGAACATACCAAGCATGCGCTCCGTCACCATGTATCCGCCGACGACGTTGATCGTTGCAAGCACGACGGCGATAAAAGAAAGTATCATACTTAGCGAGCCCGCCGCGCTCGTGGAGCACACGACCAGCCCGCCCAGAACGGCGATGCCTGATATGGCGTTTGTCGCCGACATCAGCGGAGTGTGCAGCTGCGACGGGACCTTGGATATGAGCTCCCTGCCGAGAAAGGCCGCTATTACGAAAATAAAGAAAAGAAGAACAATGTTCCCGTTCATTTAACCATACCCTTTCGTTATATGTCCCGGAGTACCGGATGAATGATCTTACCGCCGGACGTTATTAGGCACCCGCGGATTATCTCGTCCGCGGTATCAAGGTTCAGAGTCTTGTTCTCAGCATCGCGGAAATGCTCAAGGAACGCGAAAATATTACCCGAGAACATAGCTGAGGCGTCTTTTGGGACAAAGCGTTCGAGGCTGTCGCCCCCGATTATGCGAACGCCGTTTTCCAGCAGGACTTCATTTTCCGGATCGGAGCCTTCGACGTTCCCGCCGGTTTTCACTGCCATGTCGACAATTATCGAACCGGGTTTCATACTTGAGATCATGTCGGCCGTGAGCAGAAGCGGCGCTTTGCGGCCGAACACTTTTGCCGTGGTTATTACTATGTCTGAATGCGCGCAGACCTTGGCCTGCGCTTTTCTCTGCGTTTCGATCTGCTCCGCGGTCAGTTCCTTTGCGTAACCCTGTTCTGTCTGCCCCATTTCACCAAGGTCGATCTTTACGAATTTTGCGCCCAGCGATTTCACCTGTTCCTCGACGACGGGCCTGGTGTCGAAAGCTTCGACGCGCGCGCCCAGCCTTTTTGCCGTCGCGATCGCCTGGAGGCCCGCGACGCCGACCCCGATTATGAATACGCGCGCGGGCGAAATCGTGCCGGACGGCGTCATCATCATGGGGAATATCTTTGGCAGCTTAGAAGCCGCAAGAACAACAGCGTAGTAGCCGGCAAGCGACGCCTGCGAGCTCTGGATATCCATCTTCTGCGCAAGCGTAGTCCTCGGCATCATCTCCAGGCTGATGAGCTTTACGCCTGCGTCCGCAAATCTTTCTATTGCCGCTTTTTCGTTAAACACGTCAAAGGAGCTGATATGAAGCGTGTTTTCACGAATACCACTGATGTCGTCCGGCTTGTTGATACGCACAATAATATCGCTGAGTCCGTATCCCTCGCCGGGCGATCCTACGATTGTCGCTCCCGCCGCCGCATAGTCGCCGTCGGAAAAACCCGTTTTTAGGCCCGCGCCGCGCTCCACGGCGACTTCGAATCCGATTTTTATCAGCGCCTTGATGTCAGCGGGAACCAGCGCGGCGCGCGTCTCGCCCCGGAGAGTTTCTTTGCACAAGAAAATTTTATTCACAGACATTTCTCCTTTACATATCCGGTCTGTTCCGCGAATACTTACGGACTCAATATTAATACAAAGCGGCAATGCATGTCAATGAAACCAGGAATTTTTACAATTGCACGGAAATATTTCCCAATTTAATGTTAATCGTAAGAATTCGCATTGACCAGGCGCGCCCATTCGTGGTATCTTTATTTGTGGGCGACTCCCCGCACGTCGCGGATTATGTCCCCGGTCGCCCGCATGGAGAGTGAGCATGTTAGACATTAAAAGTTATGAAGATATGGCGATGCTCAAACTTAATAGCGGCGAACGCGAGATGCTCAGTGAGCACGCGGAGCGCCTGCTGGAGAGTTTCAGCGCGCTTGAGCATATAGACACAACCGGCGCCGTGCCGCTTGTGTCGGTTTTGAGCATGAGCAATGTGCTGCGTGAGGATGTTGCCGAGAAGCGTTTTACACGGGATGAGATACTGGCAAACGCGCCGGAGAAATACGACGGATACTTCAGAGTCCCAGGAACGCTTACTTAATTTAGAGAATAGAGAATAGAGAATAGCGAATAGAGAATAGAGTATATGCTCTGGTGCGCGATACACAGAGATCAGGGAAAAAACTAACAAGACCGAAATGCGGGCCGCCATGGACTACTTCACCACAAAATATGATATCGACCCGTCGCCGGGCGCCGAGCTCGCCGTGCTGGAGGATTCGATAATGCACAAAGGCCGGCCTGTGACGGCCGGTTCGGGGATACTGGACAACTTCATATCGCCTATCGACGCCGCAGTGGTTACGCGCCTCGAGGAAGCGGGCGTGTTTATCGCGGGCAAAACGAAAATGGAAGAATTTGGAATAGGCGGGCTCTTTGAGAGTGGAAAGTGGAAAGAGGAAAGCGGAAAGATAGGGGACAGGGGAGCCAGCGGGGACGGGAGAGCCAGCGGGGACGGGAGAGCGAGTGGGGACGGGAGAGCGAGCGGCGCCGTCGCGGCAGTCGCCGACGGCTTTGCGGCGTTTGCGCTTTGCAATGACTATACATGCGCGGTCGGCATCGAGGCTGCTTCACGCGGCGTTTGTTATCTGCACCCCTCTTACGGCACGGTCTCGCGGTATGGCTTGATACCAGCAGTCCCGTCGATGGACCAGATCGGCGTTGTGTGCAAAACCCCGGCGGACGGATTTCGCGTCCTGTCCCTTATTGCCGGTTATGACGCCAGAGACGGAACATCGCTACCCGGAGATTCGAGGCGAACTCAAGACCCTGAGCGCGCCATGCAAGATCCTGATAAATTGCGCGTTGGCGTACCGGCAAACGCGGTTGCTCAAGCCTCTGACGAGTCTGCAATAAAGGAGTTTTTAACTAACGCCGGAAGCTTCGAAATCGTGGAGTTCGAACTGGAGTACCTAAACGTCTATGCTCAGGTCATGCAGATACTCTGCTGCGCGGAACTGAGCAACAACATAAGCCGCTATGACGGGGTGAAACTCGGCTACAGGGCAAAAGGCGTCGGCGGAGTAAAAGAGATGTACACAAAGAGCCGGACGGAGGCGTTCGGACCCGACGCGAAACTCGCGGCGGTTTTAGGCGCGATGGTCTTATCGCAGGAGAATTACACGAGACTTTACGATAAAGCCATGAGAATAAGGCGATTGATAAAGGAGTCGCTGGACTTTTCGAGATACGACGCGATAGTTGTCCCGACGACCAACAGCAAGGCGCCCCCGCCCGCGGCGCCCCCGCCCGCGGCGCCCCCGCCCGCGGCGTCCGCCTGCCGGACGTACCCATATTATGTTTCAAGGCTTTGCGGGCTGCCGGCGATCACCGTGCCTTTTCGGGGAAGCGGGATAACTCTTATAGCAAACTCGACACGCGAGGACGTCCTGCACCGGCTGGCGTGCACGGCTTGCAAATGAAATAGGGAAACTGGAGACTGACCGGCATTATGCAATACGAAACAGTAATGGGGCTTGAGGTCCATGTGGAGCTTGCGACGGAGTCGAAGCTGTTCTGCTCATGCTCGGCGAAGTTCGGAGCTGAACCGAATGAAAACGTCTGCCCCGCGTGCGCGGGAATGCCCGGCATGCCCGCCGTTACGAACAAAGGCGCGGTCGAACTCGCGATCGCAGCAGCGATAGTCACGAACAGCGAGATCGCCCCAGTTATGACATTTGACAAGAAAAACTACTTCTACCCCGACCTTCCGGCCGGTTATCAGATCACGCAGTGCTTTTCGCCGATATGCAAAAACGGATGGGTAGGCGTAGAGACGGCAAGCGGGAGCAAACGCATCACACTGAAACAGATACATTTGGAAGAAGACGCGGGAAAGCTTATCCACGACCCTCGTACCCGCTCGTCGCTTGTGGATTTCAACCGCACGTCCGTTCCGCTTGTCGAGATCGTGACGAACCCCGATTTCCGCTCTGCGGACGAGGCGGTCGCTTTCCTCGAAAAGCTGCGTTCGCTGCTAAGCTTCGCAGGCGTTTCCGACTGTAAGATGCAGGAAGGCTCGATGCGCTGCGACGTCAACATATCTGTCCGGGAAAGAGGCAGCTCCGTGCTTGGAACGCGTACAGAGATAAAGAACATGAACTCGCTCAAAGCCATTGCCCGGGCGATCGAATATGAGTCGCAGCGCCATATCAGCGCGCTTGAAACAGGGAGCGAAACGCTCATTCAGGAAACAAGGCGCTGGGACGACGAGATAGGCATGACATTTTCGATGAGGGAGAAGGAAGAGGCAGCGGATTACCGCTACTTCCCGAATCCCGAACTTATGCCGGTATATATCGACAAGGGCTGGATCGAAAGCATACGCTCCGCGCTGCCGGAGCCTGCGCACGAGAGATTTGAGCGGATGACCGGCAAGCTCTCTTTGCCGGAACACGATAGCAAAGTCATCACAGGGAGCCTGAACCTGTGCAGGATTTTTGACGGGTTGCTGGAGCGTTCCGTCAGGCCGAAGGAAGCGGCAAACTGGATAATGGGCGACCTTTTGAGCATCGCGAAAGCCGCCGGCGTGAGCGACGACGACATAGTGATCGACAACGCGAAGTTCGCAAAGGTCGTTAAGATGGTGGACGACAAGGTCGTAAACCGCGCGGTGGGGAAGAGGCTGCTCGCAAAGGTCTTTGAGGACGATATCGACCCGGAAGCCTACGCCGAGGAAAATGCCCTCGGCATGGTCAACGACGCAGGACTCCTGGAGTCCGTCATAAACGAGGTCTTGGCTGAAAATGAAAAGTCCGTGAGGGAGTATCTGGCGGGAAGTCAAAAGGTGTTCGGATTCCTGGTCGGCCAGGTCATGAAAAAAACAGCCGGAAAGGCCGACCCCGGGTCTGTCAATGAACTGCTAAAAACAATGCTTGATACTTTAGAGAGTAAAGTGTAAAGTGTAGAGTGTAAGGCGCGGGTGGAAAATGGAAAGAGGAAAGTGGAAGACCCGAGTGGAAAATGGAAAGAGGAAAGTGGAAAGATGAGGGACGGGGGCGCGGCGAGTGGTTGCCCGCGTGAAAAGTGCAAAAAGCTGGATTCAGGGCTGGAATGGTAGAATGATTTTTGGCAATAAGAAGAGAAGAAAAAAGGACACTCAGAGAAAAACGGCGCGGGCCTTCTGGCCCGGAGCGATTTTTGGCGGCAAACGGAGACCGGCGCTTGCTGCAGGAGTAAGGATAACCTTCTTCGCCGCCGTGCTGCTGCTGCCGCTGTTTATTGCGTTTTTTAACGGTTCTGTCCTGAGCATAACACCTGAGCGTGAACCGGCGGAGTCCGGGGGGGCCGTGGTCGCTGGTACGTCAACTTCGGCGGAGCCCGCCGCGCCGCCGCAGACGCCGGTTCCGGCGACTGCGCAGGCGTCTGATCGGTCGACGACACAAACGCCGGATCAAACGCCGCCGCCGGATGCGTCTTCCTCCTCTGATAGGGGGCAAGCGCCTGAGCCGAGAGACGCGGCAGCAGGCGCTGCGCCTGAGCCGGACGTCGCGCCGGACGCCGTGCCGGATGCGGGCAATAACGCGGCGCCGACCGAGCCGACAGGCTCAGCGCTGCTTGAGCCTGAGATCGCGAGAGTCATATATATCACCATCGACGACGGCCCGTCGCGCGCCATCACGCCGGGCATACTCGACGTGTTGATGGAGAAGGGTGTTCCCGCGACGTTTTTTGTACTGCCGCGCCAAAATGTCGACGACCTGTACATCAGAATGATAGACGAAGGGCACGAGATAGGCAACCATTCGTTTTCACATAACTATACCAGGCTTTACCAATCCGATAATCTCGACGCGTTCAGAGACGACGTGCTAGACGCGCATGAGTTCATAATGAAAAACTTCGGATATGTGACGATGGCGTACAGATTCCCCGGCGGCTCGCTGGGCAGGAGCGCAAGCATAGTCGCGCCGCGCCAGGAGATCCTCGACGAACTAGGGTACCGGTATTATAACTGGCATATCGACGTAGGCGACGCGCGCAGCGACCTGCCTGACAGAAGCGCGGCGGAAATGACGAGCGCGGCGCTGAACGGCACGCGCGGCAGGGAACACGTCATCATCCTTTTACATGACTCCGCGGGCATGAGCACAACGCTTCAGGCCCTGCCGGGCATTATCGACGGACTGCGCGAGCAGGGTTACACATTTGACGTTTTGCGTAATTACCCCGAGGGGAAACCTCCCTGATAGTGGGGGAGCAAGTACGTAACACGTAATCAAGATACTTGTCCGACCTATTTGGAGCAGGGAGTTATTTTTAGATAAGGAACGGTCATTTACCATGTATATAGGCATTGATTTGGGCGGCACCAATATTGCCGCGGCGCTGGTGGACAGCGAGGGCAGGATTCACAAACGCACCAGCATCAGTGCCAACGCAGCGGGCGGCTCGAAAGCGATCATAGACGGGCTGCTTGAGGTTTGCGCGATACTTCATAGCGATTTACAAGCGCCCCCGACCGCGATAGGGATCGGCGTCCCCGGTACTGTAAGCGACGAAGCGGGCGAGGTCGTTTTCACTCCCAATCTGCCTCTCAGGGGCATAAAAGTGACGCGGGAGCTGCAGGAAAAGTACGGATGCCCGATCCGCCTGGGCAACGACGCCAACTGCGCCGCGCTGGGCGAGACGATCGCCGGCGGTGCCAAGGGCGCGCAGGACGTCGTCTTTATTACGCTGGGGACGGGCATTGGCGGAGGAGTCATTATCGGCGGAAAGCTGCTGACCGGGATAAGCGGCGCCGCCAGCGAACTCGGCCACCAGGTCATACTCACGGACGGGCGGAAATGCGGATGCGGACGCCTGGGCTGCTGGGAGAGTTATGCGTCCGCGTCGGGGCTGATAAGAACAGCGGTCGAGTTTATGGGTTTAGACTCTGAGAGCATGATGTGGGAGCTCTGCGGCGGCTTGGCGGAGAGACTGAACGGCAAAGCCGTGTTCGACGCCTATCGCGCAGGCGACCGCGCCGCTAAACTTACGGTGGGGGAGTATGTCAAACACCTCGG
>Ga0123353_10015196_pt1 | contig 11164 bp, 13 predicted proteins | sample TergutLab28metaG_3_FD_92763 | JGI IMG/M metagenome (GOLD analysis project Ga0123353, IMG submission 92763) | Labiotermes labralis P3 segment gut microbial communities from Petit-Saut dam, French Guiana - Lab288 P3 | ecosystem: Host-associated > Arthropoda: Insects > Digestive system > Gut ... | reverse complement strand
TATATCTATAAGCCATGTAGGAAATGGGATAACCATCATTATCACAACAAGAACTAAAAATAATGCAACGCCTATATCCGAAAACTTCATTATTTTACTTAAACGCGATTCAGACATGCTCCCATCCCTCCTTTTATTTTATCTATTTGCCTTTCTTAAGTTTATATACAAATGCAAGCACTTCCGCTATGGCTTTATAAAACTCCGCAGGTATTTCATCCCCTATTTCAGCGCTTTCATATAGAGCCCAAACAAGCGGCTTTCTTTCCAAAACAGGAATTCCATGCTCGATTGCTATATCCCTTATTTTACGCGCAATCAACCCTTTACCTTTAGCTAACACTATCGGCGCTTGCATAAGCTCTCTGTCATAATGCAAAGCAATAGCTAAAGTTGTTGGGTTAGTAATAACCACATCAGACTTTGGAACAGAAGACATCATACGCCTTCTTGCCAATTCCCGCTGGCGTTGTTTTATTTTGCTCTTGATCTGAGGATCTCCTTCGGTTTGTTTATGTTCCTCCTTTATGTCATGTTTACTCATTCTGAGTTTTTTTTCAAAATCCCATTTTTGATAAGCATAGTCTAAAACTGCCACTATTAACAAAAAAAATGCTAATCTTACTGCAAGCCACCAAAGCTGGTCTCCAAGCATTGCAACACCAGACTCAAAAGGAATTTTTAAGGAATTAACGGCTTCCGGTAGTTTATCCCTTATAGCAATGTAAATAACCCATGCAAAGACCGATGCTTTAAAAAGACCTTTTAGAAGTTCAACTAATGAACGCAATGAGATAATCTTCTTTAACCCCGTTATCGGATTTAGCCGGTCCAATTTCAGCTCAAAAGGCTTAAATGTAATTTTCCAACCGATTTGTCTGACGATTACAATAACGGCAGCTATTGCTGCGAAAAAACCGATAGGCAGCCAACATAAAAAATAAACAAACGTCGCGGATTCAAAAAGCCAGTTAATCCAACCTTCGTTATTTAAAGTGCCGCTGCCAATATAAGAAACAACATCCTGAAGCCATGCCATAAGCCTTCGAATGGCATAATCGGCATAAAGAGCTATTACAATTAACCCTACTAATATTTCAACAACTGCATTTAAATCTTTGCTTTGACAAACTTGTCCTTCCTCCCGCGCTTTTCCGCGTCTTCTGGGAGTTGCCGGCTCAGTTTTTTCCTCGCCGAAAAGCTGCAGGTCGAAGACTCTCATGACTTAAATCCTGAAAGCAGTGACACTTCTTAATGCAAATTCTATATATCGTTCCATATTTTCATAAAGTATATCAACAATCAATGGCAATACCATCCATAGTACAAAAAAACCAAGACCAACTTTAAGAGGAAGTCCCAGCACAAATATATTCATTTGAGGAACTGTGCGGGCTAAAAAACCTAAACCGATATCAGCCAGCATAATGGAACAATAAAACGGAATTACCATACGAACAGCTAATTTAAACGCTTCTTGCAGCCATAAGCCAAGGGACATATCATTAGAAACAAAAAAAGAGAGCCCCCCTGCAGGAGGAACCAGTTGAAGGCTCTCTATAACGGACTGAATAACTAAAAGGTGCCCATTCCAATGAAAATAAAACCAGAATCCTAAAAAAATCTGCATTTGTCCTATAATGGATATTTGATTCTGCGACATAGGATCCATCACGCTAGCCATAGCAAGCCCCATAGCTACCCCCGTCTTATCTCCTGCTATGTGTAAAGCCGTAAGCGGAAGAAAAGCCAATAACCCCAAGAGCATTCCGATAACAAACTCTCTTATTGCAATTATTAATATTGATATCCAGCTATCGAATAAAACCAAAGGTATAGTCAAATCAGCTGAACTTACTGAAGCCATCGACAGGAGCGCACAAATAAAGAAACGAAACGCCGCAGGAGCATTAATCGCCCTAAACAATGTGCTTGTTTCTATTAAAGCAATATAACGGATGAAAACAAGCAGATAAACCAACATAACATTGGTTGGTAACGCTAATTCAGTCACTGAATAAACCTCTCGAGCTGTCCGAGTGAATATCTGGCTAATTCCAAAAGCTGGGTTGCTATCCATGGGCCGAAAAGCACTAATCCCAAGAAAACCCCTATTACTTTAGGAATGAATATAAGGGTTTGCTCCTGAATGGAAGTTGCAGTTTGTATTATTCCAATAGTAAGCCCAATAGCCATGGCAATCAGAAGCAACGGCATAGATGACATGAGTACCGTCCATATAGCTGAATTCATAACATCATTAATAGTTAAAGGTATTTGTCCCATAAGAACCTCCACTTAAATAAGCACAGCTTAAGGAACATTGACAAAACTTTTAAGCACGCTTAAAACAACAAGATTCCAACCATCCGCCATAACAAACAGTATCAATTTAAATGGTAATGATATCATCATAGGAGGAAGCATCATCATTCCCATAGCCAAAAGAACACTTGCAACTACCATATCAATGACAATAAAAGGAATAAATATCACTATTCCCATTTGAAAAGCTGTTTTAAGCTCGCTTAACATAAACGCCGGTATGAGAACTCTTGTAGGTATTTCATCAGAATTCCTTGGTTGCTCCATCTTTGAAGCGGATACCATAAGTGACAATTCCTCCTGACGGGTATATTTCAGCATAAAATCCCTCATAGGTTTCACTGTCCCTTCCCAAGCCTGCGCGGAACTTATATTTCCCGCAAGATAAGGAGCCAACGCGTTATCATAAATATTGGACCATGTTGGCATCATAATAAAAAGAGTTAAAAACAAAGCCAAACCGGAAATAACCTGCTGAGGAGGAGTTTGCTGCAAGCCTACAGCACGCTGAATAAAACCGAGAACAATAATAACGCGTGTAAAGGATGTTAACATAAGCAAAATAGCCGGTGCTAAGCTTAAAATGGTCAATAAAGCAAGTATCTGTAAACTAAGCGATACATCTTGAGGGCTATCAGCAGCAGCAAGTCCAATTTGAAGCATTGGAATAGGTATCACAGGAGCTTCAGCGGCTCCTGCAAAAGTTGGAAGTGGGGTTAGTAAAATGATGATAATCAGCGGAATCAGTTTATGAGGTAATTTATACAAAAATGGATTTCTTGTAGCAAATATATTATTACAATTCATCGCTTTTCCTCTCAGAAATATTCCAATCTTCAAGGCTCCACCTACCGACAAGACTGTTACCGGAAGGTCCGACAATTATAGCTATAACTTCCGGACCACAACGAAGAACAAAAAAAACATCCCTGCCAAAAGACAGGGAAGAAATTATATACAACTTATCTGATCCCTTTTGAAGCCATCCTTTTCGTTTTGCAACACATAAAAACATCCATCCTGAAACTGCTAATATAACGAGAGCAAACGTAAATTTACCCAAATATGTGCCTAAAGACAGCGAGCTTGTCAGTTCACTCAAAAAACTACCCTAATACTTTTGTTAATGCATCTATCACGCGCTCAGGTTGAAACGGTTTTACTATAAAATCACTTGCTCCCGCCTGTATAGCCTCTATAACCATAGATTGCTGTCCCATTGCGGATACCATAACTATTTTTGCACCTGCATCAAGGGTTTTTATTGCCTTCACAGCATCTATACCATTCATTTCAGGCATTGTAATGTCCATAGTAACAATATCAGGTTTAAATTTTTGATATGCTACTATCCCTACCGCTCCATTTTCTGCTTCTCCTACTATTTCAAATCCATTTTTAGTAAGAATATCTTTCAACATCATTCGCATAAATGCCGCATCATCCACCACGAGAACTTTTTTGCTCATTCTATGCCATCCCTCGCTTGAATATGTTATAACATACTAATATTTTGAATTATAACATATATATATCAATATATTGTCAATATGTCTTTGACATTACACTAACTATTTCAGTTATTCTAACTCCAAAGTTTTCATCAATAACAACAACTTCACCCCTGGCAATAAGCTTCCCGTTTACAAGAACATCAACAGATTCTCCAGCCATTTTGTCAAGCTCAATAATGGATCCTACAGCCATATTCAAAATATCGGAAATATTTTTGCGTGTTCGCCCCAACTCAACAGTCACACGAACCGGGATATCGGAGACTAAATCTATTCTGCTGCCCGTACCGGATACAGTCTTTGCTGATATCGGAGAAAACTCAGCCGGCCGCACATCAACCATTTGAGACGGTTGTTGAATGCCCGGCATATTGAATGCCATTGGCTGAGGTTGCTGCATTTGAGGCTGAGGAGCAGACGGCGCAACTCTTGCTTGTTGAGCAGGCTGCTCTTGAGCAGCGGCTGGCGCTGGTTTATCTGCTGCTGCTGCTGCTGCTGCTTTTCCATATGTACGAATAAACTCATGTGAAAATATGACCCATGCATCAAAATCCGATATATCAGAAATCGATATTTTGAGTTTTATGGAACAAACATCCATTTCCTCATTTTGCGGAAATGGTATCCAGGATTCGACTTCAACTATTGCGGAAACATCTTCAGGTATAAGGCGTTCACTTTTCAGCATTCCACTAAGACTCGTAAAGGCAGAACCCATAACTTGGCTTATACCTTCCTGCGCCGCGCTGATATCAAGTTCGCTTAAAACTCCTGACAAGTCTTTTCCTTCCCCGCCCATCATCATATCAGAAAGTATCTGGCCGCCCATCTGAGGAATAATTACAGCAAGAGGCTCGCTTCCAAGGCCGCCGCACTTAGCCCTCAAAACGAAAGGTTCGTTGTCTATCGAAGGAATAATTTCCGGCTGCTTTGTACAAGATTCCTCTAAAACTCCTACCTCGACTTCTTTTCCTGTGAGCATACCAAATACGCTTCGCAAAGAAGAAACAAATACCGATGAAATATCTTTTAGTGTTTTTTTATCCTGCGGAGTAATGGCAGCTCCTGATGAACCAGTATCCCCATTTCCCATCCCGCTTGCAGTATCCTCGGAGAGCAGAGCATTAATTTCATCCTGGCTTAAAAGGTCACTCATCATTTTCTCTCCATCTCCTTTCCTTAATTGGCATTATCCAAATCTTCGTCATTTAGTACTTCTAAAACTTCAGCGGCAATTTTTTTATCATGAATACCTGGTTTCGCTTTAAATCTGACATGATTGCCCACGCGAACCATTATGGGATCTTCAATTTTTTCATCAAGCTTGAGTACGTCCCCCTCCTGCAATCCATAAACATCGCCAAGGCTCAATATTGTATGCCCCAACTCCAATGCCATGGGAAGTTTTACATCATTCAAGTTCTGTGTAATATTGGATTTTGCGTCAATTTCGTCTTTCCGGCCGGTAGATGCAAACCACTGTTGGGACGAAAGCTTATCCATTATTGGTTCCATGAGGAAATAAGGTATGCATAAACTTATCAATCCCTCTACTTCACCAACAGATAACCGTATGACAACTAAGAGGACCATATCCCTTGGAGGGCAAATTTGAACGAAAAATGGATTACTTTCCATACTTTCAAACCTGAATCTTACATCAACTACAGTGCTCCAGCTTTCTTCTAAAAGTTCAAGCATTCTCATCATAACCCGTTCCGTGACGGTTTTTTCTATATCCGTAAGTTCACGAGGTTTACCTGAGTATTCACCTTTACCTCCCAACATTCTGTCTATTATGGAAAAAACAAGGCTTGGATCCATATCAATTATTGAATTACCATTAAATGGATACATTTCAAGAATTCCAATTACAGTCGGAGAAACAACTGAATTGATAAACTCTTCGTAAGCAAGCTGGTCAACAGAAACTACCTCGGAAGATACCATTGTGCGTATTAAAGTTGAAAGCGAAGTAGTAAGCTGACGCGCAAAAGAGTCGTGAATCATTTGAATAGCTCTCAGTTGATCTTTACTGAATTTATCAGGGCGCTTAAAGTCATAAACTTTTACTTTACGATCGGCTTTATTTGATGTTATCTCATGCATATCAGCAGCGCCTGATGTAATAGCATTCAATAGAGCATCTATTTCACTTTGCGACATCATATCCGGGACCATTGGCTTTCACCTCCTTGATGAGCTATTTAATACCTTTTTACATAGCGGGCGGCAGAATGCCGCCCCTACACATGACATGGGCAGATACTACTGAAGAACGAATGCTTCGAACATAACCCTAACTATGGCTACCTCTCCGTTTGTAGTAGGCAGAATTGTGTTAAGAGTTCTCTTTATCTGCTCACCAAACATAATAACGCCCTCAGCCTTGGTTAAATCTTCGAATACTCTGTCTTTTGCAAGAAGAAGTATTTCATGGCGTATTCTGGTTAGCCAATTTTGTTTCTTTATTATATCGTCAGCTTTAGCATTGAGAGTTTCAAGTGAAACGCTGAAGCTTAGTATACGGTTTCCTGTGCCTGCCAAATTAACCGTAAATTCTCCCACCGATATAACTGGACCAGGGACTGCTATTACACTCTGTACTCCATCATCAGTGCTGCTTAATCCTCTTCCAAAATACAATCCGCCGCCAATACCTGCTCCAAAAAGCACTAATCCGATTATTATAAAAATTACCATTCTCTTCATAAGTTATCGGTACTCCCCTCTAAAAACGATAGTGTTATATGATTGAAAATTATATGGAAATCATCAGTTGTTAGACTACTTCGGATGTTGCGAAAGGAAAACAATATCTACCCTTCTGTTCAGAGATCTGTTAGCAGCAGTATCATTCGGAACAATAGGCTTTGTAGATCCATATCCCACTATTTGTAAAGCATTAGGAGGATAATGACCATCTTCCTCAAGCCAAGTAACGACTGAAGCAGCACGCGCTGCTGAAAGCCCCCAATTATTACGATATATGCCGCCTGCAAGCGAATTACTATCCGTATGCCCCTCCACCGCTACGGCAGGAGCAATGTCCTTAACCATAGAGGCAATCATAGATAGAGTTCTTTTAGCGGCAGATTTTAATTCAGCGCTTCCGCTGTCAAACATAAATTGATCTGACATGGAGACAGTAATTCCACGCTGATCTACGCGAAGCTGGGCTGATTTCTCAAGGCCTTCGCTTTTAAGATAAGCTTCAACGGTTCTGGCAACGCTCCTTATATCCATTTCATAACGCGGAGCGGAACCAGGCGCCAGACCACTTTCTCCTCCAAATGGATTTGGCATTGTTTCTTCCTGAGCTCTTCCGCCTTTCATCACCCCAAGCGAGCCTCTCAGTGAAATAGCCAATTGTTCAAATTTTTGAGCATCAATTGTTGACAAAGCAAAAAGAAGAACAAAAAAACACATAAGCAACGAAACCAAATCTCCCCATGTTCCCAGCCATAAAGGACATGATACCGGCCTATCTTCTTCTAACTTCTTTCTCGCCATTACTATTCACCGCCGGCATTCTTAGCATTTTCAAGCTGACTCCGCTGCTGTGGCGGAAGGTAAACCTTAAGTTTCTCTTCGACTATCCTTGGATTTTCTCCTGCTTGAATGGCAAGAACTCCTTCAACCATAAGCTCAAGTGCCTGCACCTCTTCCTTTGAACGAACAACCAGTTTTTTTGAGATCGGAATAAATACCATATTTGCCTGCATTGATCCATATAATGTAGTTATCAAAGCAACAGCCATTCCCGGTCCAAGCGCGCTGACGTCCTGAAGGTTTCCAAGCATCGCTATCAGTCCGATCAAAGTCCCAAACATTCCATAAGCAGGACTTAATTCTGCTCCTGTATCAAGAAGTGATTTATTCCCCGCATGACGGCTTTCCAGTATCCCTATTTCAGTATCAAGTATTGCTCTTACAAGTTCCGGGTCAGTGCCGTCAACAACAAGCTGGATTGATTTTCGTAAGAATTCATTATCCGTAATCTCAGCTGCGCTTCCTTCAAGAGACAATAACCCCTCTCGCCTTGCTTTTTCCGCAAAACTCACAAGTGTTTGAACTAGGGACACCATATCTTTTCTATTTGCAAAAAACGCAGTTTTAAACATCCCGCCTAAAGATTTTATCCTCTCGATCGGGCTCGCTGCAATCATTGCTCCAATTGTACCCATAACAGTTATCATGAAGGAGGGCAAGTGAAGATAAGCCATAAACTGTCCTCCCGCAACCATTGCACCTACAATAAACATCCATGCTACTAACAGACCAATAATAGTCATTAAATCCATTGATTTACACCTCAGTTATTTGAACTATAAATCCTGCATACATAAAAATACTGCGGGAAGAAACATTTACTTGCCCGCAATAATAACATAGTTAATCCTCTTCTTCCACAACGACCAGTGGAACACGAACATAACCTGATGCGCTGCGAAATTCCGCAATTATTTTGATTATTTGATCGACAGGCTCCTTTATCAGGTATCGGTGACCATTTAATAATTTGACTATTGTATCTGGAGTTGTCTCTATAGTCTCAATCAAATCAGGATTCAGAACTATGAGTTCTCCGTTTAAACGATGAAGTTCAATCATTGGCTTGTCACCTTTCTAAAATCAGAGCAACTTAAAAATTATCTCTTTAAGTTTACTAATTCTTCAAGGATACTGTCGCTAACCGTAACAATACGGGCATTTGCCTGGAATCCACGCTGGGACAATATGAGCCGGGTAAACTCCTCAGAAATATCGACATTCGACATTTCAAGGTTTCCGCCAAGGGTCAATCCCGTACCCCCTTCCATAGGGACGCCTATTTGAGCCAATCCGGAGTTTGCCGACTCGCGGAAAGAAGTATTGCCAACTCTTTCGAGTCCCGTCGGGTTATCAAACGTCGCAAGCGCAAGCCTATAAAGCGGGATCGTTTTGCTGTTGGAATAACGTCCATTTATTACTCCATTTTGCCCAACTGTGAAATCAGTCAATACGCCCATGGCATAGCCATCCTGGAAATAGGCTTTTGTCGTGGTCTCCGAGCCATATTGAGTAACTCCCTCAATAGCGTCTCCGTATCCAAATGACTTACCTGAAAAATCAAGCGTAACCGCACCATCTTTTGATCCCGTTATACTATACGGAATTTTTATATTAGCGGAAGGAGGCGCGATCAATTTGCCGCATGGACCAAACTGGATGGGGCCGCTATTTGGTTCAGGAATCAAATCTGGTTCATTCGGGAAAAAAGCCACCCAATACCATTGATTTTCTCCAACTTTATTAAAAACTACCTCAAGAGTATGAGGGATGCCCTGACAATCGTAGATTTCCAGCTTGGTGGGGTGAGTAGAATTCATGTCCTGCGTTATTGTTGAGACTGATCTGAGTTCAAGAGACGCGTCGTATACCGCCTGAATGTCGAGCCCGCGTCCTTGCGCGGCAGCCTTTATGATGATATTTCCCGAAGTACCCCATGGAGCAGGGAAATTATCTGCACCAACCCTGATATCTTCCAGTTTAATTCCATTATCCGGTATATCAAAAGTTCCGTCTACTTTAAGAGGGATATTAACTTCCACCCTCGTCATATTGCCGGCGCCATCATCTATCCACATAACTGCCGGCGCCTTGCTGCCTGAAAGTGAATTTTCGTTAAATTCAAGTAAAACACTATAAACATCACCGGTTGATACATCCTCCAGTTTAAACGAAGAATACTCAGCTTTTGTAAGTATATTCGCGTTCCACTTTACAACCGGAGGGGTGCCTGTAGTTTCTATTCTAAGCACTCCATTAATGCTGTCATATGTTACTACGTCAAGACTGAACCCAGTAAGCGGAAGCGTACTCACGCCACCTGCAAACGCCAGTCTCGGTTTACCATCGCTGCCTATACCAACGATCTCAAGAACGATATCGAAAGATGCTCCAGTTTCTTCATTCCTCAATGTATAAGTAGTAAACTCTCCTACTGCGGTACCCGAAGCTCCGTTATTAATTATCGTGCAATTTATCGGATCATCACCTGCAGTAGCTGGTGACAATCTTGCCGTAGCGTTCATGTTTGTTATGCCGAAAGGAAGAAATGTTCCGACCTTGCTGTCGAGATTACATCTGAAACCGACAAGGCTGGTTTCCTTCGCTTCCATTTTAGATCCTATTTTAAGCTTGATATCGCTGAGCGCTCCATCTTGTATGTAGTTCATAGGATTGACAGGATCCTGCACCATTTCGTACCCTTGTACTTTAAACCCTGTTCCCACATGAACGAGAGTACCAGTAGCATCCAGGGAAAAATTCCCCGCTCTCGAGTATAATTTATTCATACCGTCAGACAGAACGAAAAAACCATCCCCTTGTATGGCAACATCTGTTGGATTACCGGTATACTGAAGAGGACCGGCAGTGTTTACCATTTCAACTCCGGCGACAGAAACACCTAAACCAACCTGCAACGGATTGATACCGCCACGGTTATCTCCCGGTGCAGTGGCTCCGCGCGCCGTCTGATAAAGTAAATCCTGAAAGATTGTCGAGCTTTTTTTGAACCCCGTTGTATTAACATTCGCGACGTTATTACCTACGACATCAAGCATTGTTTGATGAGCCCGGACACCAGTTACAGCAGTCATAAGCGATCTTAACATTAAAAATACCTCCGTTGTATAAATTTGGAGCTGATTTCACCCATGGGGCGTTGTATGAATCAAACTGAAAGAAATACGCTCCGCAATTTCTTGGACGAAAACCAGGCACTACCCTGTCGTTTTTTTTATCGGGCAATAACAGTCAATGCTTTAGTAAATAAATATAAATATTTGAAATCAGGTATAATAAAAATCATCATACTCATTCACGTATGAGTGTTTGATATGAGTATTTTATGAGAGGAGAATAATTATATGCACAAAACCAGTCTTTTATTAATATTTTTCATTGCGATTATTTCATTTTGGGGGTTTTCACGAATTGCTTTTGCGGCGCTTCCTCCACTGATCCCGATAGAGGATTTTTTCCGCAACTCTGAAATTGCGAGATTTTCTATTTCTCCTGACGGAAGTAAACTTGCTTATATGAAACCGGTTGACAGACGGATGAACGTATTTGTCCGCAACATTGAAACGGGAGAAGAACGCCGGTTGACGACCGAAAAAGAGAGGGATGTCGCTGGTTTTTTCTGGAAAGGTAATGATCGCATAATATTTATGAAGGATTCCGGCGGAGATGAGAATTATCATATATGGATAGTTAATATATTTGGAGAAGAACCGCGCAACCTTACTCCTTTTCCAAATGTCAAGTCCTCAATT
>Ga0123353_10015194_pt1 | contig 11165 bp, 8 predicted proteins | sample TergutLab28metaG_3_FD_92763 | JGI IMG/M metagenome (GOLD analysis project Ga0123353, IMG submission 92763) | Labiotermes labralis P3 segment gut microbial communities from Petit-Saut dam, French Guiana - Lab288 P3 | ecosystem: Host-associated > Arthropoda: Insects > Digestive system > Gut ... | reverse complement strand
GTCCGTGAGGAGGAAATCACGGACTCGATTTCATTATCAATGTCCCCAAATGAATCTCACGTCCGTCGGAGGTGAGTTGTTTCCTCCTGACATGAAGGAGAATCGTATACCGTGTGTCGTTTCACATGATGCGTTTGCTTTGGATGACTCGGCTTCATCATGCAGTATATCGACTGCGGGAATTATCATACCGTCCGCTACCACGCCTTTCAGAATTGCGGACATCTCATTCTCCAAAACATCCGTGTCCGTACAATATTCTGCATCGAATGTGTATAGGTCCTCATCCGTATCATCAAATACGATGTTGTGGTGAGACATGGCATTGATGTACTCGTTTACGTGATGCGCAATTAATGCGACATCGGAGAACGCCGTCTGATCGGACATTTCCACTGTTACTTCTTCGTTCGCAACGGAAACAAGTTCACGATCGATTGTTGCGCATGCGCACACATTAACGGCTTCGTACGACTCTTTTTCTTCGAAACCCGTATATGCGATTGTTTCGAGGCTCGCGAATCCGGCGGCAAACATCTCGTTCTCGTCGTGTATCTCATCGATGGCCGATATTACGACCTCCGGACACGCGACATCATCATGAATACTGCTGCATTCTCCGTCAGCAACGATCACCTCGTATGCATACATCTCCGGTGCGATAATCGTATCCGTTTCCTCTGAGGCCATTATGTTCGGCTCCGCATATTCCATAACGAGGTCTATCGGCCGTGCGGCCATATCTTCGGCCACCTCGGCTTCCGCTCCCGGCATTTCCTCATACATCATGAAATATTCCATTGACTGTGTAATCGCCTCTTCTGCTATCTCCGCCTCAGGTACCGTATCCAATCCCTCAGACTCAAAGATATCCTCCGTCAGCTCTGCGGCCAACTCTTCTGCTATCTCCGCCTCAGGTACCGTATCCAATCCCTCAGACTCAAAGATATCCTCCGTCAGCTCTGCGGCCAACTCTTCGGTAACCTCGGCTTCTTCCTCTGACATCAGTTCCCCGTGTTCCGGTGTGTCTTGCATCAGCCATTCAACCGTCTCTTCAACCGTCTCTGCCTCAAGTACCGTTTCCCCGTATGCCGTGACATTGTCTGCAACTGCATCAGCTTCCGCTTCCTCCGTCATGTCCGGCTCCTCGGATTCGAGGACATCCCTCATCATCCAGACCGTCTCTTCAACCGTCTCTGCCTCTGCTTCTGACATCAGTTCCTCGCGTTCCGGTGCGTCTTGCATCAGCCATTCAACCATCTCTGCCTCAGGCACCATTTCATCACATGCTGTTACATTGTCTGTAATTGCATCTGTCTCGAATATCGTATCCTCACATTCCGTGATGTCTTCCGTCGAGTGTCCTGTTGCCTCTTCAGTTACCTCCGCTTCGATTATAATGCTCGGTCCCGTTTCAGTGAGGTCTGAGTGCTTCGCGTCGGCCTCCGTTATCTCTTCACACACGGCGGCCTCGGCCTCATCATCGACTGCGATTTGGCTCATTATTTCATCTGCGACCGGAAGATCGTGAGACACATCGGTAATGCATTCCTCCGTTGCACCGCATCCCGCGAGTGACATTTTGGTTGCATTTGTCTCATTTTGTTCCGAGTTCTGCATCGGATTCGGATCGCCTTTCTTCATCAGCCTGCTCATCGCCTTTTCGAGAAGAGATGATCTGGATTTGTGATATATCGGCTCGTCTGTCTGGACTTCTGTCTGCTTTTTCGGCTGTGCGACATCTGAAAGCCTCGCTTTCAATCTTTCGGCAAGTGTGGCCTCTCTGACTTCCGTAACGGGTTGCTGAATCTCGGACGGCGTGATAATTTGTTCTGCCTGCACTGCAGGTTGTGCAGATATCATTATCTCCTCCGGCATCTCCGTCGATTCCGCGGATATCATCTCATTTACGGGTTCTTCCGTCTCTGCCATCGGTACGGATACCGTGATCTCCGGCATCTCCGTCGATTCCGCGGATATCATCTCATTTACGGGTTCTTCCGTCTCTGCCATCGGTACGGGTACGGTAACGGGTACTGATTCTGCCGCTTGTACTGCGCTCCTTACCGTGCTTGCGGAACCTCTTCGCGGGAGGAAATCATAGTCATCGAAATCGTCATGGGAACATTCGGCCTTTGCCGTTTGCGTCATGACCTCCTGTTCTTGTTGTATCGTATGTTCAGTATGCTGTATCGCATCTCCGGTCTGCTCTGCGGTATGCACTTCTTCCGCCGCAATGTCATAGTTTTCCTCTGCACGGATGTTTTCCTCCGAATCCGGCATTACATCCGCCCGGGCAACCTCCGCGATTGCGTCGTATTCGTTGTCATCACCGTGCGGCATCTCCGTAACCGTTTCCGGTACATTCATCTCTTCGCAAATCTCGGCCGCATTGTCGGCAACAAAAGGTACCATCGCCTCCTCTTCGAAGATTACACGGTTACCGATGCCGTATTTGCTTTCCGAGACCGTGTCCGCGACCGTTTCGGCGGCACCTTCGGACGATGACGTACAGCTTTCCTCTTCATCGTAACTGTCTTCGTAGAACGGTATCCTTCTCTCAAAGGACCTTGACTCGGAAGCCACCGCCAATCCCAATCTGTCCGAGAACCTTACCGACCCTGACGATCTGACGGTACTTGTGTGTATAACTTCGGCTTTTTTGTTGCCGTCCGGATTTTGAACGTTGTCCTGAAATCTCCGCGGCAACGCATCCGTCGGAACGGCGTTCGGATTAAGCGCCGAGAATCTGTCTCTCAGGCTGACACCGCTCCTCGGAGCCGTTTCTTCCACCTCATCCTTGCCTCCGGTAACGCGTTTAAGTAATCCTCCGATAAACTCCTTACCTTTAGAGGCTCTGCTCTTGTTTGCATCACCCATGCTATCCCATCCGGGGAACAAATGGATGTTCACATTGATAAACGTTTCATATATTCAGGCGCGGAGCACATATCTTTACGCCGTAATATGTGTTATTTGGTCGCGTTTTCGGACGAACGTTTTAATTGAACGTTACCGTTGTGTTGTCCGTAATGATAAATGACAGTATAATGTGGACCCTTCTTTTGGTCATAGTGGTGTCTCTTCTCTTCTTGGATCTCTTTGTTTTCAACAGGAAAAAAGAAGATATGAGCATGAAGAAGGCCGTCTGCCTTTCCGCATTCTTCATCTCCGTCGGGTTGCTGTTCGGCGTTATCATTTTCCTTGAGGGGTCGCACAGTGCCACCGAATATTACACCGGATACGTGATAGAACTGATGCTCAGCGTCGATAATCTTTTCGTTTTCATAATAATATTCACTTACTTCCGGGTTCCGAGGGAATATCAGCACAAAGCATTGTTCTACGGTATAATCGGAGCAATCGTATTCCGTGTAATATTCATCTTCGCCGGCGTCCAGCTGCTTGAAAGATTCGACGCCATGACGTACATATTCGGTGCCATCCTTTTGTTCACCGCAATAAAAACCGTAACTAAGAAGGACAATCCCGACCGATCTTTGGAAAATAATCTGGTGGTAAGGTTCTGCAGAAGATTCATGAAAGTCTCGGATGACTACGACGGTGACCGTTTCTTCACCAAAAAGAACGGTATCCGAATGGTAACTCCTCTTTTCGTTGTTGTGCTTGTGATAGAATTCACCGACCTTGTGTTCGCGGTGGATTCCATACCTGCGGTGCTTGCGATAACCACCGATATGTTCATTGTGTGCGCGTCCAACATGTTCGCCATAATCGGTCTGCGGTCGCTTTACTTCACGCTCAGAGGAGCCATCGGTTCTCTGGAATATCTGAAATACGGCCTCGGTGCCATATTGGCATTTGTTGCCGTGAAGATGATATTCGACCTGAAATCCGTCATGGATCCGCTTCATTCACTGTCTGTAATAATGATAATCCTTTGCGTGACCGTTATACTGTCGTTGCTGATCACCAAAAGGAAGAAGGAGCGCGAGGACGGAGACCCGCCGCCGGCGTGATGTTCCGTTGTGATCACGGCAACATGAATACCGATCGTCTGAATTTCCTTTCAGCGCATTGCGCTTCGCATTCGCAGCACGCGGAGCCGAGGCATCTTCCCGTATTCATGATAAACCTTCCGCCGGAGAACGATAATGCCCTTTCCGGGCACGAACTGACGCATTTCATACACATTTTGCAATTCCATGATGCTTCATACGTAACCGTCGGTTCCATGAAATCCAGCGAACTTCCGGTGTCCGCTGTGTCGCCTGAATATTTTCTCTCTGTCTCCGCGTAACATTCTCCGTCCGGGAATTCTATCCCGAGCGATGACATTCTCGACTTATACATGTGCAGCGGCATCCCTTCCGTCCAATATGCCAACTCCGTCACGTATATGGTGCTGAATATCGGTGACGAAGCGAACATTATGTGCTTTGCGGATATTTCTTTTGCAATCGTGTTCAGTTCATCCATTATCTCGGGCCTCAGTGCCAGATCCTTCGCCAACTCCAGAGATGTGTTCCCTGCCTGAATTATCTTCTTTGAATATGCGGGCACCATGCCGATGCTTTTCGCTTTAATCGGATCGACGTACGTTCCCGCCGCGCCGGCCATGTACATCGTCGATATGTCCTTTGCGTCCACTCCCGCTTCCTTCATCAGCGTGAGATGACCCGCGCGTATGGCGCCGATCGCTTTTCCCGCTTCTTTGAGATCGTTCTCATTGAAATACAGATTTCTTCCGAGATCTATTGAATTTCCTCTTATTCCGGGCAACTCTATCCTGTCATCCCGCATTCCCGCATAGATCAACGCTATCAGACCCGTGCCGGTTATTCCCGTCGGAACCGTTCCCTGTTTTTTGACGATGTTGCTGCGCATGTTCAGCAACGGACCGTCCCGCGCATTCAGTTTTTCGTCTAAAACCTTCATTGTCCATCCTGACGGCGTTCTCACAAGATCGCTCAATGCACCGGGTCCCGCAAGCATGCCGCATGCCGTCTGCTGTCCTTCTAACGCCGGACCTGCCGCTGCCGATCCCGTGTATATGTCATCGCCGACCTTCAAAGCCATTTCCGCATTCGTACCGTAATCGGTTACCATACACATATCATCGTTCAGAAATCCGGATCTGAGCATCATTGCCAGTGCATCGGCGCCTATTTCATGTCTGACTGCCGGAGGTATCATTACTTCAACGTTCTGCGGAAGGCCTATTGCATCTCCTTGGATGATATGCCCTCTTCTTTCAACATGCTGAATGTTCTCCGACCTCAGTTTATTCTCTCCCGCGTATGCGAGGTCCCTTATCTCAATTCCTTCGAATAATGACAATTGAACGGGATTTCCGCAGACGGATATCCTTCGGAGGCCTTCCGGCCTCAGAGATGCGATGATATCGTTGACCGCTCGAAGAAGCAGTTCCTTTGCACGATCGACTCCGTATTCGATCGCAAACGTCAGATGGTCCATTACATTGGACCCCGGGATCGGATTTCTTGACAGTATGCACGACCTTAACACTTTTCCGGCGGCAATGTCCAGAAGCTGTCCTCTGATGCCGCTTGTGCCCATGTCCACGGCCAAAGCCTGTCCTTTGATCACACTGCCTATGATATCCCCTCGCAAGAAATTTTGAAAAATGTTTTTGTAAAAGGTTTCGTAAGCGGTTTCGGAGAAGTTCCGAAGATTGTCAGCGGAATTCCTTCCATCCCTTTCCTTTGCCGACGGCGTTCGCCGTGTTCACCGTTATCAGCGGCGACTTGGTGTATATCGCATTATCGAACGTGTCCACGAATTGTTTGGACACCGCCGAGCCGCCGCATGCGATCGGTACCTTCGGTGCTTCCTTCACAAGCAGTTTGGCGGCTTCCACCAACCCGGGTTTCGTGGCACTCATCAGAGTCGAACCGCAGACCATCTGAACATTCTCTTTTTTAGCCACTGCCGCCACTTCCGAAGCGGGCACATCTCTTCCCAGATCTATCACGTCATAACCGTTCGCTCTCATTATGGCGGCAACTATGTTCTTGCCGATGTCATGAAGATCGCCTTCCGCGACGAATGTTATGACCTTTCCCGTTTTGGGTATGTTCCCGAGCTTTTCCTGACACAGGCCTATGCCGCCGAGCATCGCATCGTTCGATAACAATATCTCGGGCACGAACGCATTGCCCTGGTCATACATTTCACATTGAACCTGTATACCGGGCATCAGCGCATTGGAAACGATGTCCACCGGATCCTTTCCCTTGGAAAGTTGTTCCTTGGTCAATTTTATGACCTCGTCCCTCTTTCCGTTGAGCACGGCTTTCGATATGCTCACATATCCTGCATCCTTTGAGAAATACTCGTCCTCGAGGGTTTTCAAAGACACTGCTTTTTTCTCCTCTTTGCCGTACTCGCCCTGTTCATAGGCCATCCCTTCTTTGATCAGGGCCTCATACCTTTTCGGATCGCTCAGACGGAGTGTTTCCACTCTTTCCATTACTATATCAGAACGCATCGCCATCATCTCCCAGTACAACTTTCCTTTCCGCTTTCATCCGCGCTCTGGCAATTCCGATCGCGCGGACGCAGTCCTCCGGATCGTCGCAATCCGGAACCGGTGTTTCTCTGCACGCTTTCACGTACGCTCTCAGATTCTCCAGAGGCGTTCCCGTGGATACGTCGCATGCGGTACCGACGACATCCACTCCTTCTCTTATGCATTGGACCGTCCTGTCGTATACCTGTTTCGGGGTACCTCCGGGCATAAGGTCTATGACATCCAGGCTTCCGAGACATGTCATCGCATTGCCCAACTGTTGCCTCACATACCAAACGGGAGGTGAATCGAACGAGAAACAATCCATCCCGCTCTGCTTGATGTGCGGCAACAGCCGTTCCGTATGTCCGCATATATGCAGTATTTTCGGACAGCTGACACCTCTTGCGAACTTCTTATGGTACGGAAGAACAAACTCTTTGTACGTTCCCGGAGAGATCAGATCGCCGGATGCCGACGGGTCCGCAGGAAATAGAATGTGTGCTCCGTACGCCGTCTGAAGCCTTCCGTACTCTATACAGAAATCCGTTGCCGCGCTTATGGCGGCATGTGCCTTGTCCGGATCCGTGACGGTCATCATAACCAACTTCTCAACACCGAGAACATGACCTGCGACCGTGAACGGCGCGGTTATCACGGGTATTATCGGCAAGTCTCCGGCATACCTTTTGCGCAGTATGTCTATCGCCCCCAGAACATGAGGGATCCTTCCCGCCTGCTCGAGGTCATCCGGCCATGTTATGTCCTTCGGATCGGTGTACGCATGATCGGCCACCGGAGGTCTGTCCGTTTTGTTCCAATCAAGTCTGCAGCCGAGCACCTCCGCCTCCAATGATATGTCAAACTGTGGACGGGCGGCTTCGATGCCGCACACTTCCCATGGTGCCGCGGCGAGATCGGCCATCATCTTCGGGTCGGTATGCGCCTTCGGCCAGCTGGCCTTTGCGAATTCCATGAGTTCTTTCGTTGTCTGCGCCAGCGGGTTGGCCGGCGGCACATAATCCACTTTTCCTCCCAGTACCGCGGCGAGCGCACGTCTGGTGGGAGTCATTTCAACGGTCATCTTAATTCCTCTCCTCCATAAATCATCAATTGATGTTATGCGGATACAAACTCCCGCCGTTCGTATAAAACAGCACACGCTGACCTTTAACGGCGCATGCGAACGGTTCGGACAATATCCTTTTATTGCATCATACCGTTTCGGGGCATCATGCCTCCTGCAGTCTGTCCGTTCGGGTGACGGATCGAAGGATGTCAGCGGCTTCTCACGAATTTTACGTACTCGGCCTTGCCCGTTTTGTATATTTCCCGCATCATCTCCCCGAGCTTGCCGGCGTCGCTTGACAATATCATCACTTCGAGACACTTTCTGTTCTGAAGATGCGAATGCAACTGCGTTTTTATCATGTATTCGTATCTGTGCTGAAGCATGCTTATCCATTGGTCGTTGTGCTTACTGTGCACAACTATCAGAACGCCTTCAACATCGCCTTCCAGCTTTTCCATCTCGCGTACTTCGGTTTCCGCGATCTTTATCGACGCCCTTACCGCTTCGCTCCTTCCGGAAAGACCGAGATAACTCTGTATCTTCTCCAAAGATCCGACATTTTCCTCAGGTAAGGAAATGCTTATGATCGTCATGTTATCCCCCTGTGACAAGCTCATGCAACACAACTATAAGTTAATAACTATTGCAAAAAGGTTTAATAACCATCACTGCCATCGCAATACATTCGTTCATGTACGCCGGCGCGTGTTGCCTCGATGTGTCGGCGTACATGTCGGAAGAAGTGATTACTTTCTCGAAAAGCGTTTTTACACCGGAGTCGAAAAAGGTTATCTTTTCCAAACCCGTCGAATTTGCCGCAGAATATGAACCGGATCGGGATGCCGTATCGTAAGAAACGGAAAGACAATCCGCGGGCGACCGCGGAGTCAGGATCACGCGGATAACGGAAAGGACGGAACTTCTGAGTGAAAGAAAGATCAGAATTCCGATACTGAAAAGAATAATATCCCTTTCCGATGAATATATGGAGAGGTTTGAAAAAGATCACCGTAAGTGTGCAAAAAACGATACTGATTTATAAATAAGTGTCATTTTTTGCTCATGTTCTCTATCTTTGAACCGGGAACGCGTTTGACATCGGTGAAAGCAGTGATACTCCTTCTCCGATGAAGAGAGTGTTGCCGTGAGTCTTTCTTCCCGCTCTGCCGAAACTTCATTTCGGCATGGTGCGGCTTCGTAACCCAAACGATTTGAAAATTTAAGTTTATTAGTCATTAATGTACACAATAATACATTAATGTACACAATATTAATATATTAATTGTTTAATTGCGCACTCATGGCAACAGGAAAACGATGTTCATACGGCCTTGTCGCGGAACGTTGTACCAAAAAACGGTGTTGAGAATATCATGAAAATCAAAATATGCGGATTGATGACATTGCGGGACGTTGAATACGTCAACCGGGCGTGTATCGATTTTGCCGGTTTCGTTTTAACGCCGCACAGATTGGCGGTAGACTTTGAAACCGCGAAACGTCTGAAAGCCGCTCTCGATCCGAATATCAAGGCGGTCGGCGTGTTCATTAACGAATCAGAAGAATTCATAAGAAAATTTGTGGACGCGGGGATCATCGATATCGTTCAGTTCCACGGCGATGTCGAATACGATATGCCGTGTCCGACGATTCGCGCGTTCAGAATGCGAACGGCGGATGACATCAAACCGACGAATTGTGATTTTGTGTTATTTGACTCATTCAAAGCGGACGAATACGGGTCCACCGGCGATACTTTCGACTGGAATCTTTTGGACGCGTACAGAACATCCGAAAACCAAAAACCGTTTTTCCTCGCCGGCGGCATCAACGCCGGGAACATAAAAGAAGCATTGAAAATGGATCCGTATTGCGCGGACATATCAAGCGGCGTTGAAGAAAACGGTAAAAAATCACTCAAAAAGATCATGGAGGCAGCAAATGAATGCAAAAAAAGGAAAGTTTAACGGGTTCGGCGGGCAATATGTTCCCGAAACTTTGATGAACGCTCTGATAGAGTTGGAAAAGGCATACGAATTTCACAAACAGGACGATTCGTTCAATAAAGAGCTGAACGCACTTTTGAAAAATTATGCGGGACGCCCTTCGCTGCTTTACTTTGCGGAAAATATGACGAAGGATCTGTGCGGAGCCAAGATCTATTTGAAACGCGAAGATATGAATCATACCGGCTCTCATAAAATCAACAATGTTCTGGGTCAGGCGTTGCTCGCGAAGAAAATGGGGAAGACGCGGCTGATAGCCGAGACCGGTGCGGGGCAACACGGCGTCGCCGCCGCGACGGCCGCATCACTTCTGAAAATGGAGTGCGAGGTTTTCATGGGCGAAGAAGATACACGGCGTCAGGCACTCAATGTATATCGTATGAAACTTTTGGGCGCAAAGGTCCATACTGTCACATCAGGCACAAAAACGCTTAAGGATGCGGTCAATGAAACTCTTCGTGAATGGACGCGCAGAGTGTATGATACACATTATCTGCTGGGTTCGGCGGTGGGTCCGCATCCGTTCCCTACCATGGTCCGCGATTTTCAAAGTGTTATAAGTAAAGAAGCACGCGAACAGATTCTTGCGGAGACCGGCGAATTACCGAAAGCAATCATCGCCTGCGTCGGCGGCGGAAGCAATGCGATCGGTGCGTTCCGTCATTTCATCGATGACGAAGGAGTGGAACTCATCGGATGTGAAGCCGGAGGCAAAGGTATCGACACGGCGCAGCATGCGTCAACGGTCACCACCGGTACGACGGGAGTATTCCATGGAATGAAGACTCTGTTCTGTCAAAATGAATACGGACAGATCGCACCCGTCCATTCGATCTCCGCAGGACTTGATTATCCCGGTATCGGTCCGGAACATGCCGCCTTACATACAACCGGACGTGCCAGATATGTTCCGGTGACCGATGATGAGGCGGTCGCGGCGTTTGAATACCTTGCCAAAACGGAAGGGATCATTCCGGCGATCGAATCCGCTCATGCCGTTGCTTACGCCATGAAAGTTGCAAAGGATTACGAAGGTTCGATAATCGTCTGTCTTTCCGGACGCGGCGATAAAGATGTATCGAACATAGCCAGACACAAGGGGGAAATGATCTGTGAATAAACAATTCGTAAGCTTCGTGACCGCAGGCGACCCGTCGATTGACAAAACACGGGAATTCATAGATGTGTTGGCTGAATACAGTGATATCATAGAAGTGGGCATCCCGTTCTCCGACCCGGTAGCCGAAGGCCCGGTAATAGAGATGGCCAATGTACGTGCTTTATCGGCCGGTGTCACAACCGATGACGTGTTCGGTATGCTGGAAACCGTGTCATTTCCCAAAATGGTGATTCTGACTTATTTCAATCCCGCATTCGTTTACGGTCTGGACAAGTTCTTTGCCGAATGTAAGCGGACGGGAGTATACGGAGTGATAATCCCGGACGTTCCGTATGAAGAACGCGATGAAGTTTTGATTCACTCCGAAAGATACGGGGTGCATTTCATCACCATGATAGCACCGACCTCCGCGGAACGGGTGAAAATGCTTGCCGGAGACGCCACCGGATTCATCTATCTGGTTTCGTCGATGGG
>Ga0123353_10015193_pt1 | contig 11166 bp, 9 predicted proteins | sample TergutLab28metaG_3_FD_92763 | JGI IMG/M metagenome (GOLD analysis project Ga0123353, IMG submission 92763) | Labiotermes labralis P3 segment gut microbial communities from Petit-Saut dam, French Guiana - Lab288 P3 | ecosystem: Host-associated > Arthropoda: Insects > Digestive system > Gut ... | reverse complement strand
TTCCTTATCGGACGCATAGTTCTTCCTCCTGAAAAACGGATTAGGTTTAGTACACAATCCATTATCAGAAAAGAACTTGCGTCTGACAATACCAGTTTTACGTTTTACAAACTACTGAATTAAGGTTAAATGAAAGTGCAAGAGCGGCGGCATAACACCGGCGGGCTATAGATATCGCGTCCATTCGGGGCAGTTCTATCCCAATTTAACAAAAATTCCCCAAGTAAATGGCTACGGGGCTAAAGCCCCGCATCTTATTTGGCTGCCGTTTTTCATCGGGGTTCTTTATTTACAAACTCAACAAGTGCGTCAACCAGTGCTTTGGCGAGCGGGTTGGTGCCGCCTTCTTTTTCGCCTTCGGCAATGCAGCGGAGCATCCACTTGGAATCTTGTTCTTCGTCGTGAAAACAGAATTCGAACAACATCCCGTTTTTCGTATTGCGTCCCTGTGCCTCAATAAGTTTTCCGGTGTCTTTGACACCGCGACACCATCTCAGGGCTTTGTCGTTGTTTGCGTGTTTGGCGGCTTCTTCCGGATTGTCCTTGTGATAGAGTGCAACCGAAACGGCAAGAAGATGTTCCGCCAAGGCAACCGCCGCCGGATTTGCCGGGTCAATGAAAACCTCGGCTCCCCGAACCAGTTTATTGAAAGCATTCGTGTGCAGGGCAATATGATAAAAAAGCGCGTCCGGCTCCGTTTTTTCCAGTTTTTTCGCTAGTTTCATACTGTCTTCGAGTCGGGTGCGGAGCGGAATCCGATTGTAATTCGGGTCATCCAGTTGCGCCTTCGTCACCGGCGGAAGTTCCGGCAAAACCTTGACACCGGCTTCCAACAGATGCTTTTTCAGATGCTGCGCCAGTTGGTTCATCCGGTATTCTTCGCTCAAGTATTCGCCGAATCCGATGTTTTTGTCCTGCGAAGACGGACTCAAATAAATGTACACGCTTTTGTTGACCTTCGGACTTGGGTTTTTGGTGCCGGTTTCCGCTTGAACAAACACAAGCAGAAATAGAAAACACACAGGGAAAAATAGTAGATGTTTCATCATTGGCTGGAAAAGTTGTATACAAGGTCTGTAGAGTAAGCCGAAGTTTAGTATATCAAATTCTCTGCCGACTTCAAGATAGCATAGGCAGAAATGGCGGGTTAAATACTGGCGACTCAGTCGCCAGCCCTCTCGCTCCTCAAAGGACAACAAAAAAACTCCGCCGAAATTTCTTACGGCGGAGTCCATTGAACGAAGTCAATTATTTTGAACGTTACGGAAAGTACGCTCAGTGGCTATCTGACACATTCGGGGGCGCAGGGGTCACAAACCGGGTCACACGGAGCGCAACCGGTGTCACAACAGCCGCGGTCAAAAAGTTTCTTCAGTTTGAAGCGCGGGAAGTCAAACAACTTTCCGACTTTGCCGCCTTTGCAGCAACTTCCGCAATCCGCTTCGCAGGGGTCGCAAACCGCTTCGCAAGGGTCACAACCGGTGTCGCAACCGCAATCGCCGCAACCAGATTTGAAACCTTTGAAGACGAAAAGTTTCTTGAAGAATCCTTTTTTGATACCGATGTCACAGGTATCTCCACAGGGGTCACAAACCACTTCACAGGGGTCGCAGACCGGTTCGCAGGGATTGCAATCCGTGTCGCAACAACCCTTCAGGGTAAACAAATTGCGAAGTTTTTTGCTGAAGACGAACTTCGGTCCGCAGCCATCATCGCAGGGGTTGCAACCTATCTCGTCACAAGGAGTGCATGCGACAACACCGTCGCAGGGATTGCACTCGGTGACGGCGCAAGGATTGCACGCCACTAATTTTTTCAAGCCGGCAAACAAGTCAATTGGCTTGTGGCAGGCAACACCGCACGGGTCGCATGTCTGTTCGCAGGGATTGCAACAGTCACCAGCCAAGGACTGTGTTCCCACCAGAAGGGCGACAAGTATCGCGGCACTCAACATACTGGCTTTCATTGGGTAATTTCTCCTTTTTTCTGTTTGCCCCGTAAAACGATAGTCAAGAAAAACCACAGCCAACGGGAGAAAGAAACCACCCCTTCTCTTCCAAAGTGCTGCTTCGTTGACTCGATTCAACGGGATACTACAAAATACTATAACGTCAGTTCCGATAGGAACGATACGCCGTTCCACAAGTACATCGGTTTCCGACTTTGTCCCTGACCGTGCCCCCCGACACGTTTTTCGTGTTTTTCAGGGTTAGGGGTATAATCGGCATCGCAGTCCGCAATCCTTTAATATAACGCTCTGTTTCTTTCATTTGGTTTAATTTGACAGAAATAGGGGTTTTACCGATTACGTAAAATAGAAAAAATAACGGAGATGTGTCGTGGAAAAATTGACCGGCACTTCTTCGCAAACCGCCGCTAAACACCCTTGCAAATGCTGCCGAATTCAATACAATGTGATGCATTATGATACGAAAACATAAGTTTCAAAACACACTGTATACTAACGACAATCTGTATGTTCTTTCGAGCTTGAACAGCGGACTGGTTGACTTGATATATCTCGACCCGCCGTTCAATACGAAGCGGACGTACTCTGCTCCCGTCGGGAGCAGAGCCGCCGGTGTCAGTTTCAAAGACATGTGGACATGGCAGGATGTCAACGAAGCATATCTTGATACTCTTGCCGTCAAGTACCCGGAATTGACGAAGTATATCGCAAGTGTCGGAGGTATTCACGGCAAGGCGATGATGTCGTATCTTGCATACATTGCGCAGCGGATTATCGAAATGCATCGTGTATTAAAAGACACCGGCAGTTTGTATTTGCATTGCGACCCGACGGCGAGTCATTATTTGAAAAGTTTGCTGGATGGAATCTTCGGTAAGAATAATTTTAGGAACGAAATTACTTGGTATTACAGACGGTGGTCAGCCGAGTCAAATCGCTTTCAACGAATGCATGACATCATTTTATTTTATGGAAAAAATGATGTGGGTACTTTTAATCGTTTATCCATCGAACCGACAAAAGGACAAAAGATAAAACATGAAAGAGGGTACGATAGAAATTCTGTTTTAATCGACGGCAAACGGCAGCCGCAGTTGATTGTTTATCAACAGCAGAAAGTAGACGAAGCAGTTAAAGCGGGCAAATTGAATCCAAAAGATTTTGCCCGGATTGTTTCTGTAGAAAAAACAGGAACAACGATGCCGGATGTATGGGAGATACCAATCATTAATTCTCAATCCAAAGAGCGCGTCGGCTATCCTACACAAAAACCGCTCGCATTATTAAAACGAATCATTTTAGCATCTTCCAACGAAGGCGACATCGTAATGGACCCGTTTTGCGGCTGCGCAACAACTTGCGTTGCTGCTCAACAGTTAGGACGAAAATGGATAGGCATCGACATCGAAAAACAAGCCGTCGGTATTCTAATCGAAAGATTGAGTGACGATGCCGGTCTCTTCAAGGACTTTATCGCAACGGAACAAATACCGAAACGAACCGATGTTAAGATAGTGCCGAAGTCCTTATCCGTTAAACAGCGATTGTATAAAGAGCAGAACAGAAAATGTAATGCCTGCGGGCGTGATTTTGAGATTTGGGATTTTGAGATAGACCACATCATACCGTCGGCGAAAGGCGGCGGCGACTTTTACGAAAACTATCAACTCCTGTGTGGTTCGTGTAATAAAATCAAGGGAGCCCGTCCGATGGAATATCTGCGGTTAAAAATCGAAACACGTGAAAAAATGATGAAAACGAAAATCATTTTCGGAGAGTGAAAATTCCTAATCGAACTATCGCAATCCCAATGAGCGGATAAATTGTGTCGTTATGTCCTCCGGCAACTTGAAAACGCCGTCAGGTTTCGCCATCGCAAAACGATATTCGGGAATGACTTCCCCGTTCAGTTTGATACCGTGATACACAATTTCCATTAAAACGGTTTCCGGTAACGCCTCTTCGCTGTTTCGGTGAAGATGCCGGATTCTTGCCGGAAACAGATTGTCCTGCCGCAGGCAAATTTCGATGTCCGTTAGTAATTCCGGCGGATACTGCTTTTTCTTATTGACTCCGCCCATTTGCTTCAGCATGTTGTCGAATTGACTCTTTTTGAGTTTACCGGTTATCTTCCAAACGTTTTCTTTTCCGGTATTTTCATCATTTGTTACTGTATTATTTATCACATCCGGTTTTGCTTCACCGTCGAGGTCAAAATTAAACGCAAGTTCGCTGAGTGTTCCCGCAAGTCCTCCTAATTGACGAATAACGGAAATCATAGGATATTTCTGCTGCTGACGGGAACGAATCACCGCATTTTCCAGTTCCGCTAGTTGAACATAACGGTACGACTTTGTTCCCTCAATCGTCTGGTAAAACCATACTTTCCCTTCTTCCCTAACCGGCGCGCATTGACAAACAACGACAGAGCGGTTCGGTTCAGCCCCGGGTTTCGCCGGATTGTCCATCGGAAAAAAAATTTCCTGCCGATACACCCTTTTTTGGAAAGGGCTTGCCGGATTCAGGTAATTTTGCTCTTCATATTTTCCCTGCGACGACAGCGCATTGCCCTTCACGACAGTGGAAATCTGCATATTGCATTCGACAGTTCGGTACGCTGCAATTTTTCTGACGGCTTCGTCCATTAAATTTTGCGCATTTACCGTGTCTTTACAAAAAACAAAAGAATCAGTGAAAAAAATAATGGAAAGGCAGCAAAAATGAACGAAGAAAAGACGGCAAAAATCAAATTTGCTAGATTGATTTCCCAAAAATAAGAAAAAGTCAAGATACCGCATAGAAATAACCGAAAACAAGAATGAGGGTAGGCAAGTTCGGGTTTTCGTTCCGTACATGGAGGATTTCCGCTTGTCTACACCGGTAAGGACAGGAAATAATAAGGAAATACGGCGGTAAAGTCCAGTGCAGTTATGGGGGCTGTGCAAGACCGTCTGTGCAATCGACCTGATAGGGAAATAACAGGCAGTCCGTAATGATTCGGGCTTTGTAAAATGGGAGGAAACCAGATGCGGCATTGTTCTTTGCTTTTAGCACTTATAGCGGTACTCGCGGCGACTATGACCGGATGCCAGGGTCCCTTGCTGACAGGCGGTTTTAATCAATCGCCTTATCGGTCTTATGGAGTGGACGGACCGGGTCCCGGCGTTATTCCCGAACAATATCAGCCGACTGCGCTGGAATGCCCCGATATGGCATGTCCCATGCCGGGTCCTATCGGACCGTCGCCGTGTATGGTACCTGCGCCGGCTCGTCCTCCGTTTATTCCGACTTCGCAGGTCAACTTTCTCGGCTTGGAACGGTTAGTTGTCAACTGGGATGCGGTACTTCCCGGCTCGTATGATTCCGAACCGCTGGTTTGCCCCGGAACTTATGATTTTCCGCAAGGCAACATTTACCGTTTGAAATTGTCCGAAATTCCCGCTTGGCAAGGAAAAGAACTCTATCCGACTTTGGAAATTGCTCCGACAATGGCGCGGACGCAAGCGTTCCTGGCGCATAATGCTATTCCAGTCGAATTTACCGACAATGACTTCGACCAAGTATTTTCCGGCAACTTCATCACGAAGGTTGTCTATTTGCCGAATCCTGAATTTCAGGGATTGGCGATGAATGGTGTTGGAACCTTTGTCAGTACACAACTTGAACCCGGTGTTGACCCGATTGTCGAAGCAAGCAATCGCGGTGCGATACTTGCTGTTATTCGTATGGGGAACAAAGACCTTGCAAAAAGCAGAATGGTCGCCGATGAGCGGCGTAAAGAATTTGCTTCGTCGGCGTTTATGCAGGGGGTTCCCGTCGGTGCTGCTCCGATAGGCAGTGGTCATCCGATGGGTGTTTATCCGGTGAACGGCTCAAGCATTCCGCAAAATGTTATTTCCGGTGTCAATATTCCGGAATACGGAACACCGATGACGAAAACCTCGACCGGTATTCCCGGACCTCCGCAACTTCCGCAGGGACAACACGCCGTCAACCGCTATCCGGTGGTTCGTGCTGAACCGATTCCTGCACCGCCGATGGGATATGGAATTCCAATGGGATACGGAATCGGAATTGAAGCCCAGAATGTTGCCATAAGTCCGCAATATATGTCACAAGTGCAGAATAACTTCACGGCGGCACCCGGCGGTATAATGCCTCCGGCTGTCCCGCAACCGCCCGCTCCGGCAGCACCCGGCGGTGCAATGCCTCCGGCTGTTCCGCAACTTGCTCCGGCAATAGCGGCTCCGTAACTTGGATGACTATAAGTAGTTAAGGAACTCGGATAAATGCTGCGCTTTTTCTGCACCTTCCTGTTCTTGCTAACGGCACCGTTCTTGTCGGCACAACAAATTGTACCGGCAGGATACGTGCAAGGCATCCCGCCGCAGCCGGTTCAGCCGCCGTTTTTTCAAGCGGTAAAAATCGCCGCGCCGGAAGGTGTTCAGGTCTCACTCGCCGCTGGAAATCAATTCGCAGAAGCAATGCCGGCATCAACCGTTTTCGGTCTGCTTATCGGTCCCGACTACCGGGTCAAACTGACAAATCTTCCGCTGCATCCCGGCAAAGAGATATTTCCGACTATCAAAGTCATCGGTAGAACTTTTCCGCCGCCGGGACTCGAAAAGCAATTTCCCATTCCGATTGAAATACCTTTCGAGGATATTGAAGCAGTATTGGACGGCAAGTACGTCACTCGTGTTATTTACCTTGAAAAGCCGGACGAAGCACTGCCGATTCGCGGCGATGTTATGCTGCCGTTTATGGATATTAAAAGCGGTGACCCCATCGAGACAGCCGCTGGAATCGGTCGTCCGGTTGCGATTTTGCGAATCGGCGGACGTATTCCGAATTTCGCCGGCGGCAATATGTCCTTCTTTCACGGTAGTCCGCCGTGGGTGTTCGATAATTCATCAACAATCGTCAGAGAGCCGGCGACTGCGTTGTCGGCTGCACCGCCGGTTAACGAGATAACCATCGACCCAAAACTTGCCGAGCAAGCAGAAGGAATATTGGCTCAGCGGTTGGAAGAAAATAACGTCAACGTTTATGTAAAAAACGAATACCTCTTTGACGGCGGCGATAATCACATTGCGGTAAAAGTTGATTACGATTGGAATGTCCGCAACCTTGACACTAAAGACACGGTAGTCCACTTCGATACTATTGACGGCAGGGTTTTAGTTGAACCGTCCAATAGGGTGGAAATCTATGCTCCGCGGTTCGGCAGTGTTAGAAAGACCGAGTCGCTTTATAACAACGTTCAAATAACGGCTTTGTCCGGTGCAAACGCGCAAGCGGGACTGTCCGCGAGCAATACCGCGGAAAACATCGGTCGGGCTGAACAGAACACGCAAGCCGGTTATTCCCGTGTGCAGAATCAACTTAGCGGGATTGCATCCCGCAGTGTCGGCAGCGGAGTTGCCAACGAAATGAAAACGCTCGGCTACAACAATTTTGAATCGGTGATGTCCTATTCCAACATGCTGCGCCAGCAGAATGTTTCCGCAAAAGAAATGCTTGAATTGGTAAAAGGAAGCGAAAACGCCCGTGCCTGGCAAGGTATCGAAGGCACGAAAGTTCAAATCGGCTTGCTGACACCGACAGCGGCAACCAGCGTGGACGGAGCGGAAAGCATTTTCCAAATCAAGCCGGAAGATGGTTCGGCAAAAATCCGGTTAATCAAAGTATCTGACAAGAAAGCGGCACAGCCCGGTGATATTGTCCAATTTACACTTCGGTTCGAAAACATCGGCAATCAGCCGATTGGCAACGTTACCATCTTGGATAATTTGACAACCCGCTTGGAACCCCTGCCCGGCTCGGCAAAGTCCTCGGTTGCCAGCGGTTTTGTTGTCGAACCCAACGACAGCGGTTCGTTTGTTTTACGGTTTGAAATCACCGACCCGCTGTTGCCGGGTCAGTTCGGCGTGGTACAATTTCAATGCCGCGTCCGGTAAAGTTTTCTGCGTAGGCGTATTTCAGAAATACAGTAATTCTGTGCCTTGTTATTGTTTTGAAACGTCAACGACCAATTCGCCGCCGTTGTTCGGGTCAACGGTCAACTCAATCGGTGTCTTGTCGGCATGCTCGTAAATTTCAGGAATGACCCGATTTTTGAGCATCCACGCCTGACGTTTAGTTTGCAGTTCCTTCTGCTCTTTGTCAGATAATCCATCTTCATCCGGTCGGGGCGCAAGGTCGGGCGGCATCACGAAGTTTTGATACAACACTACCTTATATCCTCCGGGTTCGGCACCGGCTTTACTCTTTTGCGAAATGGTAGTATGAATGACTGCCGTTCCCGCGGCATCGGTGACACCGTTACAGCCGCGGAGGGACTGCGCTTCTTTCGGATTTAACGAAACAAGAACGCCTTCGAGCGGCTTATCTCCGTTAAAGACCTTGACCGTTGCCGGTTTTAGGCCGCGCAGTTCGTCGGGGGTGTTGGAACATCCGCTCAATACAATAAGAAACGAAAAAATTATGAAAAATCTCATAGATAATAAAAAGGTAAATGGTTAACGTTAATTTCACTTTTGGTTTTTTGTCTCTTTCACTTCTTCAATACAAACACGAACAGCGTGAGCAAAATCGCGTCCAAATGCCCGACCGGAATCGGCATCGACAGCAGTGTTCGAAGCATTGGCGTACGGCGTTTCAAGAGTCAGCGAAAATACGGCATTCGGTAAGGTCTCCGCCCATGAACGACTGGTCAACAATGTAGGATTTGCCGTTCTGGTTTGGCGCATGAAGACATGTTTGTAAGGTATTGTACCTTTCTGTTCCGCTTCCAAGATTTTGCTGAACCGCTGCTCAATTTTCGAACGTTCTTCCGACGGAGTACCTGAATCACTAATAGACGCATTGATATGCAGCGATTCATCCGATGCTCTATCCAACGGTACTACGTTTGTGCCGTTGCGCAGCATCGGACAATGCAAGTCGAGCCAAAGAAGCGGTTTTTCGTTCCGCCAAGCCGGAACCTGTTCCGTAATCGCCTTAATCTCTGGATAAATTTTCTGGATATAGTCACGATTATGGTCGTGCGGCTTGCGGTTCTTGCCTTGGTCTCCGTCTTCTACACCATCCTTATCGACAAACGGAACGATGAAGAAATCGCAGAGTTCCCGCAGCCGTTTTCCATCGTTCGTATCGGAAAGAATTGTTTCGATGATTCCTTCCAAGACGTAATTCGCCATCATTTCGCAACTGTGATGCCGCGCTGTCAGTGCCATTTTGAAATCGGCTGCCCAGATATTTGAGATGCCTTTACCGGAAATACGGAGCAGTTCTACATTGCGTCCCTTTTTCGATTGACAAAGCGTTTCGAGTTTCAGATTTGCGTTATCTTTGTGTTTTTCGAGGAAACGTTTCAGATTCTTTTCGGTGTAGTTCATTCCTGTGCTGAAGAGAACATCCTTTTCGTCAGGAGTGAAAGCGTATTGAAATTTCGTTCTTGAAAAGCCGGGCTTATCACTGAGCCAACGCCATGTATATCCGCCGTCATTGCTGACCGCCGGTCCCCTGGCACCGATGGGACCGCCAACGCGGGGTGTGAACTCGAAGTTCAAGGTTTTGCCTTCTGCACCGCGGATACGGAATGACCAATAAAACCAGTCGGTCGTATCTCGCAAGTCCACGTCCAAACGGACGGTGTCGCCGCTGATTTCCGCAACGGCGATGTTGCCGCCGGGAAAATCGGCATCGATTTTGAACTCGGCTGCTGCCGCAGTCATTACGGCGGCAATAACAAGAGAACTTGTCAACAGAAATGATTTAGGAACTGACATAGGTAATTTCCTCGAATTGTTTGTGGCTTGCGCAGATTGGAAAGTTCTACACTAAAAGCCGTGAATTATCAAAATGTCACGCTTTCTCCGCCGTCGCGGCTTCCAAGCGCGCCCCAAATACCGAAAGGCGATTTCCCGGTGACCTCACCGATAGTGCCGGTCGCAATGGTGGAAAACGTCAGATTTGTTGCCGGTCCGGTATCAATCGTTTGGGTTATAAAGCGAACCGAACCATCTCCTACCGTTGCATTCACTCCTCCCGAATGATTACTGGACGGTGCTATCATCGCATTCCAAGAATCGGCAGAATAATAACAACTCGGTCCATTGGGCGGCAAAACCGTGGTGAATGATGTAGTGGAAAACAGTCCATGCGAAAACCCCCAGCCGAGAGCCGTACCCGCTATTGCAACAATATATTCATCTCCCTTCGCAGTATCAAGACAACCTTTTCGTGACGAAAGGTACCTTCCATTTGTTGCATCTCCAGCCCAACTGCTATTGCTGGTCGAACTAACTGACGCGTCTCTTACTTTAATCGACGACACATTCATACGCATCGTCAGACAACGCTCGCTGAAAATCAACGTATTGCTCAAACCGTCAGTAACGGCGGAGAAATTATAAAAAGTATAATATCCGAAAATACCGCGATGTCCCCGTAAATAATTATGGCCTTTATCAATAAAACCACCGGCATTAATAGATCCCTGTTGCCCCGATGGATTATCGCCCAAACACCAGCGGTAATTGGTCCCGCTATGGCGATTCGTCGGCTGAGTGCCTCCGGCTGCGTCCGAAGGACAATAATATGCCGGAACGTTTTGGACTACCGGACTTGTCGTACTGAGCGTTGTTGCGAAACCGAACCAATTATCACTGGCTCCCGCAGCGAGATTTGTTGACATGAATTGTTCGTAAAGCGAATTCAGTTCCATGAACGGCAAAATACTAACGAAAATACTATACCGGTTGATGGCGGCAGTGGTCTCCTTTCCGTAGGGACCGCATCGACCGGCAGGAGATGCCTGGTTAATATCGTGATAGTTGTGGACGGCAAGTCCAAGTTGCTTGAGTTTGTTCGTACACTGCATTCTTCTTGCGGCTTCACGGGCTGCCTGCACTGCTGGAAGCAATAGAGCAATTAAAACGCCGATAATGGCGATGACGACAAGAAGTTCAACGAGTGTGAACGCTCTCTTAGCGTCATTTACCGGCAGGTTATCACCCGCCGCTCTTATTTCGTTTCCCCCCCCTCAAATTACTTAAATTTACAATAGCACGAACAAAAATAACAACATTTCGCATTTGAAAACTCCTTACAAAAAATTCTACCTGTTCAAAAGGTGGTGTGTAATTTTTGTTTTTTCATTGCGGCAAACAGAGCCACAGCGAGTACGCCCT
>Ga0123353_10015192_pt1 | contig 11166 bp, 8 predicted proteins | sample TergutLab28metaG_3_FD_92763 | JGI IMG/M metagenome (GOLD analysis project Ga0123353, IMG submission 92763) | Labiotermes labralis P3 segment gut microbial communities from Petit-Saut dam, French Guiana - Lab288 P3 | ecosystem: Host-associated > Arthropoda: Insects > Digestive system > Gut ... | reverse complement strand
CGGTCATAACTCCGTAACCGTCCAAAATCGGACACATGTTTAGATGAACTTTTTTGATCACAAAGACCTAGGAAATCACCTCCTGCAGTTATGCCCTAAAGTCGTGAAACACCCTGTATATATGTGTGTGTGTATATATATAATCTCATTATTATTCTATTCCATGAGGGAATTATTCAATTTCTTGTTGGGATTAGTAATAATCCAATTGTTGTTCTTGTTCAGTTTAGCGGGAGATTATTAATTTCTGTTGTTGGGTCAAAGATTGAAAATAGATTACTTATCATTTTCAGTGTATATATATATGTATACACACACATTGCTGCATAATGATGGTGGTTTACACACAATTTATTCTTGGTGGCAGAAGAACAAAGCTTCACTGGTCCTTAAACAACTTGTTTAGTAGCATGCAGTGATAACAGTTTACTGATAATAAATTGGTTCTCCTAATAAAATGTGTGGTAAATGGGATTAAATGTACTGTACTGCACATGGCATAAAAAGAACTAAAATTTTTCCTGTTGTTTTATGTAAGTTTGAAACTTCATCTCTTACACTGTGGGAGAGACATAGGCTGAGACTGTTCAAGAACAGGGTGCTGAGGGAGGCAGTAGGGCCTCAGAGGGAGCGAGTAACAGGGGACTAGAGAAAACTGAACAGTGAGGAGCTTCGTGATTGTACTCCTCACCAAATATTACCTGGGTGATCGCATCAAGAATAAGATAGGTGTGATATGTGACATGTATAGGTGGAGACAAGATGGGAGGATGTTTTGGTGGGGAAACCCCATGACAAAAAGCTGCTTCAAATCAATTTTACAGAAATCATTTGGAAGGGCATGGACTGGGCTTAACTTGCTTAGGATAGGAACAAGTCATGGGATCTTGTGAACACGGTAATGAACCTTCCGAATCCATAAATGTGAGAAATTCCTTCACTGGCCAAGGAACTATTAGCTTTTCAAAGACTCTGTTCCATGGACTTAGTACTGCAAGATTTCAAATTAAATGTAATAAAGTACATGAAGCAGTCCCATTACAGGCCTGGACAGGCCCAGAGGTTCCAGGAAGTTAAGGTTCCCAGATTTCATGACAACGGCACAGGATGGTGGTAGGTTGTCAGCCTTATGCACCGGCCGCCTTTGCCCCCAGGACCATAGTGCGACCGGAAGGATTTTATGTCGATGAAAGAGCCACTGACACCAGCTGGGATTGAGCCAGTGACCTGCTGATTTGTAGCACAGCACCTTAACCACTGTGCTACCACGGTCCCCCAATAAAGTACATGCAAGAGCATATTACCAAGGGAGCTTAAACACATTTTGGTTCATCTCAAAGCCAGAAAATGGTATGTGAATGGAACAGGCAAGAGAAAGAGTTGGAGAAGAATAAACACTCTTCTATAACACACAAAATGCATTGACATAGAAGAATAGAGAAGAAGTGAAGACTGCAGAAACAACAAAATTTCTGTGTCTGAAAATGATTACTTCAGAAGGGGGAATACGGCTTATAACTGATTTTGCTGGCATAGTCTTGGGGCTGCAGATTTATGGACAGACATGGACTGTGAAACACTAGAGAATTGCAGACTGTTTCTACAGAGTGAGAGTCCAGATGACGATACCAATAATGATCGTGACAGAGGTAAGGAAGATTTCAGGGGATTTTATGAGCAGGAGGAACATCATTCTGCACCAATATTCCATTGAGGTACTTGTGTAATGGGCTTAAGTGCAAATAAAATTCTTTTTCCATAAATCTGTCTTCTAAAACTCTTTGTGCATTTTGTGGTCAGTTGTGGCACGATCCAGGAAATACCGTAACCATTTTCTGCCACGTGAAGCAGTGTAATCTAGCAGATGTATACCAACTTCTTCATAGGAACCTGGTGCCCCCATCAACTGATTACCCTGTTCCTTCAACATAGTGGAACATGCTTAACTGGAATGCACTTACACTCCCAATAACGTTAAAGTTAAAATGTTTTGGGTACTGTTAATGAACCGCACGACGGTATGACTATCAAAGTTTGAGAAGATGGTTGATACAGTCAACACATTTTATAGAAAAAACACCAAAATCATTATAAGTGTCTTTTATTTTGCACACCTCATCCTTTCAGCAATAGAAACAATGTTCTTCTCAGCTGCAATATGCAGTCTTCAAGAACTGTGATCTTGTATTATATATATTCTACATTATATACACTTTCATATAAATTTAATTGTATTTTACTACAGCGTTTATACATGTCCATCCTAAATTAACCAAAAAGTACAATATCAATTGAAAGGTCATACATTCAAATACCTCTGTGTCTTACTCTGGGAAGTTATATATATCAACTGAACTTACCAAATATATTCACGCAGCTCATCAACACATAAAATCACTTCTGTTGTCTTTTTTGCACAAAAAAAGAAAAGCTGTAATCTCTGCAGTGAACTCTGCTACTTAAGTTTCCAAAATATGTATTATTTAACCACTAATACAAACAGGATGTGCTCTTGTATTTGCTGAAGTGGTAAATCAGTTGCACATATGGCTGCCAAACAATACAGATTTTCTGGCAATAATGTATGTTCCAGTTACACCACAGGCAGGGTCATAACCGACCTTCAATTAAAACAGCATACCATGACATTCATAATTATGCGTAGGACTCAAGTTTTTATTGCAGCATCAGGCTTAGTGCTACACAATGCCAAAGTCATGCCGCCATGAGCCACTCAGTACAGTTGACGATAGAGATGTTAATTTGTGTCCTCACTGGAATGCCATTTGGAGCTGCATACTACCTTACTGTAAACAGTCCAGGGAAATATTCACGATATTTCCATTACCCTTCAATGTCCAGGAGCTAATACGGATGTTCAGAATAGTCCTAGACACACACACACACACACAAAGACAATAATATTGTAGTCATCTTGACCAATATTTCTTGAGCTTCCTGGTAATGCAGACACATTATGAAGCCTCACTAACACTGCAGACCTCTGTCCATCAAATTATCTAACGCAATTTGCAGAACTGTTACAAGCCACTTGGAGTAACAGTGATAAAACCTGGAAGGTTGAAAAATTAACAAATGTGAACTTAAAAAAAAAAAAACTTAAACACTGTGCTATATGCAGCAAGTGGTGGTGATTTTGTACCAACGTTCTGGGACAACCTATCAGTCCCATCTTCAAGGGTCAAGAATCCAGGAAGGATCCCATTGTTTAAAAACAAAAAACCGAGGGGGGGGGGGGATAAGACAAATGTTTCAGTCCCATCATGCAACAAAAACAAAATAGGCTATGTATGTGTAATGTGGTATGTTCGTGTAATGTTTATACATCCCTGGCTATCATAACCACCTAACAATTCACTTGAAGACAGAAGCACCTTGACAGCAATTTACTGCCACAAGCAACAATAGAATGTACTTAGGACTTCATATGCCTGATTTTATACCATATTTCAAGTTTCTGGCCAGATTTTCACATAAATCCCCAATAGCAAATTTCCTAGAAACCTGCCCAGTGGGAGCTGCACTAACACCTGCAGACACATGGACGTAATATTTTTACCTGATTTTAACCATATATGGATATGAAAGTCCCCAATATAAAATTTCTTACAAATCCGTCTTGTGGGAGCTACACTGTGGACAGACGGACATGATGAAGAAACTAGGCACTTTTTGTAACTTCGCAAATGCACCCAAAAAGCAGTAATCTCTTAAAAATCTACAGACACCCCTAGAAATTCATGTTATATAGTTGGGCAACAAGGGCATTTACTGCATTCTTAAGGCATGCTGCATAATCTCTTTTACTTCCCACAAAATGCTGTTCACTTCATAGTTTTACCTTTTTCTGTTCAAATTATGTTTTTCAACAACCATTTGCTAAAATTTAAATACCCATCCCAGTATGATAAACGTTTCTTACCAGAATAACTCGGATAAGATTATTACATACAGGTACAACAAAAATGAAATAATAAAACGACTAGTAATAAAATTCACTCAGTTCACTTACCCATTTTTCTTTCCATATCCATTACTCATCCTCTGTGGTCTCAATCCACACACTAAAATCACTAATCTATCCATTTTCCTCTCCATTAGCTGCTCTGCTCCCTCACTTCTGCAGATATTCTCTTTCATATCTGCTGATGCTTGGCATCATATTTACACTTACCTAAAAAATGGATTTTCTGTAAGAGTTCTCAGTAATTGGATTCATTCATTCCGTTGCTGGTATTATGACAGGATCGTAGCCTTGTCAAGGTGAGTTTTCTACAGAATGTGGTCTAATGCTTTCTCTGTCAATGTACTGCATCCTCTCATTTCCTTAAGGTAATCCAGTAGCTGCTTATGTCTTCTTCCATGTCTTCCCATCTCTTCTATCCTTCCGTCTATCTTTCAGTCAAAAATGGGTTTTAGAAGGCAGTTCCTATGCAAGATGTGGCAAATCCAATATGCCTGCTTTCTTCTCATTGTACGAAGAATATTCCTTTACTCCTCGACTCAATGTAATACTTATTTTACACTACTGGTTCCATCGATCTTCTTCATCCTTCTCCAGCACCATACACAGCTATGCTCCAAACATAGCACTTTACTAGTTTCTTCCTTAAATTCAAGTGCAATTTTCTGGTGAAAAGAATCTTCTTGTAGAAAGCTGCTTTTGCCACGGCCATCCTGGGTTTAATTCCACATATACATCTTGCATCATTTGATTATCATGCTACCCAAATAGTTTAAATATTCCAAATTCTCCAGTGTTTTTTGATGTATCATAATTTGTATTGGGGTTCCTTGCCTTGAGATTCTCATTACCTTTGTTTTTTCCACATTCATTTCCATTCCATAGCATATTTCAGTTAGTCTACTGATCTTGCCCCGGGGTAGTTGTACCCCTTCTTAGCCGGTAGCAAAAGGTCATCTGCCTATCTCAAAGCATGAATTACTTGTCCTATTTGGAAGTTTCCAAACCCTCCACAAGCTTCCTTGGTAAGATACTCACTATATATGTTCAACAGAATCTGTAACAAACATCATCCTTCTTGAACTCCTCTACCAAACTTCACAATTCTAGTCTCTCCTTGGTTCAGCTGTACTTCATCACAGATCCACATACAATTTGCTGACCCATCTTCCTTTTGCACCAGTTGATACCAGTTAACTCGTCAGAAGAAGCAAATAATCTGGAACACAGTACACATTTGTAGTGAGTTTTAACAATCAGGACTGATTTAATCATGTCCAACAGCAGGCGGTTTCTCCCATTGGGCCACAATATATTCGCCAAAGAGAAGACATTCTAGTGAAGCATCTGACTCTGTCACAACAAACAAAAACTTACGTAAACTCCATTTCACTCAACTTGACTCTTTGTTATGACCAGCATTATCCAAGTCAATTATTTGAATTCCAGGTGCATATATTTTGATAGGAATGTAGTGATCACATAGGCTCCCTTCATTTACAGCAATCTTTAGGAAGACAGTTACTTCTACAGCACATCTTTGATAGTTTCCCAACAAGATGATGTATTCAAGGAAATAACTGGATGTAAGGACCACCTGCAATAGACATATATTTTTTTTTACACGATTGTCATTCATCAAGCCACCTCCATGAAGCCATGTCAGTTCCATTTTTACATCACTACATAAACACGTTTCATTCTGACACATCATGAGGTCATTTTGCAGACCAGTATCAGAAAGAACTGTGTTTTAAATAACAGAAAGAAAGTGAGATTTCTTTTTTGCTGAAAAACTCAACATAATATTTGGGCATTCAGAATGAACGAGGAAATAAGATGGTCTCTCGTGCAGCTCGATTAACGATTTAGGGCTGGTTCCAATGATAACCACTGTGTCTTGCTATGCCCTAAAAGTTTTATACATGATTCCAACAAAATAAGAGGAATATCTGGCTTTCTACTCTGCCTGTGAACTGGAGAAAATAATGTGAAAATTTTCGCTGAAGTGCCTGAACAATTGCTGGTAAAACAGCAGCATTTGTACTTCACTGTGTGTAAAGTGTGCTGCACAGCTTACACCTACTATGCTACTGTTTATGGGTAACTCTTCTTCATATTTAATAAGAATATTTTTTTCACATATCCTTTTAATCCACCTCAGCTGTGTTATACTCTGCAGAATTGCCTACTTCTTATGTGAGCAACACGAACACACGATTCTCCAGAGGGACTGTCCAAAAATAAGTTTATGAGTCATATATTCTGAACTATTTATTTCTAGATCTAAAAATACACATTCCATTCTATGACTGCCATATTAATTTTAATTGTAGTCCCCACTAGCATGGAGACATTTGTCATATCATGGAACAAGCTTCTGCATTCCCTGTTGATGGAAGTTTGTGTCCTGCAATTCCAGCCATGCTGTCATGTCATCATGACTTTGAAATTTGCATGATGATCCTCTATAGCAGGAAACAGATGATAGTAGCTTGGTTCCAGATCAGGACCACATGTTGGACATTCCAAGTTAACCCACCAAAAGCACTACAGGAGTTCTCAAGCCAAGCATTATCACACACAGGCAGAACACCTTTCATAATTATCTGTGGAAATTTCTTTTTCACTGTTCCAGTGTGATAATGCATCAGCACTGAATGCTGCTTCTTGGTGGATGAAGTCTACCAACAATACGCTTTTGTAGTCCTCAAAACATGGTGGTTATCACATTGCCAGCAGACTTTACAACCTTGAACTTTGATCATGGGGACCTTCCATGTTTCCATACTTGAACATTTTGTCTCCAGAATATGGTGACAAACATGCCTGATTTTTGTGACAATGCATTCCACAAACCTGTAGCCACAAATAGCATATTGTCGTCACAATGAGACCACAAAATCCTTTGTGGTGGGGCGCCCATCATGCACGTGCTGTGTGGAGTCCTAACCCCTGAACGATCCTAACAACTGGTCTACTTGACTGAAGTTGTATTGCAGTTCACTGACTCTAATTCTTCCGTATTCGAGAACCGTGTTTTCTGCACACCTTCCTGTCTGGTGTACTGGCTGTTGATGATCTGCTGTTACTCTCACATCCTCCACACTGATTCAACACATCATTCCCATGAACTTTTAGCTGGCTGATGAACTTCTGCTGCAGAGACATTCCTTGCATGCAGAAACCAGATTACTGCCTAGACTACTTAGACCACTGTTCCATTCCAGTCACCATGTTTAGCTGACAACCATCACCACATGAGTTGCGAAAGTTTTATTTTGTGCTGACTTGGCCAATTATTATCTCCCCCACTTCTCCTGACTTAAACTGAACACTGCATGGCACAATGAACATTCTACCTCTCAAGTGACCACTACTACTGCCACTACCATTGTCTTTTATGCATGGATATTACTCATTTGAACTACCAGTAAAAACATACTCTCTCTTAGGCACTTTGTAACCAACACTGACTTTTTATACTTAATAATTCAGAACACTGTAACTGAAGAAATACAGCATTAAAAAATCTGACTTGCACAGCTACATGGACAATGCAACTTGATAGAGTGACAATCTGCTCATCACTGCTCACTCTGCCATCCAGCCAAACGTGCACACACTATTAACCCAACAATGCCAGCTGCCAGGAGAGTTGGGATTCTGACCATGGGAAAAAGCTGAAACATCTGGCATCCTGAAGTGTATTTTGTGGGACACTGGGACAGGGACTATCCTGGGAAAATCAGTACAAATGGAATTCCTATGCCATGATGCAACTATCAGTGCATGTCTGGGGAACCCGAGAGGAGGAATGTGCAGCAAAATACCTTCCATACAAAACTATTAAATGACTACCATATTTACCACTATAACACAGTCCCCTACACACCTTGACAGACTAAACTTCCACAATTCACTCTGAGATAACAAACCACCATAAAATTGTGTAAATTATGACTCCAGTCCAGGACGTCATGCTGAATGTGATATACCCAAGCAAATTATTTAATTCCTACAGGTATTAATTTTACACAACTGAAGTAGTCAAAAAATAATGCAGTCTGACAGTATATCATCAAATGGTTTATGCATTTTTGTTTACTTGAGCTCCTTCCCGTTGCAAACCAATAACTGTTCCCTGAGGTTCTTGTTGGTTGTCTTATCTGTAGCAAAGATGGTACCCAGTGTTTATGCACAGAGACAAATCACATTATTGGTAATGTAAATACAGTAATCGATCACTGGTGCAATTTTATCCATACTGTGGTAGCATTCTGTGCTGCATTGAGGTGATATTATGACTGGGAAAAAATTTTTGACCTCTGAAACCAATTACTATAACATGGGGAAGGGAAATCAATGTATCTACTTCAGTACTAACACCATTATCCCCATGTGAAAATGTCACGAGCCCCACAGTACTGGGAGATTTAACCCTTCACAATGCCAACCACAGCACACTGTATGGACATATAATTCCTTGAACACTGCTGACCTTGATCCAACATTTCATCCTGAATGCATTTCATGGTTCTACAATCACAGAACCCCTTCGTCCTGCAAAGTGGTTGGAATTTAAACCCCTGCATCACTGAAGGGTTAAAGTACTGCCATTTTCCCAGACGGTAAGATCAACCACACACAAATTAACAAAGCTCTGGTGCTGGGGGCCATACTTTTCTGGGATGTTATATACAGTGTAAGTTGGTAGGTTGGTAGTTGGTTATCGACATTTCGGGACAACCTGTGGGTTCTTGTCTTGGGGGTCAAGCAGTCCAACATAGCTTTGACTGCTTGATCCTTGCAGTTGAAACTGACATGTTAACCCAAAATGTCAGTAAACAACTACCAGCTTACATCACACATCCCAAAACTGCAAGGGCCTCAACAACTCCAGGGCAGAAGCTGGAAATCTTGCAGGTCTCTAGTGTTACTTCACCCTGTCACTAATATGCATGCACGAGTATTTTTTAACTTTGGTTTCTAAAACTGCAGTCAGTATCAATTTCACATGCTGTCACCCCTTGTAAGTCATTAAACTAATACAAGACAAGTATGTAAGTTTCATACATTGTGTGCAAGTCACTACAAGTTTAAAGTTTTGTGATAAGGGTGTGTTAATAATAGAACACACTGGACTCTTCCCATCATCTCATCTGGTTAAAGACCATGTTTCAGTACCTTACTCCGCCTCTGCCTTCAGATGGAATGATACTTTTACAAGCTAATGTCTGCTTCTGAAATGGTATCTGAAGAAACCAAGACAGTGGAAAACGCCCAGTTAATTTATGCAAAATGGTCACTACTTTCTATAAAATTCATTATTATTAATATTACATTCAAAGTATTTGTTTATGTATGGAGGAAAGGGTTTGTGCTAGGAAGATACAGCAAAAGCCTGAAACATTACTTTTTCCAAGCATAAAATAATATACATGGTAACCGAATGTACTAGCACACTGTTATGAGTTCTTGAATGTTGGTAGTGTAGTGACCCTTCATTTAGACAACAATCGCTGTTTGAAAGCCTAAGTAATGAAGCCATTTGCATGTTTATACCAGATTTTCATGACGGACTTCTGGCTTTCATTTTGGAATATCTGACTCAATTCCATGTAGCTGGTTTCAGTACAGAGTACAGATTAATAAGCTCAGGATCTAAGACATGTATTACAGATTTTCTGTACTCGGAATTTTTCCTGAAACTAGCCAATCTAACTGGCAATTTTACATCAAGTGAACTTACATTCTTACCTGCTTGCATATGTATGCAATAGATAAATTCCAAATCTCAATCAACCCCAAATTAAAGAATATAAATAATCCAAATGAAGATGTTTTAACACTGCCAATATCCGCACTGTTTGGCAATCCTATCTTAAATCAGGTGGCAGAGAGAGTAAAATTTATGATCTTGAGACAGCAGATTACACAGGTAGGAACACAACATAACCAAGAGAATCAAAATGAAACAAGACACAAAGTTTACAACAACTACAATTGAAGTGTTTATTATGAAATACCACTCATTCCCACAAACACAAACTTCCTGCATGGTCAAAATATCATGCTCCCATGTTTCTCACAACTGCTGGCCACTTTGTGAAGTACAAACCTAAAACCTTCTCCTGTCCAGGTTGTCTATGTTCCACAGTAAAATGAACATGAAAACTAGTTACAGTTAATTCCAAAACCTACCTTTTATCACAGTTAAGATGATTACTTTCCTTAGGTTTTAAGTTTTGTTGTACTTATTATATGTGAGCATCAACTATGACCCCTACAGACAATATAGGAGGGGGCTATTACTCAACTTAATAGCAACATTTAGTCTGCTGCTCTTCAGTTATCACACTGTCCCATTATTTCTGCTATCATCAAACATCCATCTTCAGATATATTATGTTCAAACTGGTATATGGTCATGACTTAGAAGTTCAAGCTCAGACGGTTATAAAGAAAATTCAATACATACGTAATTTATTAAGCATACAAAGTCATTTTTGAGATGCAAAGTGTTCATTCCATACATTTGACACAGGATTTCAAACAGAAGAAATGTAATAAGGTCGGTAGGTCCTACAAACCAACTCTCACACATTGTAATTAGTGGTTTAAGACGAATGTTGAAAAATCAGTTGTATGAGTAAGGTTCAAAGGGCAAAGTAGTACTTTTAGTCACGCAGTCATGCCTTTTTAAGGCACTTTAACATGGCATTAAGATTTGAATCTATATACACATATCACAGACTGGAAGTTCGTATCCTGAAAAAACTGACAACCCCATTAAGTGGCATGGCTTGAGTCCCAATGTCACCTGTTCTTCAAAACTGTTATACACCTTACTGCTCAAAGGGATGAACTGGAGAAAAAGTGGTTTAATGGTCAAGCTATTTTGCTGTAATGAGGACATTCCACAAACACTGTGCAGGATATTAAGTGTTCCCATACCAACTAGAAGTGCCCAAAAATACGGGAGTGGTAATTCAAATCAGCACCTAAAACATGTGATAGTTAATAATTTTGTAAGAGACACAGTTTTTGGCGCCGGAATTATTTTTTAAATTTTAGCACACCCTGTATATAAAATGTGAATACAGGAACCAAATACGTTAGAATTGTGAAACAAACTGCATTTTGAAGAGAAAAAAAAACGGAGAGTATATAACACGTTT
>Ga0123353_10015191_pt1 | contig 11166 bp, 7 predicted proteins | sample TergutLab28metaG_3_FD_92763 | JGI IMG/M metagenome (GOLD analysis project Ga0123353, IMG submission 92763) | Labiotermes labralis P3 segment gut microbial communities from Petit-Saut dam, French Guiana - Lab288 P3 | ecosystem: Host-associated > Arthropoda: Insects > Digestive system > Gut ... | reverse complement strand
TGACTCCAACGACAAGGACGACGAACGGATACGGCGAAGCAACGACAAGCGGCCTCACCTTTGGCGCCAGCGTTTCCTCGACCATTTGTCTAAGTTTTGCCTTAAGCGCCTCTACATCCGGCAACTCGCCGCGTCGCCACGCCGCGCGAAGCTTCTCGACATATTCCGTGGAGAGTTGCGCCCCCACATCGGCCAGGATGAGCGCCTCCTCCAGTTCAGAGAGGACTTTCTCGTCCACGGGGCCAATGCCGCGGGCGATCGCCTCCACGTTCATGAACAGTAATTCCCGTGTCTTCGTCAGACCCGCTTTCAGACGGGAAAAAAACGAACCGCCGGGTTTGTCCCCAGTCTCACTCAAAAAAACGCTCCCTCCGGTGAACGAATAGGATCAGTTCGTCAGCTTAACGGATACCGTCTTCGAAATCCCGGGCTTTTCCATCGTAACCCCGTAAAGGATATCCGCCAATTCCATCGTACGCTTGTTGTGCGTAATCAGGAGGAACTGATACATGGATGACATATCCCGGACCAGGGCATTGAAGCGGTCGACATTGGCGTCATCCAGCGACGCATCCACTTCGTCAAGCAGGCAGAAAGGTGATGGCTTGACCAGGAAGATGGAGAAGATGAGGCTGATCGCCGTAAGGGCGCTCTCGCCTCCAGACAGGCTATGCAGCGGCAGCGCCTTCTTGCCCGGAAGCTGCACAAAGATCTCCACGCCGGACTCGAGCAAGTTGTCTTCGTCTATGAGCCGCAACTGCGCCTTGCCACCCTGAAACAGGCGAGAAAAGAGTTCTGAAAACTTTTTGTTGATGTCTTCGAACGCCTGGGCGAAGCGTTCCCGGGTTGTCCGGTTGATCCGCTGAATCGCCTTTTGCAAGTCATCGAGTGACCGCTCCAGATCTTCTTTCTGCGAAGTCAAAAAAACGTGCCGCTTCGAAAGCTCCTCGTGCTCCTGGATCGAAACCAGATTCACTTCGCCCATCGCCGCCATTCGGTCACGGCATGCTTCGGCGCGCGTGGAAAGCTCCGTCAGATCCTCCTCCGCCCCCTCATCCGCCTCCCGCTGCCAAAGGTCGACAAGGCGAATCTCATACCTTTGATGAAGCAGCGCGTCGAGTCCCTCAATATCCATCTCGATCCGTTGCAGCCGCAACCTTTCCTCGGACTGGCGCTCCAGCATCTTTGATTCGCGCACCCTGGTCTTTCGAAGTTCGTCTTCGACTCCGGAAACATGCGAGGCAGCCACGGAAAGCTCACTGATCCGGTCGTCGATCTGACCCTGCATGGCTCCCAAGCCGACCGCCGCCTGCTCTATCGCCTCGCGCGCGGAGACCATCGCCGCGTCAAAAGACACCAGCGAACCCTCGTCGCGCGTCTTTCGATTGCCCCGTTCCGTCAACAGGCGCCGCTTTCCCTCCATCTGCTCCGCAACCGATGCCAAAAGCGCAGCCGCGGCGCGCTCTTTCTCCTTGAGCCCGGCATATGCAATCTCAGCGTCATGGGCTTGCTCCCGCAACGCATCGAACAGGCGTCTTTTCGTCTCCATTTCTCCAATCAGAACCCTGGAACGCTCTTCCTCTTCGCCACGCGCCAATCCCGTCTCTTGCTCGGTAACGAGCAAAACCTTCAACTCCTCGGACATCCTTTCCATCTCTTTACGCAGAAACACCTGCTCCTGCGCGCGCTCGTCGAGAAACGAACGCGCCTGCAAGAGCGTCTCTTCAATAACCGCCTTAGCCTTCACAGCCGCTCCATGGGCAGCCGCGGCAGTCTCGCGATCGCGGAACGCACCAACGCGCCGCTCCTCCAGATCGACTCGGGACCGGCGGATCGCCTCCTCAACCTCTAAAGCGCTGCCCCGCCGCACCCTCAACTCCTCGATCTCTTTCGAAAGCTCCCGGATCTCTCTACGGCGCGCCAAGATGCCGGCCTCCGCCACTCCGGCCTCGTTCTCTTCGCCACCCCCATCGTTGTCTCCACCGATGAGAATCCCGTCCGCGGTGACTACATCGCCATCGAGGGTCACGTAGGAATTCCATACCCCGTTGCGGTTCCAAAGGCGAAGCGCCGTATCGAGATTGCTGACAAGCAGTGTTCCTCCGAGGAGCCCCTTGACCAGTTCTCCGCATTCCGGCGGCGCCTGCACCACGCTTGTCAGCGGCCCTACCACGCCATCTTCTTCCGTGCGGGCAAGCGCCTCATCACGAACCCGCAATCCCATCGGAACAAAGGCGCTTCTTCCCTCCCGGTTTTCCTTAAGATATTGAAGAGCCGACAGGCCATCCGAATGGTCTCGCACGACAACGGACTGCATCCTGTCCCCAAGGACCGCCTCAACCGCCTTCTCGTACTCCGCATCGGTCTCGATCAGATCTCCCATGACTCCAAAGATCCCTTCGGCCGTCTTTTCCTGCGCTCCTCCATTCTGGAAATGATGCAGCACGGCGCGAACACCCGAGGAAGCCCAGTCGCGCGCTTCGTAAAGCCGCGACAAGGTAGCCAGTCTGGATTCGGCCGATTGCAGCTTCCCTTCCGCAAAACGCGACGCCTCGATCGCCTCATCCAGCCGCGACACCGTGTCCGTCAACCGTACGCCTATTTCGCTCCAGGAGCGGTCCGCATCTTCCAACACTTCTCGCGCTTTGGCCTCGGCCGCGGAGGCTGATTCGTACTCGGACGCCGCCTTTGCCATCGCCGCTGATGCTTCCCCGATACGTTCGGAAAGACGGGAAAGATTACGCTCGCTCTCCTCGATCCTTCGCGAAAGCGCCTCGGCGCCCGACTGCGCCCCGGAATGTTGCGTGACCCGAACCATCAAATCGGATGAGGCGCGGGCGGCCTGCTCCTGCGCTTCACGGTGTTGTTCCTTCGCCACCGAAAGCGCCGCGCGCGCGCGCTCCAACCTCTCCTGAGCGCTAGACAGTTCCTCTTTTCGCAACAGCGTCTCTTCGTCGGCATGCGTAAGCCGCGTGTCGAGATTCTCTATCTCGTCCCGGAGCGTCTCCATCTCCCGCCCGATCTCCACGATTGTCCGGCGGAAATGCTCCGCCTGGGCGCGCAACCCGTCCCATTCCGCTTCCCTGCGGGCGGCTTCTTCCTTGCGGCGACCGTGTTCTTCTTTTAGGTCCGCCAACGCCCGTTCCCGCTCCGTCTGCCCAAGCCTTGCATCTTCCCGCGCGGCCTCGAGACCGGAAATCCCGGAGCGACAGGCTATAAACGCGTCATCAAGTTCCGCGAGGCTTTTACGAACCGCTTCCATATCCGCCGCCATCGCCCGGTGCTTACGGTCCGCGACACGCAGATCCAATTCTTTGAGTTCGGCGCGGATGGTCTTGTATCGCTCCGCCTTCCGCACCTGGCGGTCAAGCGATCCTATCTGCCTTCGGACCTCGTCGAGAATATCCTTCACTCTGGCGAGGTTTTGCCTGGTGCTTTCCATTTTCCGCTCCGCCTCCTTGCGGCGAAGGCGGAACTTGGCGACTCCGGCAGCCTCCTCGATGATGAGACGTTTCTCGTCGGGGCGAGCTCTGATGATCTCACTCACTTTTCCTTGAGGGATGATCGCGTAGCCGCGCGCGCCGGCGCCGGTATCCAGGAACAACTCGGCGATATCCTTGAGACGGCACGGCGTTTTGTTGATGAAGAACTCGCTCTCGCCATCACGGAAGGTTCTGCGGGTAACGGCTATCTCGCTGAATGACTCGTATCCCGTCGGCGCGACGCCGTCATCGTTTACGAAGGTGAGAGAAACCTCCGCCATGCCAAGCGGCCCCGCAGCATCGGACCCCGCGAATATCACATCTTCGAGGACCTTGCTCCGAAGATACGAAGGAGCGTGTTCGCCCAAAACCCATCTGATCGCGTCTACGATATTCGATTTGCCGCAGCCATTGGGGCCAACGATCGACGAAATCCCATCGGCGAAATCGAACGTGGTCTTGTCATAGAACGATTTGAATCCGATCAACTCGAGCTTTTTTAGCTTCATCGGTCCCCGTGGCCCATGGTGGAATGACGCCCAGAAACCTCAATATCCTGTGGATATGTGTTCCGGCAATCGCAATATATGGTGCTTTTCGAGGAAAGTAAAGAATTTATGGAGACAAGAAACTTACGCGGTAACAGGAATTGTTACCGCGTGCCATTGATACATCATCTACCTTTTATACACTCCTGTCGGCTATGCCGGTTTCTGTTGACCCGGAGACGATATCTTGGAAAAATCCGCCACGGAGGAAAACACCGCGGACAACCCTTTGAGCAAAGCCAGTCGGTTGTTCCGGATATCCATGTCCTCCGCCATCACAAGCACCTTATCGAAAAAGGCGGCAACCAATGGCTGAAGAGCAGCCATCTCGCTGAACACCTCCGCATAACGGCCGTCGCGGGCCGCGCCGTAAACCCGGTCCGAAACGCCGTGCGCCGCCTCGTAGAGCGCCTTCTCTTCCTGCGTATCAAAAAATCGTTCGCGAACCTCAAGCGGTCCTGAGTATGTCTTGGTTATGTTGATCGCCCGCTTGAACACCTCGGCAAGCGGCTCAAACGCTTCCTGAACGCGGAAAGCGGCCAGCGCGTCCAGCTTCGACCGGAGATCCGCCACGTCAGTCATCCCCGCGGCGATCACCGCCTCGACCAGGTCGGCGGAAATCCCTTGGGATACCCGCATGTTCAGGAACCTGGCGGCAATAAACTCCATTACCTTCTGCTTGACTTCGTCTTCGGGGGATTTCAGCTTCGAGTAAAGCGTCGAAAGCGACCGGTCAACCAATTCCTCGATCCGCACACGCAACCCTCTTGCTTCGAGGATGGACAAAATCCCAAGGGTGTGGCGTCGCAAGCCGTACGGGTCAGCCGTACCGGTGGGAATAAGCCCCACGCCGAAACAGCCGCACACCATGTCGATCTTGTCCGCAATCGCAACCGCCGCGCCTATATCTGTATGCGGAAGATCATCCGACTGCCCTTTCGGGAGGTAATGCTCAAAGATCGACTCGGAAACTTCTTCAGTCTCGCCTGTTTTGGACGCATAGTGCCGGCCCATCACACCCTGCAGTTCCGGGAACTCCTTGACGACGCCCGCAGTCAGATCCGCCTTGCTTAAAAAAGCCGCCCTGCGGCAATCCTGCGCCTTTTCGGGGAAACCGAAAGAAGCGATAAAAGCGGCGATCTCCGCCATCCGTTCCGTCTTTTCCCAATAGGTGCCCATGTCGGCCTGGAAAAGCACTTTCTTCAGCGCTTGCGCCCGGTCAAACAGCGGCATTTTCAGGTCGTCCCAATAGTAAAACTCCGCGTCTGACAAACGTGAGCGCAGAACCCTCTCGTTGCCCGCCACAACCACCTGCTCGTCCGGAACAACCATGTTGCTGACAAAAGCAAAAAACGGGCTCAACGCTTTGCTGTCGTCCTCGAACGCAAAATATTTCTGGTTGTTCCGCATGGTAGTGACAAGAATCTCCCTTGGCAGAGCAAGGTATTTATCTTCAAAGCATCCTTGCAAAACTACAGGGAACTCGACAAGATTGGCCGTCGTCTCTACCAGCGGCTCGTCCTCGACCAGTTTCGCTCCTGTGCGCCTTGACATCTCCCGCAATCCAACACGGATCCGCTCTTTTCTGTCCTCCAGATTGACCAGCACAGACGCATCCGCAAGTCTCCCCTCGTAGGCGAAAGGCGAATCAAGAACTATTGGACCAGGCGAAAGGAACCGATGGCCATACGTCGTCCGACCTGCATCGACGTTGCCGAACCTGAACGGGATCACATCCTCTCCGTAGAGGGACACGATCCAGTGCACCGGCCGCGCAAAGCGGACATCCAGATCAGCCCAACGCATCGACTTTTTGAACGGAATCGACGGAACAAATTCGGAGGCGATCTTCGGAAGAACCTCCCTGGCCTCCAAAGCGGCTTCCTCACGTACAAACCCCACATATTCCCCCCGCTCAGACGGGAAAACAGAAAGAACCTCGACATCAACTCCCTGGGACTTGGCAAAACCAGCAGCCGCTTTCGTCGGTTTCCCCTCCGCGTCAAACGCAACTGATTTCGGCGGTCCAAGAACGGTCTCGCTGCGGGTTTCCTGACGCTGCGCCAACCCCCGGACGATAAAAGCCAGACGCCGCGGCGTCCCATGAATATCTATCTTCTGGAAGCCAAGGCGAGCCTTGTGCAATGAATCCTCCAGAATACGTCCGCCGTTCCACAATGCCGGACCGATAAAGCCTACTGGGAGTTCCTCGCACCCGATCTCGAGCAGGTAATCGTATTCCATTTCGTTTCCGTCCTCTTCCAGGGTTGTCCGACCTTTAGGGTTTTCGCGAAAAGACCTACTGCCCGGAGGCGTTCCTTAGCAGGGGAAAACCCATCTCCTCCCGCGTCCGAAGGAATCCCTCCGCGCACCGACGCGCCAGGTTGCGCACCTTCCCTATATAGGAGGTACGTTCGGTGACAGAGATAGCCCCGCGCGCATCAAGCATATTGAAAACATGGGAACATTTCAGACAATAATCGTAAGCAGGAAGAACGAGTTTACGTTCCAGCAGCGAAGCGCATTCCTTCTCAAACATTCCGAACAGGGAAAACAGCATCGGAACATCGGCCGCCTCGAAATTATAGGCGGACCATTCGACCTCGCCGCGATGATGGACATCGCCGTATGTCACGTTCCCAACCCACTTCAGATCGTAAACATTGTTCACGTTCTGAAGATACATGGCTATCCGCTCCAAGCCGTAGGTAATCTCGCCGGAGACGGGTTTGAGATCTATGCCGCCGCACTGCTGGAAATAGGTGAACTGCGTAACCTCCATCCCGTCCAGCCACACCTCCCACCCGAGTCCCCAGGCGCCAAGCGTGGGCGATTCCCAATCGTCTTCCACAAAGCGAATGTCGTGCTCCATTGGATTGATCCCCACCGCCCGGAGGGAATCCAGATACAGTTCCACGTAATTGACCGGGCATGGCTTCATGATCACCTGGAACTGATAGTAATGCTGGAGGCGATTGGGGTTTTCTCCATACCGACCATCAGTCGGCCGCCTTGAAGGCTCGACATATGCGGTATTCCACGGCTCGGGCCCAAGCGACCTCAAAAAAGTCGCCGGATTGAAGGTTCCCGCGCCGACTTCCGTGTCGTACGGCTGATGGATTACACAACCCTTATCGGCCCAAAAACGCTGAAGGGTAAGAATGAGATCCTGGAAAAGCACCAAAACCTCCCGGCAAAAAAGTGATAGGCATACTTACACCCGACAAGAGGGATTGTCAAGAAGTCGCTGAATTATTAAAGGTTTTAGTCTAAATCGGACTCAACCCCCCTGGAGGCTGCGCAACGTTTTCCCAAGGCAATACTCGACATATTTCGGAATAACAGCCTGTAATTCCACGGCAATTCCATCCGGAACCTGAAGCCGGCCGCTTGCAGGCGTATTTTGCCCCTGAAGCGCCTTCCATGTCTTTATCGCTCCAAGGGAAATCCTGGCGCCGTTCCCCGCCGCGCACGATTCACAAAGCACTCCTCCATTGGAAGGCATGAATCGATACCACATACCTTCCGTCTTGCCGCACTTGCGGCAGCCCGAAAGATCCGGCCCCCATCCCCCGATCGACAGAAACCTGGTTTCCGTCCGGCGGGCGACTTTCTCAGGGCTTTCACCAGCCGAGAGTGACCGCATTCCGTCAAGGAGCAAATCGAACTCTTTGGGTTTCGGACCTCCTTGAGGAAAAATTTCCACCGCCAATTCAAGGAGATAATCGGCGTGGCGCACCCTATCCCACTCCTCTACTATCGACCAGAAGCTTGCGGAGAAGGAAGCGGACTCGAGAACCGGCATCTTGCCGGGAACCTCGGTCCATGCGATGTCAAGGAGAACATACCGTTGGAGCAAACCACCAAACCGCTTCCGGCTTTTCCATGCGGATTTGGCAACGGAGGATAAAACACCAGCCGTACGGGTGAAAAATGTCAGACGGCGGTCGGCTTCTCCCATGTCGGAAGCACGCACCAGAAATGCGGGAGAAACATGAAAAGTGCGCTTTCCGGCGGCGCTCCCACGCCTCATTTGCCGAAGGTTACAGTTCGAACCCGGCCGCTATCTCCGAAGGGGGGAAGCCGTTGCCCATTCAGCGTACCGACCACACCGCCGGCGTTGCCAAGCCTGAGTGTGATGGTCCTCCCGGCCTGGATGCTGATCTTGTCGTCCGTTTGAAGCGTCACTTCAATGAGATCGCCGCCATCGAAGCTGTACGTCAACCACGTATGATCGCTCGCTTCCAGGATGAGTTCAAACGGACCGGAGAGCGACCCATATCTGCCTCCAGCCGGAGGCGTGGCTGGAGGAGGCGTGGTAGCAGCCGGAGGCGTGGCTGGCGGAGGCGTGGTAGCAGGCGGAGGCGCAGCAGGCGAAGTCGTGGTGGGCAGAGGTGGAGCCGCTGCCGGAGCGGTTTTCGCGGCATCACTGACTTTCCGGGCATCTTTAGACGCAACGATATTATCAGCCGCCGCCGTTGATTTAGGCTCAGAGGCCGCCGCATTGTCTGAGGAAGTAATCAATGCGGCATTGTCGGTTTGGGGCATCTGCGGAACAAGCTCGGGGGTTTCCGTTCCTCGCATAGTGAGTAAAGCAAGCACCACTCCAATAACTAGAACCGCCCCGGTTATGAAAACATAAGAGGTCTTTCGGTTTCCCCGCTCCATCCATTCCGGACGTACTACATCCACTTCCTGTTGTTGTAAGGGCTTTTTCAGTGTCCTATCGTAAGCATCTAGAACAGGCGCCGGATCAACGGAAAGGTACTTCGCGTATGTGCGAATGAACCCTGTCGAAAAAACCTTTTCAGGCCATCCATCGAAGTTGCATTCCTCTATTCCCTGCAAGTACCGTGGAGCAATCCGAAGCGAAACGGAAACCTCATCGATGGATTTTCCAATTCGCTTCCGTTTTTCCCCCCAAGCCGAACCCACATCGTTATTTTCGCTCATCGCCGCCGCTCCGCTCCGAGGACAGCAAGATATCCGGAGGCCTGATTCCGGATATCAGGGTCTTCGGTAATCAACAAAACCGTTTTGAACGCTTCCACCGCGTCAGAAGGACGCTTCATGGTGATATACATACGACCAAGCTGCATCCATCCTTCCACATAATCCGGAACCGCCTGGAGGCACCGGGTCATTATATTCGCCGCCTCCCGCGTCTGGCCCTTTTCGAACAAAAGCGCGGACAGGCCTGAACACGCCGGCCCATACCGGGGGTTGGTCCGGAGCGCCTGTCGGTACTGATCCTCCGCTCGCTCCATATCTCCCTTGTGGCGATACGCCTCGGCGGAGTTATAGATCGCCCGCTCAGGCGTCTGGTACTGAACGTTTTCGTACGCCCTTACAAACTCACGTATCGCCTCGTCCCATGCTCCCCGATCCGCCAAAACAACCCCCAGGTTGTTATGCGCATCAGCAAAACCAGGCCTTTTGTTGACCGCCCTTCTGAGACTCTCCTCCGCCTTGGCGCCATCGCCACGTGCCCGATACGTCATCCCAAGCATCATATCGACATCGGCGTTGCCCGGGTCCAGTTCGGAAGCGCGGATCAGTTCCCTCATTGCCATTGGAAGGTTGTCTTGTTGCAGGTAGGTGACCCCCATCCTCATTCGGGCGTCCGCCTCTCTCTTTTGAGCCTCGGAAACACCAAAGCTCGCGCAGGAAGAGAACAGCCAGGCCACGATCCCGGACAGCAGTAAAACCTTTGGTATAACAATGACCCGCGTTTTCACCAGTATTTCCTCATAAGCAGCGACAGACGTTTGCGGGTGGCTGCCGGGACATTCTTGCGGTCGGTGAAGATTGCGTTTTTGAGCGCCTCCCCGCACCCGCACCCACCGGGAAGCGGAAACTGTTGCGCCACTTTACGGATGATCTCTTTCGAATTCTCAACATTGCGCCTGGAGATCTCGATAATGGTCTCTATCGTGACGTCCTCCTCGTGTTTATGCCAGCAGTCGTAATCTGTAGCCAGCGCCACTACCGCGTAACACAGCTCGGCCTCACGCGCAAGCTTTGCTTCGGGCATGTTGGTCATACCGATAACATCGATCCCCCATTTGCGATAGATCTCCGATTCGGCCCGGGTGGAGAAGGCAGGTCCTTCCATGCAAAGGTAAGTGCCTCCGCGATGAACCCGTTTGACTACATCTCGCGCCGCGCCATGAACTATCTCGAAAAACAAAGGACAAACCGGGTCCGCCAGGGAAACATGACCAGCCACGCCATCGGTCAAGAATGTGCTTTTACGCCCCTTTGTGTTGTCAAAGAACTGATCGACGATAACGATATCGCCCGGACGAATCTTCTCCTTCATACTCCCCACAGCGGAGATAGACAGAACAGCGCTGGCGCCGATCTTCTTCATCGCGTAGATATTCGCGCGGAAGTTTATTTCTGACGGTCCTATACGATGTCCCAGCCCATGTCTTGGCAAGAAGGCCAACGGTTTTCCCTCAAGTTCACCAACCACCAAAGCGTCGGAAGGATCACCGAAAGGAGTGCGCATGTTTACCCGGCGGGTTTTTTTCAGGGCTTTCATTTCATAGAGACCGGAACCGCCTATAACACCGAGGATTTCTGACATGAACACGACTCCTTTTTTATAAAAACCCTTTGTAAACTATAAGGAAGATCGATATCTTCTCTCAACCTCTTTTTTATGAATATACATTTTTTTACTGATTATCCGCACAAAGCTGCCCGCATGCGGCGGCAATGTCCGCGCCGCGCCGCTCGCGTGTGATCGCCTGAATCCCTTCCGCCAACAGAATATCGCGGAACCGATCGATCGTCTCGCGCTGCGGAGACCGGTAAGGAGACTTCCTGTGCTCATTGTACGGAATCAGGTTAACCTTTATGCGCACACCCTTGAGAAGCCGCGCCAACGCGACGGCATCCTCCGGCGTATCGTTTACCTCCGCAAGCAGCACATACTCAACCGTCACCCTCCTGCCGCTTTGCAACGGAATCTTCCGCATCGCCGCCACTATTTCCTTCAGCCGGTATTTACGGTTGATCGGCATCAACAGGGAGCGTTTATCATCCTTGGCCGCATTGAGGGAGACGGCAAAGCTCACCGGGTACTTCTTCGCCAGTTCCAGCATCTCTGGAACAATTCCGACGGTGGA
>Ga0123353_10015189_pt1 | contig 11167 bp, 7 predicted proteins | sample TergutLab28metaG_3_FD_92763 | JGI IMG/M metagenome (GOLD analysis project Ga0123353, IMG submission 92763) | Labiotermes labralis P3 segment gut microbial communities from Petit-Saut dam, French Guiana - Lab288 P3 | ecosystem: Host-associated > Arthropoda: Insects > Digestive system > Gut ... | reverse complement strand
CTCTACATGTTTCGAGCTTTCTAGAAGCTCATCATCAGGAGATCATTCTTCCTGTACAGTCAGCTTTCTGGTATATAGTATTTGCTGTAGCCCTCCCGTTCTCCTACGTGTTCTGCTCCCGGAAGCAGAACATGTAGAGAGTGAATGACGACTACCCATGAAAATAAAGGATAGTCCACAAGTGACATCGTGTTGGTTATTTTTAAACAATTACAATGATGCACGGAACAATGAATGTAAAATTTAACACCAACATGTTAATTTTATTGAAGGAAGACATGTAGCAATAAAATTAAACTAATCATCATTGTCTAATTTGCTGTAACGGAACATAAGGTGATATGTCAGAAGATATAACCTCTTTTTTTCTAACGTATCTTTTGGATGCACAATTCTTGAATCAAGTCTAACTGTTAAACTTGCACAATGGCCTTGCTTATTGCACATCTTTCGGACTGTTTTTCAAAACAGAATAAGATATGCCAAAAGTACAAACTCATATATCGCCGGAAAACCTCCAAACGTGCTTGGATTCCCTTATGTCAGTAGTAGATTAACACAGAGCAAGCTGACGTAGCGTATATTTTGTGAGCGCTGCTAAGGAAATGATTACAAAATACATCAAGACGAGAAGCAGCTTTCCCGAGCATGCACTTTAGCCCTTTATGGTAACATATTAATCAGTACCTAAATTACACGTACTGTAGATTAGACTTCTCTTATACGTGGACGTCAGTTGCCCCGCAAGAAAATCCTCTCTCTTTCTCAGACGCTATGGTTTCTAAATCTCCTTTCTTGTGAGTCCAGGTTTCTGGGTTGCCGTGATTAGATTCAGAGGGAGGTTGAAGCGTGTCTAAGACCGAAGTGATTGCAATACATGCAAAGCAGTAACTAAATTGAAGATTCATTTAGCACAGGCTGTTTTTTAAGAAGGAATTTAGTCAGCGGCACTTGGATATGATGGAAGGTAAGTTCGTAGTCACTTTTGGTCACTTGTCATTTACGGTTCATACTACTCTAAGTAATATATGTTCATAAAAGTACTGACGGTTTGAATGTTGTGTCTGTGCGACTAAGGGTGTATTTGGTAATTCAGTTAAATACTGTCAATGGTAGTCTCACGAAATCGATTAGGCTTACTCTGTTTAGATGTCACAATTCAGATAATATCCTGTTTCAAACATAGATAAAGTAAAATTTCTAATGGCGTGGACGCATGAGATATGATTTCGAACAACTTATAAAACTTGCAAAATTCCTAATTTCGATCTAGAACCACGTAGAATAACTCCGAATAGTTTCTTGATTTGTCTGTAACAACAAATACAAAACCAGTTTTCTTCACAGCAGAGAGTTACGGGGTATTCAAATTAATATTTTTTCGGAGGTAATTTTCTATTCGGATAGTCGTAGCGACTTGAAAGAAAGCTATAGTACCGTGATAGAAACACAATATGAGATTGCCAATATCTGGTCTCTCCCCTCCACCTGCTGCTGACCTTAATCCGGCTGTGGCTCCGGTAAGTCACACTCGAAATGTCGGTAAGCGCCTGGACGCTGCGGCAGAAAGAAGACATCCAAAATTTGCATCCAGGTTTCTGAAGTATTAGCATATGAAGACTAGGACAATAATATATGAAATAAGAAAAGAGAACAACTCCCTAGGACAGCCTACTATTTACCATTCTTGAATGGTCAACAAAATCTTCAGAAACTGACAGCTGTTCATCTGGTCAAAGAAGTTTGTGGCCATTGTGGAACTGGAAGTTTTTTTTACCGTGTTCGCACAAAACCCAGCAAGGGACATTTTTTCATCAAGCTAAATCGATACACATAGAACTTTGGGAGAACAATTTCAATTTAGTTATATCTACGTCTAGGTCTTCCAATTAGACTCTTTCCTTAAACTTTTCCGACTAAAATAACGCATGGATTTCTAGTTCTGCCACCCTACATGTTTGATAGAAGCCATCAATTTGATGGTAATCTAAAATTAAGACACCATGAAGTGTCTTTTGCTCCTTGCGCAGAAGTTTATTTTTAAAATTATTGAAGGAAAATTGAGTTATTGGATTCGAAAAGATGGCATTCAGTGAAATAATTCGTACAAAACCTATGCTAGTAGGAAAGAAGTCAGTGATTTGCTACTCTTACTGCGATGATGAAGTGTGGGTTCATTCCGCTTTCAGTATCTGTTAAGCAACGATTGGTGCCTTCAGTCTCCCTCCACGAAGACATGGGTTCGTTTTCACATCAGTCCTTGTGGGATTTGTATTGGACCACGTGGTACTGGGATAGAGGTTTTTTTCCTATTATTTAGGTTTTCCCTGTCAGTATCATTCCGCCAATGCTCAATACTCACATTTACTTCATATGCAAACAACGCTAATACAGCTGAGAGGGAGGTAAATGAAATATTTCTCCCCATACAAAAAGAAACACGTGCCTCACAGAAGAAAGTAATGGGCAGCTGTAGGCAGTGTAGAGAATATGAAGCTCACAGAACCAAATTAATTAACACTGTTAGAAATGGACCTGAACCATACCAATTTCTTTACTGTTCCTACCATAGTAATTAATGGAGAAAACATGTGTGAGTTGTAAGGGCGTAACTGGGTTTCTAAGTATTGTTTAGACGGATTTTATCCATCAAGGTTTTAAGTGAGTTTCCTCAGTCCTAGACAAACTGTTTAGTATGAATCCAAATCTGCGTTGCTCGGAATCATTCCCATGAAGCCCTTCCAGAACTAACATCAACATTCCTCTTAATTATAGCATCTCCAGCTTTATCAAAATTTTTGACGTAACGCGGCTTTGCACAAATAAATAAAAAATTCATAAGATATCAACTCTTTTGACACTTACCGTCTCACCTTACATCTATAATTTCCCGAAGTTCTCTATCTTGCCTCCATTTTACAGTTACCAAAAGGACGAAGGAACAAAGCCTGGGATACATCAGAGAAAACGTTGCCCTTTACCTGCAGTAAATTTAGTTATTCTCACCAGCTTTCTCGTTCTTTCTTTCTTTATTTTTCTTCTTTTTCTTCTTCTTATTTTAGGGTTAAAGGCTCATAAGCCTCAATGTGAGAGCAGCTGGAAATTAATGTTTTTGTACATAACATTATCGTTGAAGGCGTTATGCACAAATTATTAAAATTCATTGTACGGGTTTTAAAGTTTACATCGAATACGATTAAAATGGAATTAAATAACTTCCCTGCGATACCGCTACACTAGGATTAGAGTTAATCATGCGATGTAACACGTAGCTGCGTGTTGGTGGCTCTTTCCATACGGAAACCACATGGGACCCTGTCGGCAGGCCTATTAATCCCCAGGATATAACGTAGTTTGCTGTCGGAGCCTAATTTATCGATTTAGTAGAGAAAGACCCAGAAGATATTTCAACAAACACTGGGATTTACGTAAGGTTGACATGAAAAGTTTCCGTTTTTAATCTGTTTGGACAAGAATTTACAGTGGGTTTGTTATAAAAGTACATGAGGCAACATGAATCAAATGTAATCGAAATATTTTAAAAATTTTGAGATGAAACATGCGGACAGAGATACAGTTGGACGGACGCATGGAACCTGTGCTATTACTTGGTGCAAAAGACTGGGAAAAAAGATTGAATTTTACTCTTCAGTACAGTGCTGACGAATTGAATTAAAAATCACTTTATTCATACCGCCTCTGTTTCTAAACCTGTTCACTACCTTAACTTGACATGTGCTTTGCAGGGATGTGAATGCGACTAAAATACATAAAGAAAAGTTTGGAGAAAATAGAAATTTATGTTAATATTTGTGCGTGTTTCTTAAATTTTTATGCTTTCTTTACGTCTTGAGAATGAATTAAAATATTCGTGGTTATTTCTTCTTCATTACAGCTAAAATCCTTCCACAAACAAAATGCTGTTTTACAGCTTTTAAATATGAACGATTTTTTACAATTTTCCGTGAATTTTTGCCATATGTTTAACAAAACTGCCTATCTGTATTTTATTTTTCGAAAATATAAATAACATAATTCATGAAATAAACTTTACTTACATATTTGACATAAAATTGTTTTTTTTTTAGATAGAGTGTTGAATACAAAGTACGGCACTTAGTGAAATAGCGGAATTGTTTTGTAGGGAACACTTGCGTTATAACAGTAATGATCTGTAGTGGTTTTAGAATAGCGTGAGACAATAATATGTTGGCCGAATAGCTCAGTCGATATAGCTACTGACTAAGGCCTTGACGATCCGGGATCGAATCCCGGTGGGGACGAGATTTTCCGCCCGTCCAGATCTGCCCTGGGGCCCACCCAGCCTCCTGTAAAATGGGTACTGTGTCTTTCCCGGGGGTAAATTGCAGCCGGGACGTGCTGCTGACCACTCACCCCCTTCTAGTGCTGCGGTCATGGGAGAGTAGAGCTATACCTCTACCCACCCTCTGGGCCACACCGGGCCTGTAACGGGATCACTTTACCTTTACCTTTACCTTTATGAGACAATAATACGTCACGTTTCGGACATGTTATAGCAGTTTGGATTTTCACACAATTTCACTTAAATCGGTAACGTACGTATGTATGTAATTCTTCTGCAGATTGTACTAGTGTACTTTTCTTTCGGGTATTTTTATGTCGTGATCAATGTTATTGTAAAACACAGGTTGCTGTTTCGTGTAAACTTTTGTAATGAATTTCCATCAAATTATTACAAGGCGTAGGTTAGGAAGGAAAGGACTGTTGCAGAGATTACATTGCAACCCCTGAAGTTTAATCGCGATTAACATCACAAGATGTACAAAACGTTTATGCCCGTGCACATAATTGTAAAACAGCTGAGTAAATAGAGAAACTGAAAACTCTTTAGCATAATTATCTCAAATCGAATGCCATGCTTACTAGTAGCTAATAACAGTTGAAAACCAAAAGACCAGCTTGATGTCAATTAGCTAATAACAATTTGAGGCGATTTAAAAAAAATTAAGCAGCTGTGGGTTATACAAACGCGTGGGATATAGGCCTGGCAGTAAACTGCTGGTTTTGAAATGTGATGGTATTTATTCAGTTTTATAAACTGCTAAAGTTGAAATGTGAGGATGTTTTTTCAATATAGTCTTAAACTGCCGATGTTTAAATTTGATGGTGTTTATTCATTACATTCATAATCTGCTGAATTTGAAATGTGATGATGTTTATTCAATACAATGCTAAACTGCTGAATTTGAAATGTGATGTTTATTCAATACAATCCTAAACTGCTGATGTTGAAATGTGATGTTTAGTAAATATAGTCCTACTCTGTTGATGTTGCAATTTGATGAGATAATTCAATACAGTCTTCAAGTACTTGAGTTGAAATATGATGATGTTTATTCAATATATTCCTAAACTGCTGATGTTGAAATGTGACGATGTTTATTCAGTATAGTCCTGAAATCTGTAGCGAGAGGAAGTGCGGTATTAATTGGGACTGAGTTGCTATGAAAACTACAATCTTTCGCTTACATACAAAAATTCCGTTCATACTTCACACAGAAGGCAATGTCCTTCCATTAGGAAAACCAATTGTAGAATGCTGTGTAGGGAAGTCACAAGGAACACATTCATAAATTATGTTGGATATCTGCCGAGTGTCAAGTCGTAAACCTTGCGGCACTTATTCGATTACTAGCCACAAGGATTCAAAGGGCTACTGCTTTGAGGGACGCTAAATTTTAAGACCATATAAACTTTAACCGCAATTTGGATCCAGTTATGTAAAGTAAAACGATGTGTAATGGAAACAGCAGGACTATTTACAAGCCATACACAATAAATGTTTCAGACAAATATTGTAGAGAAAATCAAAACACACATTTTGTGTTCAGTAATGTTTTTTTCTTTCGAAAATCATGTCGTTTATGAGATAATGTTTAAAAATAGTGTAGAGCGGGGCAGGCCTCAGATGACAATATGGTGCAAGCGCATTGCATGCTGGATACCTAAGGCTACAAATGCATATACGGGTTGTGTAATAATCGTTGCTTTTCCACTACAACGATGGTTGCAGGAGCGCGCCTTAATGTTACGTTATACCTACATTGCCAGTCTTGTCTGTTCTACCTCTATTAACTGATCACTAAACTCCATCCAATACAGACGTTAAGAATGCGTGCATCAGTACCTACACTTTCCCATATGCCTTCATGGCGTGCTACTTAATTAAGCACAGGAGAAGCTTTGGCTTGTATCCTTACTGCCGCAAACATGCATATTTTTCAACAGTTTCAGTTAGTCAAACATACGGAACAAAGTGTTTATTTCCATTTTTAATTTACATCGTAGTTTCGGACTATTATTCCTATTGTTATCAGTAGATGTCTCTGTTGTGTTTGTTCAAGAATGATTAAGTAAAATGTGGTCTAGGAGATGGGATAAACCCGATTCAGTAAAACTTGAACAATTCAAAATTTGCTACCACAAGCCATAAAAAAGCTGCACTGCATACCTTCTTCCTACGCTTAACGATGCGCCAACATGTGTGGCAATAAAAATAATCTCCAAGGCTTACTAACTCAGCGTGATAAACTGGTTTGTGACAACGTGCAGTGATGTTGAATTAAGCGAAAGAAATGAGTCAATGTGGTCGGATTGAAATTTCAACACATGAGAGACAGACAGAGATAGAAGCAGGGAGACAAGGGAGGAAATGAAGTGTAATATGAGAGACAGTATTTGATACACGAGAGGAGATTATATAGAAAATCTTCTGTTGAGAGTGTTCCAAGCTAGTGCCTCTTCATCTTCCGGGTAAAGTTAGGTAGGAGACGAGGTAAATCATTAGGAATTGTAAGCGGAGAATTTTAATGAATGAAGAGAGGTAGAGTAAGGAAAGAAAGGAAGGAAGAAATGAAGGAAAGAAAGTGGGGGTATTAAGGCACTACGTTCAGGAAATGTTACAGCTGTGAAGGTTTCCAGGCAGTGTGGTAAAGGCAGATTGAAGACAAGATACAGCACCGGGAAATGAAGAGTGAAATTATGGAAATTGCATTCTAGGGGTCTAAGTATGAGCTGGGGGTAGCTTCCATACAGGCTGATGTTCATATCAAGTTTAATCAAAACTCGTCATTTCTTTTCGAGTTGAAACATACCAGAAGGCAAATGTTATTTGCAAATGCTCGTATTATGCGCATCAATAGGAAACTCATAATTACAAAACAAGTGGAAATAAGCACATGGAATATCCTCACATGTATACATGTATTTGGAAATTAATAGTTTTGAAGGTTTTTAACTTCAGCGAAGTTCTTATTGAACAACAAAACGAATGTACAGGAATCATTCCTACTTGGACCACATATTTTAACAGTATTGAATGCAGGTAGCTTTTCCATCCCAAGAATTTTTAGGGCTAAAGCAGGTGACTGTAAAAACCAAAATTGTCTAATAGGAATAACAGGAAGAATGATAACTCTAGATTTTCTGTTCGTGTTTGTTTAGTGCCGTGTTATAAAGAGAATTTGTATTCTGCTTACTAAGTTCACAGAAGATACTTCTCGTCTTATATATTGTATGGTCATGTTTGTTTTCCTGTGATGGTACATTACTGTAGAAAAGTTAAAAAAAGGATATGGGAACTTTTATTGGTGGTAATAAAGGGCAAGTTTTAAATGTTCGTGCTTCCCTAGGCAGTGTTTGCTTTCTTCCTAAAGGGGAGAGGATAATACATGTTATGAACTGCGGCAGCAAGGAGCCGGATATTTTTATAAGAATTTGGAAGTGAAGTAACATATGAGATTGGAATCCTTGTTATAAGTGTTCAGACTTGGGAAGTGTAGTGCGTGTGGGCTAGGAATTCTCGCAGGGAGACTTCACGTATGGGAAATGTAATTCCTTATGGGATTTAATGTCTTGCTGACAGTATTCAGAATTGGGAAGTCCAACATAGGTGTTATTCATTTCTGACAGTGTCCAGACATAGAAAATTGTGCATTTGGTTTAGGAATCTTTTCTGGCAGTGTTCAGATTTGGGAAGTGTAGTCCAACATGGGGTCTAAGTCTTTTCCGATAATGTTCAGACGTGGGAAATTAGTGCGTGTGAGGTAGGAATCCTTGCTGGCAGTGATCAGACATGGGAAATTAGTGCGTGTGGGGAAGGAATTCTTGCTAGCAATGTTCAGACACGGGAAATTAGTGCGTGTGGGGTAGGAATCCATACTGGCAATGTTCAGACATGGGAAATTAGTCCCCGTGGGGAAGGGATCTTTGCTGGCAGAGTTCAAACGTAGGAAATTAGTGCGTATGGGGGAGGGTAATTGCTGGCAATGTTACGTGGGACATGTAGTTCCGTGCGTAGTAAGAAACTTGGCTGGGAGTAAATGCTCAGGCATAGATATAAAAAAAATGGGAAGAAGTGTTTGTGTGCATATCTGCCATTATATTTGATATTTGTATATCTAATTACTCTTTAATATACCTTCGAATGTTTGAGTTTAGTTCTTAATAGATTTACTAAAAAAAGCGTTACATTAGATGCCGTCCATTGTGATGTCTCGATTGTCGTTCATTATAAAATGGAAGTCACAAACGGAGTCCATTACAATGAAACTGGCACCAAAATGTAGTTCCGTGTGCTGTAACATGCTCAGCCATACATGCTTATAGTGCTGACCTTTTGAAACTTTCAAAAACACGTGGGTTGCTTTATATAAATATCAGCTCTCTTTGTGCAAACTATGCCTTGTGATAAGCCGAGTCTTGTTTCAGGGATTCATAACAAACATCTAGCAAAGAGGTTCAGAATCAAGAACCAGAGGCTCTGAGCCGCCATGGCCTGTAGCATTATGGAGATAAACGGGTATAGAACTGTGGTTTTAATTACTGCATAATATGTGAGTGCAATACGAAGATTAGGAGCGGCATTCTGTTGAGACTCCGTTGTTTATCTCGCTAGTGGACTTTGCTTTTTGCTTTACTGAAGTGCGAATGATGTTCGTTCGGAAAAGTGTGTCAGTTTTGTAGCAGGATAATGTTGGAGATTAAAGTGAGAAGCTGCAAAATTTATACTATTCGCCACAAAACGTAAAGCTAAGAGAAAGATAGAGGTAGTTGTAGACTGGGAGATGGTATTGAAATTATCTTTAACAATTGACGTGTACGTGAACTGGATTGAATCTAGCCCAGAATAGAGGTAGTTCTAGACTGGGAGATGTTATTGAAGTCATCTTTAACAAATGACATGTACGTGGACTGGATTTAATGTAGCCCAGAATGGGGTTTAGTGGAATTCCATAACACAGTAAGCTCGAACCGATTAACTAATATTAAATTCTCAAGAAAGACTCTGGTTGATGACGTTAGATGAAATAAGTGTCGATTTTAACAAGAATTTGCGGTAGTCATATCGTCACACAATTCATTTTCCTTCAGCTTGAACCGTGCAGGTACACACAGTAATTTGTAGGAGATTTATGTGACTGTTTCAAAGGAACAAGTGTAGGTGGCCGATGTGAGATTTCAGACAATGGGTGACAGGCTTGTAAGAAGACTTCTTTATAAAGTGTAGAACTTTGAACCAGAATAGAGTACCTTGTCGAATATTAAACACATCATTACTCGCAACAAGTACCGAGATGGGAATGATTTTCTGCAATCACCTTACAGCCTCCAGAACGTAAATGTGATCATGCCAGAAATTCGTTTTCAAAGTTAGACGGAGAGGATTTGTGCATACAATTTATAGTACTAAAGTTAGGAGAAATGTAATTCGTTTTTACTACATTAGTAGATTGTTTAATACCGCCTCATATATTTCAGAATTTGTGTGTATAAATTTATTTATGTGTGATTAATCGTGGCGAGACCAGGTAACTGTTGTATGGAGCTAACAGAATTTTACCTTGATGAAGACCACAAACAATCCAGATGAATGAACCTTAATGAATAGCGTGATAATTAGTTAATCGAAAGTGGGGTGTATGTTTTAGCGCGATGGCCCAAAGACAGCAGGTAGGTGTAAACTTATAGAACAGAGTGTACACCATTTACAGGCATAAATTAGTTCAGATTCACGAGTTACATTTTCATTGTTTCTGTGGCATGAACAGTGCCCACGCAGTGTTAACGAACACAGCACTCCCTTAAATCTCGTAAGGAAGCCTGGATGGAGGATAATATTAAAGCGGGAAACGAGAAGTTTTAGGACTCCTCTGGACGAGTTATCGACCCCTCGTTGGGACCTCTATATGAAAACACACAACATTCTCAAGAGACATACATTCATGCCGTCGGCGGGATTCTAACCCGCAGTCCCAGCAAACAAGCAGCCGCAAATCCACGCCTTATGCCGCGCGCCCAGTGGGATTTTCACGAGTTACCGTACTGATTTTGTTAACACTAATTAATTAAAAACAGTTCATAAAGCCACATAAAGATTATTTTATTTTGAATTTTATTATGATCTTTTAATAATAAACTTATTGATGAACAGTCATAAAGTTACGAAAGTAGCATTTTTTCCATTATGAACACGCATAGGCGTTTAGAAATTAGACATTTTACCTGCAATTCTGACACATCCGCCGTAACGCAGTCTATCAATTAAAGAACCACGTTCCAATACGGAATGATTGAATGTTCCGGGAAATGACTGTTGCACTTAACAAAACCTTCTGGCTCATAGCGCCGCATTTTGCACTTTTAAAGACGTTTCTTTCTTACACACGTCAACTAGTAGATGCAGATGTTAGAGTTTTCACTAAATGAATCGATAATTCTGTTCCCGACTATACTCTCGAAAAGAAATCTCGTTGTTTTTCACAACTCTTTTGCCAGTACGCATCTCATTTGCTATATATTACTTGCAACTTAAAAAAAAATAGTATTTCTGGATGGTACTTTCGAACAGATGCATCATCTTTGTTGTTAGACTACATCTCGCAAGGGCCAACGGCATTATGATGTATTTGGTCCGGGTCTGTTGCTCGTAATGAAATACCCGACTTTCATGACACTACGTTTATAGCATCAACATCGCGAAAGTGGCGGCTGCACCCACTTTCGACGTTGCAGAACCAGGCTGTTAAATAAAGGCACAACTACCATTAATTATAAAAACTCTGCAGCTGGGAAGATGTGATCTGGTCTGGTCCGAAGTTTCAATATGAGTTCCACGAATCTTTAT
>Ga0123353_10015188_pt1 | contig 11168 bp, 6 predicted proteins | sample TergutLab28metaG_3_FD_92763 | JGI IMG/M metagenome (GOLD analysis project Ga0123353, IMG submission 92763) | Labiotermes labralis P3 segment gut microbial communities from Petit-Saut dam, French Guiana - Lab288 P3 | ecosystem: Host-associated > Arthropoda: Insects > Digestive system > Gut ... | reverse complement strand
CACACACACACACACACACACACATATATATATATATATATATATATATGTGTGTGTGTGTGTGTGTGTGTGTGTGTGTGTGTACATAACATTGCCCAACGTAATTTGGAACTACTATAACCATTTTGTGCAATAACTGTGAATTTCCTTCTTTTAACAGCTAAATTACTTTTACGTGGTGTGAAAAAAATACAGTACACTACTTTATCTCTGTTAATTAGGTTGTGTACGTTTATGTTCATAAAAAATAAATTTTAAGAGGTAAATACACATATAGTTTTTTTCCCCGACAAAGTGGTTCTATGAATTTTGTGTCCTAGCGGGCAATTAAATTTGTATCTACTCGAAACCCTACATGCAAATCAACTAAGATTATTTGAGTCTCCCGACACCCCTGGTCTTTCATTGTATCTTCCCAATATCATTCACTCCGCCAGTTCAGTTGTCTCAGAGCACGTCTGAAATTGCTATAAGTTCTCGAAATCAGATTTTGAGTTTCCCGTACCTAGTTGCTAAACAGAAAAAGAATGTAATAATTTTCACGACGTTATGTCTAAAACAGTAGCATTTCTCTGTTCATACCTAACCATTTATTTCTACTGCAAGACGTTCTGAACAAACATGGCGCAGAAACAAGAGACGCCGTTTACGTCATGAAAAGGTGTTGCGATGCTGCGTTGTCTGAAGACTGACACACTTTCAAACACTCTGTCAAGCTGCTTAGAGTAATTTCGCTTAGCCATTTATTTCAAAACAGAGGTCTCATTAATTACGCTCACGAGGGAGAAAAAGAAATTCTGTACTTATCCGTAGCTGATTTAACGACGCTGGGTATCACAAACTAGGTCATAGCGTTGAACGCTGTAGGCTAATTCGGTAATAGACTCGAAGCATTCTGGATGAATGCTAGTGAATTTGATATTGTGTGTCTTGAATGAATTTTGTAATTGTCTTACAGGCACATGATGAAATATTACTGGTGTGCTATGATAAACGGTGATCAACCTGGTGCATATTTAGGCGGTAAAATCGCTGTTGCTGTACAGAAACAAATTACCTTAGTCAAACTGCGGGATGTCTGGAGACAGCCTTACTTATAACTGATTCTACGCGCAGCATAATAAAAATAATTCGATGTACAAAAAGAAGTGACATACAGCGTCATACGAGTTAAACAGAGCTTTATAAGGGCATTTGTTCCTTCGTTCATATATACTGTACATCAGAAGATATTTCTTAGTCAAGTTTTAAATTATATGTAATGTCTCTGTATTTACCCAGTACAGCAAACACTCGCTAGGGGCGGTTTCGCTTGCCACGGAGTTTGAAGTCCGCTGTCTGTGTTTGTACGCATGTGTTCAGTCTTGCCATCGGCGGTGCTTAGTTTCGTGTTACGCTCATCCACGGATTTTAATTTACGCCGGCTGCAAGTGTAGAAAGAAAAATTCGGTGGCTTCTGCACAAAGGGATCCCCATATTCTGGAGGCATCCGGTAGCATTGTACAGGCTTCCAGTTGTTATGTTACTGTGCGTCTTTCTGCGACAGTTATCATATATATATATATATTCCTGTGACGCTGCGGCTCAACGTGGGCCATGGCCTCCTCATTCACGAGGTTTCTAGATCACACACAACGACGCACCACTGTCGGTAGGACTCCTCTGGACGAGTGATCAGCTAGTCGCAGAAACCTCTGACAACACACAACACTCACAACAGACAAATATCCATGCCCCCGGTGGGATTCGAACCCACGATCTCGGCAGGCGAGCGGCCGCAGACCTACGCCTTAGGCCGCGCGGCCACTGGGACTGGCATCATATACGTATTTGGTGTCGACTGTTAATAATAACTCTACTGCTTACTGAAGGAATATTCTATAATTTCGGTTTCTATGGGCATCTACATGTAAGATGCTATTTTCTACACGGTCAATATTGGCAAAAAAAAAATTGTAAATCTTCAGATGTCTACTTACTATCCTTCTAAATTTCATGGTAATTTTTTGTAGCTTGGTTTTAATGTTCCCTTCCCTGGGTGGAATTTGGCAGTCGCATGTTTTTACGGTTTTTGATCAGTTTATTTTTAGCACCATGATGCAGAGGGTTGCTTCTTTTATCTGCAGTCAGGTTTAAAAAAGCCTGGACGAAACGTAACCCGTTTGAAATAAATAAGCCTGCGTGTAAGTAGGCCTCCTTTCATTATTACTGTGGAATATTTTAATTCTTCTTGAGAAATACGAACTGGTAATTGAGCTTCAAGCGAATTAGAGGTTACTGTCGAAGTTCCAAAATTAGATTCTTCTAGCATCTTGTAGCAATATCCTAACTTGTTTGAAGATTTCTTAAGTAGTCTGTAAGCACAAAATATGGGATGAAAGAAAAGTAAATTTACGTTAACAGTTCGCCAGATGCTTTTCATGTAGAGAATGTATGAAGATTTCTCCCATAGGCCCACCTAGGCTACAAGAATCCGGAAAGCGCGGTTAAGTTACTGCTGTCAAAATGCGGTTTGCCTATCCCCCCATTTAGGGAATGAAAATAATTATTTTGCAATGAATGGGATCCAAGTACATGCAGTGACGTTGGTTCTGATCAGCCATCAAGACACTGCGCGCTACAAGATGACTGCAAACAATTTGTTTCCCCCACGCGCAGCCATGTTATTACATTACAGAAAATATCGACACAAGATACATTAACAGAAGTTCCTTCCGTTTACGTGAAGTCGAAGGACAATGACACTGTCTCAAACACCTGCAGTACACAGAGGAAGTCGATCTTATATGGCATTGAGTCCTCCGATGTATTAGGAAGTCACTGACACTTGCATTCCCTCTATACATCTAATTTAGCCCTCTGAAAACACAATTCAGTTCCTAGACAATTCAGTTCCTACGGACTAGCGATTCGGGACGTACGGAAGTTTTTCCTCACATCTTCAGAGTACATATATGCAAAATTACTACCGGTAAAATCTGCTCACTCGATGAAGAGAGCTGTGAGATGTAGGACATAACTGGTATTCTACGTTGTACTGCAATATCCAGCAACTGCCAACCCGCAGTTCTGAGACGTGAGTGACCTGTTGTGTTACTTTGTTTCAAGAATATATCCGACCCTTATAGATAATAAGAATCTATCCAAATATTATTGCAGTTGGCCTGTACCTCATCTTCTGAAACTGATTACACGCTCGGTTAGTCAAGAAACATTCTTCCTGTTGCGAAATTCTGACGTTCATCGTCTTGTTCACAGGAGTCCACCACTGCTCTCTGTCCTAAGGTAGTTTCATCCATATCACATCCTCAAACCGAATTTTTATGTTTACTTCAGTATCGTCCTCCGATTTATGCATAAGTCTCAATAGTGGTCACTTCCCTCTGGTGTAAGAGGTGAGGCTGTGCCTGTCCATGCTATGAGAGCCTACAGGGGGAGTAGGTGTGTGGCTCCAGTCATTCCTAACTTCGGGGCTGGATGGGGGTGAGGGGTCAAGAACACGTTCTAGTGACTTTATTCCCTGGTGTGAGGTATCTTACCCGGGCCCCAGAAACGGGGTCTAGACTTTTGAAGACGAGATAAGACTTGCGTTTGCCACGATTCGAACAGCGAACCGTCCAGACCATATCCTAGTCTTTAGGGGTGAAGGTTTGCAGGCAAAGGTATGTGTGATGTCGCATGTGGATGTTACATGGACTGTCTGACTCATCGCCTTTGTTTTGATTGTAATATGTGCCTGGTGTTCGAGGCTCGTCACCATGGAGAGTTGCATGTGAATAGTAATTGTCGAAGTAAACGGAGCGTGATGTCTCGTCTGCCAGTTACAATGCTGTCTTCCGACCAGACTTTCTCGACGTTCACTCACTTAACGTAATTAAATTTTAAAAATTAGACGGAGAAAAAATTACGCGATACACATTATGTAATCAACACGTTGTACTGTATAAGATTATCAGCCATCAAGAAATTAATAATTACTAATTACTTCAGTATGAAAGGGGACCATCGCTGATGACAAATGTATTATTCTATAAATTAAAATATGTTTGAAACGTGATCGTATTTTCTTTATACACCTTCGTTAAACTGAACTCTACCTGTGAAGCTCTTCACACCTTTACAGTCACTTTTACGTATTCATACTAAACCATTAGTTTTACGTCCAACTTAAGTTCGTAATGCTGTTTTTTCTCGTACAGCTCGTCGTTCCGTTCTACTGCTGTGCTGTGAGAATCGGACGGAGCAGGAAAGGTAAGTTGACATCATCTGCATGATATCATACAGTAGATGCCTGTACACATTTACACAATCGTGTTTCCATTTGCACAAACTCATCACCCCCCCCCACCCACAACTGATTCAGCAATATCAATTTTTTAACAAGCACAATACATGTCAGAAGGAAAGTGCTTAATTGAAATGAGATAATGACGTCTGTTTTGAATGGTTCAAATTGTATTTGTCTCGATCTGACTGAATGAATGCACTCCACTTTCATTACACCAATACCTAAGCGGCGATATGACGTTTAAAGTAAGGTAAGAGTTCTGTGCCTGATGTTCTACCGTCATATATCCCGGAATTGAACTCGAGGTTATTCATTCGCATTTTATCATTCCAAAAATAGAAAAAGTTGTTTGTTACTCGTGCATAAAGCGAACATGAATACTTCGTTACTGGATTCGTAATTGTGTTTCTAATGTGACTGACACAAGTGTTCCTTGCGTAACTTCCGGGTTGTTTCTACGTTTGTAAAAACGTGTGTTCTCAAGTTGTTTCAAAAACACGTCCTTTCCTTTTGTACGGTACATAAGTATTAGAGCTGAAACCACAGGACTGATGTACACGAAACTAATGTGGTAAGCCTATTTTAAAATCGACACTGACATTTTAAAATCTTCAAGTTAATTACAGTTCAATGAAAATTTCAAGTCAGATCGCACGTGTGAATTGACTTTATCGTTGTTCCACATGCTATATATTATTTATCATAATTCGAAAAAAATTAGGCTGACATCGTGATTTAATATAGCCACGTGTACAGTACTTTGAATATCGTCACGTGTACGGTTCTTTTAATCCAGTCTAACCCCCTGAAGGGTGTCTGTGACCAACCAAAGACCATAAATAAACTATTCAGCAAAGAAAGTGTTCGAAACTGGAAGACTTTAATAGGTAACTTTATGCTTTTAGTTGACATAACTTTTTAGGTTTAACGTATGTGGGCCGTTATACATACCAGCAGTCGTTACTGCTAGCGGCGGCAGGTTACATTCTCGTCTTCCCTTCCCTTGGTAGCTAGTAGCTCAAATCACAACAAAATGTTAAGTAGCCGCTATTGGCAAATACGATACTTCAAGCGTTTCCGGTAATTTTGTGATTTTCTTATAAATGTTAGTAGCAGAATCTGTTAAAATAGAACAGTTATTGTCTGCAGATTCTACAATGAAGTAGTCCATGTCTTTTCGCCACAACAGAAAATCGCCGTATCGTATAGTTAAGTTACGTAACGTTGTAGATACTTGGCGATCGCCAGAATCAAATCAAAACTACATTTACGAGGAAGTAACCGGCAGATTAATTTCGGTTACTTTGCAGGTAAGCGTATGATTAGCTTTGGGTCTTCTCTTATAACATCCTAACAACAAAATACACAAGACCGTAGTCTTGTTCTTTGTTTCGTGTGGAAGTGCAACGTTGTTCTCATTTCTGAAAGAAGTCTGAAGATGGGGCACGAAAACTGTGGAGAAGATTGAGACATAAAAGAATGAAATTCGAAGAGAACTCTAGAAAATGCCATGAAGTTGAGTTGCTGAGCCGGAAATGTTATTGGGAAAATCGATCGAATAAAGGACCTTTGAAATGTTGGAAAATGGAACATGCGTGGGGGGAGATCAGTTGATGAGTAAGAAATTTCAAATATTTTCGAAAAAGAAAATGTGATCGCGGCCGAATGAAGTCACTCTCCCCCCTTTTGCCTGGACATGCTGAGACAAACCAAGAAGACCCTCGGTCGTATTTGCCAGTGTTCCATAACGGGCATATCCCTTAAGCAGTTTTGCTGAAAACGTTGGGCTGAAGGAATCCTGTAGTGAGTCAGCCTTTTTCTGTAGGAGTTCGTGAAAGCTAACTACTAGATCTCTAGCGAAACAAGTTTTGTAAAAAATAATTTTAAGTACTGTAAACAGTATTGTAAGTCATATGATAAGGTACTTTCTACTTACACAGTTTGCTGCTGTATTGAAACTGAATTAGATTACGGCAAATGAAAAAATATCGAAGTCTTTCTCTAGTGTACGCGGTCGAAGAAAGTTTGCCGGGCGTCGCTCTTTTGTGTGTGTTAATAAATGTAAAACAGAATGAAGAGAGCTTAATATTGGCATTATATAAATAATTCTTGGTATTTCAATTGATCGAATGTAGGGAAATATCTGAATTATCTATTCGACGGAATCTTGCATTTTGATCGTTAATGTCAAAACAGCCATTACAGTATATAGGGAGGAATCACATGCTGAGCGGACGACCATTGCAGAAAGGTCGTAACAGCTTGAGTGATGGAAAATGGAACTATCGTATTGAAATCACAATCACAGAACAACTGAGCAAGTTGTTATATTAATACCCCGCGTGACGAACGTACAGTGAACACCGATCGTTATGTTGATGCACTCCGGTGGGATAGACAGAATGCATAATTATTCGCACTCGGTGACCTGTCCCGTTAGCAGTAGGAGATACATTATTGTCACTACACTTCATTTGCAACTCAGCAAGGCCAACACATTTTCCACATAAGGCAACATTAGTACAATTCCGTGAGAATATGCAACCAAGAGCTGTGATACACTATATGAACCGCGAGGCTGGCAACAAATTTTATTACCATTCCTATGGCTCTAATTTAGAATGTTTCGTTGAAAACTTTTGTGTATGGCAAATTCTTTTCATTCAATTTTTATAGGGACTGTAACAAAATGTGTTTAAAAACTCTGCAATATAAAAAGAAACTTATGGAAAGCTTTGGAAATCTGTTCTGTCTTACAGACTTCTTGTCTGAAAGACACGACACACTGTGGCAGGAATGCGGGAAAACTGAACCCTGGTCTCTCCTGCGCTGTAGAATCTGCTGGAACTCTTTTATAATTTAACGGGCAGAGATTCTCCGATAAAGTGTGGGCACAAACGTGGCGACTACCTTCCGATCCACTGCAGCTGAGGGTCTGTTACTGGGCGGGAGACACAGACTGTCCTGACGATGCTACTCACTGCAGTGCAGTTCCTCTTCCATTGACATTCTGCCACAAAAGATTACCACTCTAAAGGCAGAGTTCCTCGATAAACTAATGTCTAAGTGATTTCCTTCTGTTCAAAACTCTTGACATATTTCTTCACCAATCTTGTTTGGCGCTACTTAGCCGGTGTACCTCAGCACGATTTAGGAAATGTCTTAGCTCTTTACACTACAGAGAAACTTTATTTGGTTTGTAGTCTAAGGGAGGGGGTTCATTTACTTCTGTCACTCCCAAACTGACTACAGAACCTGACTACAACCCACAGTCTAACCAACTAAGTCTGGCAAACACAGTGACTACGTAACTACGTAGCAAATACAGTGCAGTATATTTTTGATTACGTTAATTGAAAAGTTCACATATTATGAAAACTGAAAGTACATTATTCGTTTACATACTAACTTGTCTGTTTTGAATAAGGACTCAGTCCGTACTGCGTAGTAAACACTGAGGGTATAAATAATCATTCTCTTAATATCATATAAGGCACAAATGCTGTTTTGTCTTGAGATCTGTACAAAACACACAAACGCAATGTGAGCACCATGTAGAATTTTGTAATGTTAAACCTGGTGGTAAGTAAAGTAACCGCTAGGCTTTAAAGAGTCATCTTGTTTACCAATGCCCTTTTTTAAATTTTATGCTGAGCAATTTGAATCAAAACACACCAATTCCCTTTCCACATGATTAATCTTAATATTATCACTTTTTTATTCAATGTCTGTACATTTTGCTTACCAAAATGTTATATGTACTTGTGATGTAATCTGCGCATGCTAAATGTTTTCACCCCTCCCATCAGTTTTGATTATGTTACGATACTAGAACAGTTTCAGTTGTAAGATTGCAAGTTATGAAGCACCTCAGTATGTTACTAAACTTATCCAACGAAACCTTAGTAATCTCTCAGTAAATTCATGACTTCACACTTCTGTCCGATGAGCTTACGCAACCTGGTGATGCAAATGTCTGGTTAATTAGATATGCCTTACTCGATTTGGCTCACTTTATGGAGATTTGTAGTTGGCAGCACAGGTCAACACTACCGTTAGTGAAGACAGCAATAAAACTGTGCTTTTATCGGTGACAAGTTATTGTCCTATACCTTTTGCTGCTAATCTCTGTCGAAGCCACGTTGTTACTAAATCCATATATAATACATTATCAGCAGGTTTTTACACTTATGTTTGAAGCTCTATGGGATGTAAAATTTCCATACGAATTGTGTAATTATCCTGTCTAGTAAAATTACTAACTCTATCACATTAGCCGAATTTTATCTTACTGCGTGCGGCATTTGACATTTTTAGTCGAATCAAATCCTCTCTTTCCCCTTCTTCTTGTTCAGTTTTATCCTAAGAAAATATCAGGGAAAGGAGCATACTTGATCAGTTTATGTTAAATTTATATTTAAAATATTTTATTTTTTAGAACTGTAAATAAAATCTCCTTAATTAACAACAATGTGCAGGCTGATACCTTACAAGGGATCGTCATCAACCAACAAGTTTATTGAGTTCTTCACACAAAGCATATAACTGGTCATGCAGAAATAAATGAGACGCCTCTGAAATCACGCAGTTGATCTCGAAGTTGAGGGGGGAGGGGGGAAGCACACTTCTACACCATAAACATTACCAGCCAAAACTAATTTTCCTTCCGTATTTGTCTGTTTTACCATGATTTTAAACAACGCTCAAATAGAATTGATGTCCGTGTAACTTTCCTTCATCTTGCTGCCATTTCTCTTCTCCCAGATACAAATTTCTTCTCAGTGCTGTCCTCCAAAACAACGTCCACTACACAGGCCTATGTTCGAGTGCGCCTGAATGCAATAGCGGCACAACTAAAAAATTACCGTTTGGAGATGCTATTATGATTGAGTTTAGAAATATAATCACTACATTCGACAATACCAGCACACTTCTTAGCCGAAACACACCCCGCCAGATCCCATTATTTTCGGATGAAGCTGCAATATTTTTTAGCTCAATCGTAGTATTTACTCCAAATGGACAATTTCTGGGTTGTGCCGCTACTGCATTCAGTGAACCATATTATGTCTTTGGTGTTTCATGGAAATGAATTGTGATTTTTTTTTTTTGGTAACGGTTTTGAAACATGGAAGTTGATAATTCGATAAGCCGGCACGAAATAAGAACTTGTCTATGTTTCTCAAATCTTGAACACGGAGTGCTGGGCAGGAATCATAAAGTATCTTTCATACTGGAAGAAATATTCACCTTTCCATAGCTCTATGAAGAATTATACAAGTTTAAAACGTTTAATCAAACGCCACTACTAAGCACAGTCGCTCCTTGTACATTGGAAAGGGTAAACAAAATATGTCACTTAATACTAGCGTAGTCATGCGCAAACATGCGAACTCAAGTGTTATTTCTGTCCCCGTATGCTATCAATACAGCGTTGTGGTTCTCAAAGTATCACAGGAATTTTTTTAAGGGAGAATGAATTTTCCTATATCCTAAAAAAAAGGCTATTAGTTTTTCCCTAACATAACTCAATGTCGCCTTCCTCCAACTTCGTGTTATCACACATGCGGAATGTTGTCATTACTGACTGTGAACCTGAAAAGTGTGTCGTTGGGACGGATTTCAGTGTTATAATGCTGATATCACATTTTGTGAAAATCGGTCATCCAATTCAAGACATGGAATGAGGGAGCACACACAGCTTAGTAATGCCATAAGCAAATGCAGTATATTTTGAACGCAGCATGTTTCAGGTTTCCACACTGCCTACACATCTTTGTCATCCACACATTAAACCGAGCACTGCTTTAACATCTCAGGTCTACGACGTACTGTGAAATTCTAACAGTATCCTGACACAGAGAGTTCCGTGACACGTTGTAAACTTAGGCCTATGGCCGAAAATAATACGTGACACTGCATTTGTTACTGAATGCCCATCATTAACTGAAGCGTGACATGTCACAATGAAGTTTTACGTATTCGAAATGGCCACAGATTGTCACTGCCCATGAAATCAGGAATGGTTAAACAACGCACAGTAACACATTCGGTGCTGTCCCCGTATGTGTTCATATAAGCACGTTATTAATGACAGCTCAACTGTCATTAATTAATTCTAGAGTTATTGGACGTGGTATCGGGGAAGTTACAGAATGTCAAAAAGAGAAAAACTAATAATAATGCGGACTTTGATGGAAATTTAAGATCTGGGGATCCTGCCAGAAGTAGCCTACTACCTATTTCCATTTACCGTACAAGAATACAATGTTTATAGCCAGAAACTCCAATTCAGTCTCAAAATAAATAAATTAATTAATAGCCTTCCCTCCCTTACATTTGTAAGGCGCAAACATAAAGACTCCGAAGAGGATGATTTGTGTTACTGTTAAGCTAGCCTTGCTTGTTAACTATAATAGCTTTCTGCCCTTTACATGTCTGCGTGGTCAAACATTTTCCATGAATCTATTTGCTTTGATACTAGTCCAACGTAAATTTAAGACATCTTTTTACGGAAGGTACCAACTTAAATTACTTGTTCGTTTACTGCTCTACGTCAGTAACCTGAAAGTTATCATAATATTGTGGCAGCTAAGACCCGCTCACTGAACTTTGCGGTGTCAAGGTCAAGCTCAACACTAATGATGAATGAAAATTTGCACACAAGATGTGTCCAACTTTGGTGTGTGCCTTCACGTGTCTTAATGTTTTAGTATGGACTGTCAAGTATTTAGAATGACAGGGCGTGCAGCGGTGTGCAGCGCATCTAATGTGACATATTCCTTTAAGCGCTTTCGCAAAGTCGCAGAAAGCGCCCATTACATTCGTCAAATCCGACGTCCGTCTACATGTATCAGTGCGGCTCCCTCGGCACGGATTT
>Ga0123353_10015187_pt1 | contig 11168 bp, 8 predicted proteins | sample TergutLab28metaG_3_FD_92763 | JGI IMG/M metagenome (GOLD analysis project Ga0123353, IMG submission 92763) | Labiotermes labralis P3 segment gut microbial communities from Petit-Saut dam, French Guiana - Lab288 P3 | ecosystem: Host-associated > Arthropoda: Insects > Digestive system > Gut ... | reverse complement strand
TTGTAGCGACAGCCTAGCATAGCTTCTGAATTCAACTCTTTATACATTTTTTCATATTAGTGGTTACTGAAGTTTGGTGCTGTGTGTGGGTGGTTACTGAAGTTTGGTGCTGTGTGTGAGTGGTTACTGAAGTTTGGTGCTGTGTGTGGGTGGTTACTGAAGTTTGGTGCTGTGTGTGTGGGTGGTTACTGAAGTTTGGTGCTGTGTGTGTGGGTGGTTACTGAAGTTTGTTGCTGTGTGTGGGTGGTTACTGAAGTTTGGTGCTGTGTGTGGATGGTTACTGAAGTTTGGTGTCGTGTGTGGGTGGTTACTGAAGTTTGGTGCTGTGTGTGGGTGGTTACTGAAGTTTGTTGCTGTGTGTGGGTTGGTTAGTGAAGTTGAGTGCTGTGTGTGGGTGGTTACTGAAGTTTGTTGCTGTGTGTGGGTTGGTTACTGAAGTTTAGTGCTGTGTGTGGGTGGTTACTGAAGTTTACAAACACATCTGAGTTTTGGTTAAAATCGAAAGACCAACAGGAACGGATAAATAGCGTAGCTGTTTACATGCCTATGTGTCTAGCAGAGATGCGTAAACATCTGTGGGCACAAAAGTAATTCCAATGAAGTAACACGGAAAGGCGAAGCAGTAACATGCCAAATGCAGTTGTATGTAGATAGCGCTGTTTTCGGAATAATCAGTTCCGTTTACTGTTAGGTAGGAATTTAATCTTAGATTGGAATTCAGTTTAGCTTAACTACAATCCAGTTATGAGCTCCAGGCGGGCCTCGTCACCAGGATGGACTCACTGACCGCGTGACCGACCGCCTGACCGAATAGTGTCATCTTGTACTAACCAGACGCCGTGTGTTCACTCTACTGTCTCCGCACTGTGCAGCTCGGTACGCGTGTAAATCATTGTCGTGCCTGCGGCCATACCAAATCATTCTACTCAGAACAAACCCACTTTACCAGGGGTGACTGTTTTGTTAGAGCTAATTGCTTCTTCTCTGTTCTGATGGCTGATGCCTTGGCCTTTGCATGTGCGAAAGGTGAAGGCAGCCATTTGTCAGGCCGCGAAATGTTGGCTGGGATTTATGGGCGGATGAGGATTCTGTCAGGGGTTGTAAAATGTAGGTGAGGGTGGAGCCACACCAGGGCGTACCGACCCCTCGGTTTAGCCGCAAGTGATCGATCTGAATGCGCCCCGCTGCAGGGGTGACCAGTGCGTTCTGCATTGTCACTCCGTCAGGTACGTCAGATAATTTGACTTGACGTAGCGTACAGTAATGCTGTCACTTCGTAGTCGAGCACGGTGCATGCTACATGTACCGCATTTCGTTATATAAAAATGCTGCACTTTGCGCGCACAGTGTGTGTGTGTGTGTATTTCGTTGGACGCCCAAAACCAACAGCGACCATAGCATCACTGTGGTGGGAAGAGAACGGCATTGCTGTATGGCAGTGCGTGACGGGTGAAGTGGAATTGACTGTGGGCTAAGGGAAGGGGAGCTGGAGAGCAAGCAGAGGTGTGCCATATTTGGACAGATGCTTTGAAGCTCGTCGAAGCAGGTGGTACGTATAGTAACCACCGTGATTTAACGTTTATCGTGATACCTACTAACCTTCATGGATGTGTAAGCTTTGTATGAGTCTGATGTGGAAGCGCTGACCTCGGTTAATTCCGGACGGCCGTCGGGCCTGTTTCTGTTGCATGACTTGTGAAGGGGACTGTAACAGCGTCAAAATAGTAATAGTAATAATAATAATAATAATAATAATAGGGGTGTGACGTGACGTGACATGACGTGACGTAACGTACGTATTTGTAGCGTAATCAGCGATATTATGACTGCACGTGATCCCGGTGCACTTCACCGTCGACGGCGGCCCGCAGTCCTGCACGATTCCTTCAGTCGCTGCTGCAAATTTAAACACTCATTGCCTGCAGGAAACATTTGTACAGTGAGATGGGCGAGGCACGTAACACGAACGGGAGAGACGAAAAATATTTGCGAAGTTGTTATGAAACAACGAAAGGGTCGCGTTGGAAATCTGAACGCTGATCGGAGTCACACGCACGCGTCGGTTTATTCACGGCCAGGCTACGTGTCGGCTCTTACTGTACGACTGACTAACATGAACATAATGCTTGAAGTATGAGATTGTGTGCACTGGATAAAGCCTGGGATCCGGTTTCCTGAATGCGGGTATGGAATTTCTGGTTCCTTCAAAAGCGGAAATGGCCGACACTTTCAGTGTCATGGTTGCAGTTGGTGGATTTGCAAGAACGTTTTTGTGCAGCTGCTTGATGCCTCTGCGATGTGAGAGGAGCGCCAAATGGCAGTTTATTGCTTACATGTCGAGTGAAGTCGGGGCGAGAAATTGCTCACTGAAATGGTTTTTGTTTGGCTTCAAGAAGCACACACTGACAGATTGTAACGACATTCCTTTGGGCGTTCGTCATTATGTGAAGTATATTCTTTTTAAAGCCCAATGGTACCGCCAGTTTAACATTCAACAATTCTGCATCAGCCCACACAGACTGTATTTGTGTGTTGTATTTCGATCTCAGAACAAACAGCGATTATTTCCCTATACAGCATTAACTGACTAGTTTGTATAACCGAGACGGAATGTGTTTACTGCGCGGTACGGACTGGGTCTTTATAATCAGGTTATACTCGGTCTGTTTGTATATATCGTAGTCTGTACAGAAGTACCTAACACTGGACACTGCTGCCAGTGTGACTTGGCGAAGTCAGCCGTTGCTGTCGTGGTGCTGCGACTTGAGCTGCTGTGAATGTGGATGGCTGTACAGACGTTCGGCGGTAATGAAGATTGAAATTCATCTGACGTTTTAGGATTCAGTTGGCGCCTCACAATATACACGGTGTCCATTACGTTTAATAGCCAGCGAGTTAGTGGTGTTTATTGCCGGAATAGTAGGGAATTGGTAAATAAACCGTATGTGTGGCAATGTTACAGGTGATGCTACCTGCAGCTACCACTGCCCGCTATCATGTCTGGTCTGTTTTCCTGCAGTCTGTCAACAGGCACGTACCGTCTAATTTGAATGTCAGATTACCCTCCCCCGTCATTTATATAAGATGGAGCTGAGATTATTCCGGAATGTTACGCGGTGCCTGGAACGTGGTGTTTCGGGCTATACCGGGTGTTGTTGACCGTTCTGAACTGAAGGTGCAGCTGAAGAACCGGAGCTGTGCCGTTCTGAGCTGAGACCGTACAGTTTGTGATATTTATGATAGTATTGCTGCTAAACAAATACCGAGAGCTATGAAATAAGTGACAAATCAACAGAAATGTAATTGAAGAACAAGAACCAACTCGATGCCACTTATTATCTTATTGTATTTCTTATAGGCCCTACATGTTTCGGGCACTACTATGTCCATCATCGTGCTATAGCCTGCAGCACGGACACTACTAACTTCCAACCTACAGCAAACCAAGAACGAAACGACGAATGTGGTAATGAACATTATAGTCGTGAGCTCCTGATGATGGGCATAGTAGTGCCTGAAACATGTTGAGCCTATAAGAAGTACAATAAAATAATAAGTGGCATCTAGTTTGTTCTTATTCTTCAGTTATCACACTGATGCACGGTCCAACAAACATCAAATTCAGAAAGAAACATAATTTGCACTGTCATGTAAAGCAGCCAGTTAAACTTCCATGTACTTTTTGCATAATAAGTGTGAGCATCTGTACTTAGTGTGTTCTGTAAACTTAATGTTACAGAGACTAAGTAACTGCAAGCTTGTCGCACACTTTCTTAGCTGTCTGCAATACTGAAACCACAGAATATGCGCAAAATGGCTTTGTGCATTTAGACCTTTAAAGCAGAGTAGCAGTTATACGCGGTCTGTATACAATCTGTATACTGTTTTCTATGTCCAGTATATTATATATACACTGTATACGATCTGCATTGCTCAGGACAGGGACAGGTGGCGGTCTAACAGAAATGAGAACCAGGAATATATCCTGGGGGTAAAGGCGGCCGGTGCGTAGGGCTGATAACCTTACCACTTTCATGTGCCGATTATCTTGAAATCTGGGAGCCTCAACCTCTTGGAACCCTCAGGGCCTGTCCAGGCCTGTAATGGGAGAGCTTTACCTTTACCTTTTTATGGGCAGGTGGCGGGCACTTGTGAATGCGGAAATGAACCTTTGGGTTCCATAAAATGAGGGGAATTTCTTGACTAGCTAAGAACCGGTTAGCTTCTCTAGAAGGACCGTGCTTCATGGAATGAGTAAGTAAGTAATTAAGTACACCATCTGCATTAATATTTAAAAACAAAACACTGTTCCGTACGACTCACAGTAAACAGGGATTTTTGCCTGGAACAGCACAGCCGGTTGATGTTTGTAATGGAGATGGAGTGTGTTTATCACGAGGTACTGTGTGTGTCTTCAGGGCACTGCTGTAACAGGTTTCGTGGCGTTGTTGTTAGGCCTGTAGATATTTACTGTACATGGTGCAGCATTGCAGAATATTCCAAAATGTGTTATATCTCCCTGCAGCACGTCCTTTTAACTCATATTTCACACACTGCAGCTATTCTGTATGACCGACCAGCATGCAGCGCGGAGTCGCTGAAGTGGCGCTAAAATTTGCAGTCTTGTAGGATGTGATACTGTATGGCCTAGTGGACAAGAACCAATGTTTCACACTAACCAGCTGCTCCCATCTTCAGACGGATGGATATTTGTGCATATCTGCTACACTGCACAACGAACTTAATGCTAATATTATCTGTGAGAACTGGAAGTCTCGTTCATTAAACTCTGATTTTGTGTTTTTGAGTGGCAAAATATGCGACCTGGCGATCTGGAACTGAACGTACGTCTGTGCAGGTGAACATAGTCTGTGCCCTCGAAAATGGTTCTTGTGTAATTACCATGGTACTTTGTGTATCGTGTAGAAACTGAACAGCATTTGACTCAAGCTGATGGGACTTGATCTGGGTTTAGATTTGTATGTCGAACGTACCGGATTTTGTAGCGGTTGATGGACGTACGCTGTGCGGGAAGAGAGGCTGTTGTGAATGGATGGGCGTTCCATCTGTCGTGTGCAAAATGAAGCGTGGTGTGTGTGTGTGTGTGTGTGTGTGTGTGTGTGTGTACTGGCAACCATTGATTCTGTGCCTGGTGCATCCGGCTACAGACGTAATGACGCAGAATTGCAATGGCTGTCTGATAATAATCTCGTCACGACTTGCCCTAAATCCACGTGCAGACTGCTGCTGTTTGCGAACCAACCGGCAAAATAATCCGCGAGTGTTGTTGGCTGTCTTCTTGTCGAGTCCCGAAGCACGCTTTTATGCCGCATTGTGTAAGGCCCATTTCCCATTTCCGACGGAACTCGTCGATACACCGTGCACTGGCGGTCGATAGCACAGCACAGCGCCGCCACTTGACTTCTTGAGCTAAAATGGCGAACGGATGCTCGGAATGCTAACTACAGCTGGTTGAAGGGGACCAAATGTCTTCAACTCTGGCACAATTTGGCCCGGATTCAACCAGCTAAAGCGTAGCATTGTGCCCCATCGATGTCGGTGGTGTTGGTGTTGGCTCTGTCCGAACACTGAAAAGAATAACACTGTTTATACTGATTACAAGAACCTACGAATTCACTTCTTTCACATGGATTAATTTACGTGTAGGAAAGGTTTTGGTGTCTAAAAAAAACTTTTGGCCTTGATTTTGTGAAATTCTGAACATCGCTGTCTGTCGGTGACGTCACTGTTACATCATTGTCGAGTTACGATAGATGATCCGTCGGGGCGATTGCGAAATGTCACTCGATTAGACACAACGCGACGATTTCCCGAATTCTGTGCACTGTAATTCGGAGATCAGCTGTTATTTATAACTTGAGGTCACATGAACAACCGTATAGGCTATACGTTGTTGTCTTGCTGTCACCAATCGCCATTTCCCTGATGGCTGCTACAGTCACATTCATTTTGCATGGCCGCACATTTCAGCCGGTGAATGACACCAACACCGCACCAGGTAACACTATACGATAAGTGACGTCACACAACATACGTCACGCGCGTTACTGACGTCCCTCGTGACGTCACGCTGCCTGTTTGGTTAGCAGAACTATTTCTAGAGCCATGTAAGCGAAGATGCTGCAGTAGGGCACGGTGACTCGATAAGTCCCGGTGGCACAGGCTGCAGGGTATCGCATGTCCGTTCCCTTATGGCAGGCACTGCCTTCTGTCGCACGGGTGTGACAGGCTGTAGCGCACTAATACAAACTGAGAAACTGTGCACACGGGCGTCTCGACGACAGGCGTCGTACAACTGGATCTCGGCTCAGCGTGAGCTATCGGGAGAATGAGGGAGGGGACGCCTGTGGTCCATACAGCGCCGGCTCAGTACCATGACGCCACAGACGCTACCCGACGGCGATGCACTCAACTACGTCCATAGGCAGAAGCAGATTCTCTGTCTCTGTCACGCACACGGGGGCGTGGCACGCAGCTTCCCACCCTCGACCGATGTTCAAGTGCGTTTCATCTCACACAATAGAGAAATTCGTCCTTTTTGATTCGCATAAAGGTAAGCGTCAGACAGCGGGTCATTGTGCCGGCAGTGTAATGACGGATGCCGACACTTGAGCAGCGCAAGTGAAGCATGAATGAGGTGACGCGCAACGCAAATCGGTCTGTCAGCGGGGAGTCGAAACAACCGGAGTCATTAGTCGGCACACACCAACAAAGGACACAGTATCTTGGTAAACACCACTTACGTAACTTATGTTACTGCTACAATTTGTTGCGGCCTGTCGGCCATTTCCGAGGGGTTCCAAACAAACGCATGTTGTTGGTGAAGGTAAAGTTTCCCTCTCCACACCTTGAAGGCACATAAGGGGAGTAGAGGCATAGCTCCACTCGGATGGAGGTAAGTGCATTACTGCACCCCGTCCCCTTTACTCCCGAGAAAAAACCCTCCGTACGCATTGCATAGGGGGTTGAATGGTTCCCACAGCCGGTCCGAACGATTGGAGCAGAGGAAAATCTATTGCTTCGACTGTCAATCGAACCCCGGACTATTGGAGCAGAGGAAAATATATTGCTTCGACTGTCAATCGAACCCCGGACTCTCCAGCCCGTAGCCTGGTCACTGCACAGATTGCGCTGTCCGTACCTGAAACTTTACAGTTTTTAGAGTCTGGTTAATGTGATGTTGGTTACTGTGTATGAAAATGGTTCGTCGATTGCATTAAGCTAAATTCCAGCCTTCTAAAAACGTTTTCTTAAAATTTCTTACTTTGATCAGTTTACTTACAAGACGTCATATATTGCTATTTGTTAGGACAATAAAACGTTAGTCCCTGTTTTGGACTGCTGCTGTACCAGATTCTGTGGTGGTCGCATGTTGGTCCACACGATGTTTTGTGCCGGCGCTTTCTCTCCAGACCGCGACTTCTTCGACGGACGTTGGTTCTTGCAGTCTTCAGATACCCGCACTTCGTACAGGTGCTTGTGAATGCAACTGTGCGTGCTTGCCGCATGGCAGGTGCCGCTCTGTGATTCTGTAACGTCCTGCAGTTTCGGCTGTGACGCAGTGCGACCCAATAGCTTTGCGTTTCGTTTTGACCTGCGCACTGGCCACACTGACTTCGTACAATCTGAAATAAGCAACTGTGCAGCTGTCTCTTGTCATATGAACGGCGTAGCTCAGTCGTTGCTGAGTCGGCCATGATCTTCATGTCTAGGATTGGATTCCCTGCGGGGTATTTTTGTCTTTTCCACCACGTGCAATGACGCTCTGAGACGCACCAAATTCCTAGTCTTGTGGTTAAGCTTATTTGTATGAACGTGGAGGTAAAGCTCCACACTTTCTTACCTGTGCATTGCATGGACATGACTGAACAGCTACGTACTCGTGCTACACCCTCGGTGAAGAGTCTCCAGTCAGCACCGTGTAGAAGGCGGAGTTGACCACAGAGCTGTTGGGAAGGAAAAGCTATTTTGCCACGCCGTGAGACACCGCGATTGTCAAGCGCATGGCCAAGTCACTGTGCTGACTGAGCTACCGTGTTTTCTTTCTGGCTAAAGATAGAGGCAGCGTGTCAGCAGTGTGTTCTGTTTAGGTTGCCGCAACGTGTTGTTCGTCTTGTCTCCAAATTACTCATCGTCACGGCATAATTGGTTTCTGCCGTTTCTAGACACGTACGAAACGTCGGGAACAATTATATGTTTACGTGACGTCATATCCGGTAAGAATGGATACCCCACACTGTATGTAGGCCGACTGTATCACTAGAGTCAGCGTGAGGCAGAAGTGGCCGAGTCATATGGCGTTCTGACAGCACTCACTTGTGTCGGCGGTGCCCTGTGGTTGTTAATAAAGCTAACTGACAGCATGCAGCAGACTCTGACAGTAGCTCTGCTGGCCAACCTGTGCGTCTAAGAAACCCATAAGAGAGAACTGTTGTGTCACTGGGCAGCGTCTGTCAGTTGTGATGGCTGAAGACGAAACCTGAGGCCGTCAGTATGAACACAGGAATACAAAAGGGGAGCAGAGTTGTAACTCGTACTTATGTATGTATGCATGTATGTAGTGTTGCGTGTGTATTTATGTAGGTAAATTAATGTACGTATGTATGTAAACGAAAGACCCAATCCACAAGCACCGATTTTGAAGAACTCCAAACTCACATGACATACATTCCAAACCTCTCTCAGGCACCCTGTAGGGAAGGGGATACACAAGAACTATAAAGGGAATGAAAGAAAACCAGCATCCAGTACTTCCCATATCCTCAGTACGGTAGCTGTATTGACGACAGGATAGGTCCTGCAGGTGATGCAGAACGTTCGGAAATGTTTGTGTTGAGGTGTGCGTTCTGCACCTTTTGATACGCAGTTATAAAAATATCGGTCGGTCTTTATGCTGGCGTAGTTTTTGATGTGTTGTGTGAGAACTGCTATAGACTGCTTCAGCCGTTGGATGTAAGGGCAGTTACAGCGCGAACCGTGCGGAAGTGGAGTTGCGGGTCCACCCATTCTTAATTGCGGCACTAGATGGAGGTGAGTGGTCAGCTTCACGCCTCGGCCGCTTTACTCCCGTGGAAGGCGCCCGCGCAACCTTTGCACAAAAGTATTGTGAGTAATAATAACAATAATAAATTCCCAAATCGATGGATTGGTCGTGGCGGTACACAATTGGCCACCACGGTCACCGGATCTGAACCCATTAGATTTCCATGTGTGGGATTACATGAAAGCTATGGTGCATGCACACACGGTGAACTCGAAAGAACTACTCCATAGAATTCTCAGCGCTGCAAGAACCATCAACAACGCTGCAGTGCATCGTAAGGTTACAAGTTCTGTGGTCACACGAGTCAGAAAATGCATCCAAGCAGACGAAGGACACTTCGAACAATTTGCTTGAGTACAACTGTACATTTAACAACATAGCTCAATGAATGCACAATGCTCCCCTTTCCTTTCTAATTTATTTACTATACTTTAAAAACTCATAACTCCTGAACCGTTGCCAATCGGACCCTTGTGTATATGGCGTTTTTGACTCAGAATCAGCTCTGGAATTAAATCCCGAAGAAGTGACCTTAACTCCTGGGACATTCTGTATGTATATATATATATATATATATATATATATATATGTGTGTGTGTGTGTGTGTGTGTGTGTGTGTGTGTCAGCTCCTGTTTATTGGTCCTCCCACATTCTCTTCCTCGACTCTATGTGCAATTTTCTTTGTTTGTTTTCCCACTTACATTTTATCTTACGTACAAATTTACCCACATTTCTCAGTCACATGGTCCAGGGGCAGATCGCTTCTTCCACACAGTCTCCCCTCTATATTTAACCTACCGCTCCCTTTCCCTGCACGTACGGCTGAACATAAACTGCGCTGTACTGCAGAGTGATCTTTGGGATGATGAAAAAATGTCTTCTTCCGTGGTTTCCTGAAAGTATATGAAGTGACGTAACATCCGGACGCACACGTCTTCCTCTTTGTGCGTTAATTCAGCACACTGATGCTGTCAAGGCTACATCCTACTACATGCTTAGGCGTGCAGCAGGTGTCGCGTGTAGCAAGCAGCACGCGTGTCACCGGTTGCGTAACGCTGGATACTTGTTACAAATGGAGCAGTATCTGAAAGGTACTAATGCATGGTGCACTGTCGAGCGTCTGAAGAGCGGACCGGCGCTTGCCTCACAGGTAGGCGACCTGCATAGCAATGGCGCCCCGTTGCTGCTCTAATCCTGAGAAATGGCACAGCCGTCCGCTTGCAGTGCGCCGCGCCCGCCCTATGTCTGGTACAGGAAAGGAGATTCTCCCTGTTTCACGATGCTGTATCTCTTCATCACTGTTAGCCTGTTTTCATATGCAGGATGCTTCTGAGGATTCAGGTCTGCTGCGTTGTGGGCGGTGTCGCATGGCAAGGGACGTGGTACTGTGACGTTACGCTTGTGAGACACGTGAAGGCCAGCTCAGCGACTGTCAGCTGCACACAGATCACAGGACACTGCTGTAGGATATAAACATTCATACTGTGGAGTTCTGAACTGCGACACATGTTGGAGTGTGCACTGTCCTGACTACACGGTGTCATACCCAGGATGCTGTAACGTGATTGCTGTCCAATCCATTTATTTGCTACTGTATGTGTTTAAATGCTGGTGACGCCGGATACACTTGTCTACCGCAGACAGCACGACAAGCAGAGGGATTTGCCTGTCAGCGCGTGGAAACAGGAAAGCCGGACGAGGCGGATTCAGTTTGATCTAAGACTTGCATAAAAAACGTAACAAAGATAAAGAAAGAAAGAAAGAAAGAAAGAAGTACGGATTTTGTTGAAGTGGGACGGGCTGTGTACTGCTGGAATGAAACGTCTGAATGTAATGCGAACTTATGGGCAGGCGTTCGGTCTGCATGGAGGCGCGCTGTTGCTGTGCGGCGGTTACTGTGTCTACCGCCAGGTTACAATTCACAATTCTACGTTCTGCCCACACAGTGTATTTATGTGTTTTGTGTGGATCTGAGAACAAACAGCGATTATTTCCCTATACAACATTAACTGACTGGTTTGTATAACTGAGACTGAGTGTGTTTACTGTGCGGTACGGACTGGATATTTAAATGTAATTTGGGTTATATGCTTTATATGGATCT
>Ga0123353_10015185_pt1 | contig 11168 bp, 11 predicted proteins | sample TergutLab28metaG_3_FD_92763 | JGI IMG/M metagenome (GOLD analysis project Ga0123353, IMG submission 92763) | Labiotermes labralis P3 segment gut microbial communities from Petit-Saut dam, French Guiana - Lab288 P3 | ecosystem: Host-associated > Arthropoda: Insects > Digestive system > Gut ... | reverse complement strand
TTTTAGAGTATCCGCTGTATGGCCAGTTGTTTCAAACAATCGAGGGCAGCGAGGCTAGAGCACAAAAGAGGAGCAATACGTGGCAAATATAAAGCCCAATCCAAAAAAGAATAGCAAGCCTAATCCTGCTAAACGCTCAGGTGGCAGTGGGGGCAAGGCTCCTGATGCAAAGGGCGGACGCAGGAATCTGCTGATCTATGCGCTGGCAGGTCTGGTGTTGGTATGGTTTATTTCGGTCCAGGTGGGTAATACCTTAGGTGCCGCTGATGCACCAACAGAGCTCACTACCAGCCAGTTCGAGACGATTGCGCAAAACGGTCAAATCGCAGAGGTCACCCTGATGACCAGTGATGGCAGTCTGACTGGTAAGTACTATGAGGATGCAGCAGATGCGAAAACCTGGATAGAGACTCCCGTCGATGACCGTGCCGATCTGGAAAATCAACCTGACAATTTCAAGTCAGAGTGGTCGCCCGGGTCTGATTTCAGTGAGTTTGCGCGCGAATACCTGACGGCAGGTAGTTGGAATATTGATAACTCTGATACGGGGCTATGGGCTACCATTTTGATGAGCTTTCTGCCACTGCTGCTGATTTTTGGTCTACTGTTCTTCTTCTTTACCCGTATGACTGCAGGCGGACCTGGCGGCGGCGTCATGGGCTTTGGTAAGGCTAAGGCTAAAAAGCAGGATAAGGATAAGCAGAAGGTGACCTTCGCCGATGTGGCGGGTTGCGATGAAGCCATTCAAGAACTGGGCGAAGTGCGCGACTTCCTCGCTGATCCGAAGCGTTTTGAAAAGCTGGGAGCACGCATCCCCAAGGGCGTCTTACTGGTAGGACCTCCCGGTACGGGTAAGACCTTGCTTGCACGCGCGGTTGCAGGTGAAGCTGACGTGCCATACTTTACTATTTCTGGTTCAGACTTTGTCGAGATGTTTGTCGGTGTTGGTGCAAGCCGTGTTCGCGACTTGTTCGAGCAGGCAAAGGCTGAGGCTCCTGCGATTATCTTCATTGACGAAATCGATGCCGTAGGGCGTCAACGTGGTGCTGGTCTGGGTGGTGGCCATGACGAACGTGAGCAAACCCTGAATGCGCTACTTGTCGAGATGGACGGCTTTGAAATGCAAGACAATGTTATCTTGCTTGCGGCAACGAATAGGCCAGACGTACTAGACCCAGCACTGCTGCGACCTGGTCGTTTTGACCGCCAGGTAGTGGTGGACAGGCCTGACCTGAAGGGCCGCGAGGCAATCTTGAAGGTGCACGCCAAAAACAAGCCGCTGGCTGACGACGTAGACTTAAGCGTTATTGCACGTCGCTCGCCCGGCTATACTGGTGCCGATCTGCAAAATCTGCTCAATGAAGCAGCGCTGCTTGCAGCACGAGCCAATAAAGAAAAAATCGAAATGACCGATGTCGAAGAAGGCATCGACCGCGTGCTAATGGGACCAGAGCGCAAAAGCCGCCTGATTTCTGAAGGCGAAAAGCTGACCATTGCCTATCACGAGGCGGGGCACGCCATTGTGGGTCACTATACACCCCACAGCGATCCGGTTCACAAGGTGACCATCATCCCTCGTGGGGGCTCGCTGGGCTCAACCTGGCAGCTGCCTACCGAGGATCGTTTCCTCAAGTCTAAAAAGGAAATGCTTGATGACATTGCTGTGCTTCTGTCAGGCCGCGCTGCAGAAGAAATCACTTCGGGCGACGTGACAACGGGTGCTTCAAATGACATCGAACGTGCGACGAAAATCGCAAAAGGTATGGTCATGCGCTTTGGCATGAGCGACATCTTAGGTCCGCAGTGCTTTGGCGAAGAGCCTGAAAATGTCTTCCTGGGTCGTGACTTTTCAAAGGGCAATGACCACGGCGAGGAAACTGCCGCAACTATCGACCGCGAAGTTGCACGCATCATCACCGAAGGCTATCAGCGCGCTCACGACATCTTGATGCGCGAACATGACATGCTATTGCTGATGGGCGAAGAGCTCATGAAGACAGAAACGCTCGAAGGTGAAGAGCTTGAAAAGATCTTTGCCACCGGCAAGATTGTCGTGCGCGAACCCATCAGTATGCCTGAAGACACGGCTGTCGAGCTCGATGCAGTAGATGCCGCAGATGAAGCAGAGGCTGCCCAACATACTGATGCTGTCACGGAAAGCGCCACAGAAGACACTGCTGAAGTTACAGCTGAAGAAGCCGCAGAAGCCGCCACAGACGCTCCTGATGAAGAAGCCCCCCGTGATGGACAAAGCTAAAATCGAAGAAGGCGTCCGCCTGATTCTTGAAGGCATTGGCGAAGATCTGAACCGCGAAGGCCTGATTGACACGCCAAAGCGCGTCGCCGCCATGTATGAAGAAATCTGCAGCGGACTCCACCAGGACCCGGCGCAGCACTTCAAGATAACCTTCGACGACGAGCACCATCAGGAGATGGTGCTGGTGCGCGACATCCCGCTCTATTCGATGTGCGAACACCACCTAGCACCCTTCATCGGCAAGGCGCATGTGGCCTACATCCCGGGCATCGACGGCAAGATATGCGGCCTGTCAAAGCTTGCCCGCGTCGTAGACGTCTACGCTCGCCGCCTTCAGGTGCAAGAGCGCCTGACCAGCCAGGTCGCCCAAAGTATCGTCGACAACTTAAACCCTCTGGGCGTCATCGTCGTCATCGAGGCAGAGCACCTCTGCATGTCCATGCGCGGCGTCCGCAAACCAGGTGCCGAAACCATCACCAGCGCCGTCCGCGGCATCTTTCGCGAGGACCCCAAAACACGCGCCGAAGCCCTGGCCCTGATACACCGCTAAGACGACCCCGCAAGCACCGCATAACACCACACCTCACAGCTAGGACTTCTATGACGACTGAAATCATGGGTATTGTAAACCTCACACCTGATTCTTTTTCTGATGGCGGCATGCTTGATAATCCTGAAAGAGCGGCGGAGTACGTCCAGCGTCTCATAGACACAGGTGCCACCATCATCGACATCGGAGGCGAATCGACCCGCCCAGGCGCTGCTGTCGTGTCTCTTGAAGAAGAGCTTTCACGCACCATTCCTGTCATCCAGCAGCTGACAGCTGTGCTGCCAAAAGGGGTTAGTGTCTCTATCGACACCCGCAAGCCTGCTGTTGCTGCATCGGCACTTGATGCCGGTGCCAGCATGATTAATGACATTTCAGGCTTTTGCGACCCCGACATGATAGAGCTTGCGGTCCGCAGCGGTGCGCACTGCATCGTCATGCATATGCAAGGCGAGCCTGAAAACATGCAAGATGAGCCCTTTTATGTTGATGTCTTACAGGAGGTCACTGATTATCTACTGCAGCGCGCAAACCAGCTGGTCGAGGCTGGTGTTGACGCAGAAAAGATATACCTTGATCCAGGCTTTGGCTTTGGCAAAACAAAGACTCACAACCTCGAGCTACTGGTAAACCTGAACACGATGGCACGTGCTTTTCGCAAGGAAGGATACAAGCTTGCTGCAGGTATATCGCGCAAGTCGCTGATAGGGCAGGTACTGGGTATCGAAGATCCGCTTGCGCGCGACCTCGCTTCAGCGCAGCTAGCAACAGCCATGGCAGCAGATGGTGTCAGTTTGCTGCGCGTCCACGATGTCGCTTCAACGGTGGCAGAAATCGAGCGCTGTCACAAGGGTGAAAGTGCACATAGCGAGGCCTACCTCGCACTGGGCTCAAACCTGGGCGGTCCCATTGCCAATATCGCGACAGCCCTTGTCTACATCGACAAGCTACCACTGACACGTCTAAAAGAAGTCGCGTCTCCCGTACTGTCAGAGCCTGCCTATGACCTAGACCAAATGGACTTCACAAATACCGTCTGCCGTATTGAAACGGGACTTGGGCCACTGGCGCTCTTCACCTACTTGCAGGCGATAGAGGCAGACATGGGTCGCGAAAAATTCCGCGAAAACGGACCGCGGGTCATCGACATCGACCTCTTGACCTTTGCTAGCGACAGCATCGACCTACCTGGCCTATCCCTGCCGCATCCGCGCATCACAGAGCGCGCCTTTGTGCTGGAGCCTCTGGCAGAAATCGCCCCTGATTTCACCCTGCCAGACGGCCAGCCCCCCAAAGCAGCAGATACCATCTACGGCAGCGTCAAGGCGGTAATGCCCCTCGAGCTGCTGACCAACGAAATTGCCAAAAAGAAGCAGCGCGATGAGCGGGCTACCCAGTTTCAAGAGGGCTATACTAAAGACCCTTATGACAACTGGGACGACTGGAACAACTGGAAGTAGGAAAGCATGAGTGGACAAACTCCCTCTAAGAAGAAATTCACCACACCGTCTTTTGCGCAGTACAAAGAGGAACAAAAGCGCATCGTTATGTGTACGGCCTACGACGCCACACAGGCGCGCCTGGTAGAAGCTGCAGGCGTTGACGTCATTTTGGTAGGCGATTCGTTGGGTATGACGACCTTGGGCTTCGATTCGACTTTGCCGGTCACCATGGATGACATGCTGCGCGCCACGGCAGCCGTGGCAAAGGGTGCGCCACAAAGCTACATTGTCGCAGACATGCCCTTCATGAGCTACCAGCATTCCCTGGAAGTCGGCATGCAAAACGCGGCCGCGCTTGCGGCGCAAGCAGGTGCCAGTGCCGTCAAGGTCGAAGGGGCATCAGCAGAAACGCTCTTTTTCATCGAGAGTGTGGTCGCTGCAGGCATCCCCGTCATTGGTCACCTCGGCCTGACACCGCAGTCGATAAACCGCCTGGGCAGCTACGCCACGCAGGCCAAAGAGGTCGATGACATAGTGCGCCTGATGATGGATGCCCACGCAATCATGACGGCAGGCGTCAGTGCTATTGTGCTCGAATGCGTGCCCGCAGAAGTCGGCCAGGAGCTCAGCGAAATGCACATGCTGCCCATCATCGGCATCGGCTCAGGTCCGCACTGCGACGGCGAAGTCCAGGTCTTCCACGACATTATGGGGCTGTCAGATTTCTCCCCCCGCCACGCGCGTCGCTACCTCAAGGGTGCAGAACTTTTGACCAAAGCCTTGGAGGAGTACGTCCATTCCGTCCGCGTCAACGACTTTCCCACCGACGCCCAGTCCACCAGTATCGATCCAGAGATTTTGGATACGGCGACACCCGTGTTTGTCGAGCACTTGATAGAGCAAGTCGAAGCCATGGATGGCAGTGTCGAGTTCTTTGAAGAAGAGGGGATGAGGCTCGAGCCTGATTTCGATGCCGACCCCGAGGACTCTCAACGCTTCTTTCGCGGCGGCTCAAATGCCCACCTCAATTGATTAAAAATGCAGAGCATTTTTAATCATCCTGAGCACGGCGAAGGATCTTGCGTATCTGAACAAAAGGAATCAGGCGGCGCACTGCGGAGTGCTCGGAGCCACGAACCACTCATTAAAAACGATAAATGCCACCCTCGTCTTCCTGAGCGAGCGTAGCGAGTCGAAGGATCTTACATGTCTGAATTGGATATACCTAACAGCGCATCGCGCCCGACGGGTAGTTTAGGTTTTGTGCCCACCATGGGGGCACTACATGCGGGGCATTTGTCGCTGATTCAAACAGCTGCTGCGCAGTGCGACGAGGTCGTCGTGTCGATTTTTGTCAATCCCGCGCAATTTGGCCCCGGCGAAGATTTCGAACAATACCCGCGCAGCCTTGATGCCGATGCCGATGCGGCGCGCGCAGCCGGAGCAAACTACATCTATGCTCCTGCGGTAACAGACATCTATCCCAACTATCCTGAGCTCACTGTCCCGCAACAAGCGGGCGAGTCATCAGTTGTCACCCCGCACTTGATGCGGGGTCTCGCCCTTGACCTTGATCTCAACCCAGGACCGCTTGCTGCAGACTGGGAGGGCGCGGTCAGACCTGGCCATTTCGACGGCGTCGTCAAGGTAGTAAAGCGCCTCTTTGACCTAGTTCAGCCAGACCGTGCCTACTTTGGCGAAAAAGACTTTCAGCAACTGCGCGTCATCGAGGACATGGTAGACCGTCTTCAGCTACCCGTAGAAATAGTCCGCTGCCCCACGCAACGTGACACACGCGGCCTGGCACTGTCCAGTAGAAATCAGTATCTGAGCGCGGCAGAATATGAAACAGCCCTGACTATTTCAGCAGCCCTTTCAGCCGCACGTAATACGGTTTTGGGCGGGGAATCAAGCGCGGAACCTATTCTTGATGCAGCGCGTGCACAGCTCGACCCCTCAATCGCGCTGGACTATCTGGCAATCGTTGATGAGCAGACCCTGAAACCAGTGGCAGGCGTGGACGCGCTCCGCCACCAGTGCGCGCGCATTATCTTTGCGGGTCGCGTCGGAACGACAAGGCTCATAGACAACCAGCCCTTGTCTTAATCAAGTCGTCAAAATGAAGACTTGATTCTTTCACATCCTGTCACCTGCACTTATCTAATTGCGGCGCATGCGTTTGCGGATGCGCGCGGCGCGGTGTTGCGCTGGCGCGTGGTCGCGACCCAGGTTCGAGCTCGTAGAAATCCTCTCATAGTCAAACTTTGGCGGGATGGGCAAATACACGGTAAAGCAGCAGCCATATTCCGGCGGGGGAGCCTGCGAATAGGCATCCGGCAGCCGCACTTCGTCTGCGCCAAAGCTGACATCAATCGCGCCACCGTGGGACTGTGTAATAGCCTTCACAATAGAAAGCCCCAGCCCAAAACCACCTGATTTTCGGTCGCGGCTGTACTGCTGGCGACCAAAGCGGTCAAAGATGTGGGCACGCTTGGCAACAGGAATCCCTGGACCGTCGTCATAGACCGAAAGCGTGGCGAACTCTTCGACATCAGCCAAGGTCGGCTCATGCACCAAAGGTCCCAGTTCCCAGCGTTCGGCAACGCCGTATTCGACCCAGACACTACCGCCTTCGCCCACAGCGCGGGTCGCATTGTCGACCAGATTCACGACAATTTGCTGGATGCGGTCGATGTCGCCCAACACCTCTTCGGGCGTGCCAAAGGTTTCAAAGCTTACGCCGCGTACTTCAATCAGCGGCTCGAGGGTTGCTTCGGCACGTTCGACGGCTGTCTCAAGGCTAAAGCGCGATAGGTTGATTTCACCGGTGCCGCCTTCGATGCGCTGCAAGGTCAGGAGGTCATTAGCTAGACGCGTCATGCGATTTGCTTCGAAAATAATTGTATTCAAGAAACGTACACGGTCTTCTTCATCCATGTCGCCATCCAGCAGTAAGGTCTCTGCTGTGCCGCTAATCGAGGCCAAAGGTGTACGCAGCTCGTGTGACACATCAGATATAAAGCCCGATTCACGCGCATGTTCTGAACGCACTAAGGTCAGGGCTTCTTCAGCTTCATCTGCCATGCGATTAATCTGTTCGCTAAGGCTGCGCAGTTCTGCAATGTTAGAGCCCCAGACACGAGCAGACTTATTGCCGCGATTGTATTCGCGTACCTTTTCAGTGATGGCGTTCAAATCGCGGTCAATAATGGTGGTCGAACGACCCGTGATAAGCCACATCACCAGGATGCCCACAGCGGTAGAAATCAGCATGTGGACAATCAGTCCGCTCTGACCTTCGACTATCAGGATGATGACACCAGCAAGCGCAATGGCGCAGGCAAGCAGTAGGGCAGCAGCACGCGCGCTACTGCGCATGCGATAACGTATGGAGTTACGGGGCAGGGCCATGATTTAGAGCCCTTCTGACCAGGCTCGCAGCAAGCAGACGCTCAAACTAGGAATCTGCCTTGAAGCGGTATCCGTAACCACGGACGGTCTCGATAACATTGGGGTCAAGTCCTGCAGACTCCAGCTTGTCGCGCAGACGTTTAACGTGGGTGTCAACGGTTTTGGTCTCGACCAGATATTCCCAGCCCCAGGCATCGCGCAGCAGCTGCTCGCGGCTCAAAACCTTGCCAGATCTCTGCATCAAACAGTTCAGCAGCTCAAACTCACGCGGCGTCAAGTCAATAGGTCCACTCGCGCTCGAGGCATGATGGGCAGACTGATCCAGAGTAATGCCTGCAACACTGATGGTGTTTGTGTCCTCGCTCGTTCCTTCAAAAGAGCTGCGACGCAAAAGCGCCTTCACGCGTGCGGTCAACTCACGGACGCCAAAGGGCTTCGTTAAATAATCGTCGCCGCCAATTTCAAGACCGACGACCTTGTCGATTTCAGTGTCGCGTGCACTCAAAAACATGACGGGAACCTGGCTTGTCAGGCGCAGTTTCTTGCAAACCTCATAGCCATTGATGTCGGGCATCATAATATCAAGCAGTACCAGCGAAAAATCACCGGCCGCAAAAAGCTCCAAAGCCGTCGCACCATCATGTGCCACCGTCACTTCGTAACCTTCTTTTTTCAAGTTATACTGTACAAATTCGGTAATCGAGACCTCATCATCGACGACGAGAATTTTGTAGGGAGCCTCTGGCATTATAATCCTTCCCCTCGTTAGCCTATACACAAAAATGATACCATTACATGGCTGCAAATTCGCAAAACAAACGCGGGTCAGCGGCACTATACGACCCCAATGAAAGGACCTCTCGTGCGCGAGAAACTAGAAAATATACTCCAGACCTACGAAAAACTGGGCGAAAAGATGGGCGACCCTGAAATCCTCTCTAACCAGACCGAATACACCCGCCTTGCCCGTGAACATCGTCAGATGACCAATCTCGCCACGCTGTCAAAAGAATATATCAAGACAGCGGACGGCATCGCCGAGGCTAAAATTATGTTGACGGAGGAGAGCGACCCAGACCTGAAAGACATGGCTGCCGAAGAGCTCAAAAGTTTGAACGCGCGTGAAGAGGAGCTTGCTGAAGAAATCAAGTACCTGCTGATTCCTCAAGACCCCAATGACGAAAAGGACATTATCGTCGAGATCCGTGGTGGTGCCGGTGGTGACGAGGCTAATATATTTGCTGGTGACCTCTATCGCATGTATGTCAGATACTGCGAATCGCGCGGCTGGAAGGTGAGCGAGCTCGATTCGTCAGCTTCAGATTCTGGTGGCTTTAAAGACGTGTCATTTCGCGTCAAGGGCGACAGTGTCTATTCAATCATGAAGTTTGAATCAGGCGTGCACCGCGTGCAGCGGGTTCCAAAAACAGAGACCCAGGGACGCATTCATACCTCGACGGCTACGGTGGCTGTCCTGCCTGAAGCAGAAGACGTAGAAATAGAAATCAACCCTAACGACCTGCGTATTGATGTTTATCGCTCAAGCGGGCCGGGTGGACAAAGTGTTAATACTACCGACAGTGCGGTGCGCATTACCCATGAGCCCACGGGACTGGTGGTTCAGTCACAAAACCAAAAGTCACAGCTGCAAAACCGCGAAGCTGCCATGAAGGTCTTGCGCGCCCGCCTGTACGAGCAGGAGCTAGCTCGTCAACAGGCAGAGCTGGGTGAGCAACGCCTGTCACAGATTGGTTCTGGTGACCGCAGCGAAAAGATTCGTACCTACAATGGACCTCAGGACCGCGTGACCGATCACCGCATTGGCTGGAGCGGCTCCTATAACACCATCCTCATGGGTGGGGAGCTCAAAGACCTGAGCGAAGCTCTTATTGCGGCGGATCGTGCGGAGCGACTTGCTGCCGCCGCCACCTAGCAGCGCACACCTGGAGCCCAATCTCTGCGTCACCAATCGTCATTCTAGCTGGGGATATGTGCTCGCAAGCCCTCTCATCCTTGGGCGATATTACCCTGACAATTTCATAAAATCGCTGCGTGCTAGTGTTATACTTACAGTCCGAATGAAATCACGTTTTGTTTTCAATGCGACCGACCTGCTCGCGTCGTATACCTTTTGTAGCGTTTATTAAGGGGGAACTAGGATGGCACTGCCCAAGCTGAGCGACGAACAACGCAAAGAGTACCTAGAAAAAGCTGCTGCAGCAAGACGCGCGCGCGCTGATTTGCGCCGCGACTTGAAGGAAGGCAAAGTCAGCTTCATCGAGGTTATGAACAGGGCAGACGATCCTGTTGTGGCACGCATGAAAGTGGTAACCCTGCTGGAATCACTCCCGGGCTATGGCAAGGCTCGCGCTCAGTCTGTCTTGACTGAAATCGGTATCGCAGAAACGCGCAAGGTGCAAGGTCTGGGTTCCCGTCAGCGCACAGAGCTCATCGAGCTTCTGTCCTAAAGCTGACGCGCCTCGCGACTCGACGCAAGCTCGCTCGTTAGCAGAACTGCAAAACTATCACCGCTCAATTATTCATAGTATCAGGGCCATCGGGTGTCGGTAAAGGCACCCTTTTGCAGCGTGTTCTTAAAATGCATCCCGAAGCCTGGCTGTCGCTTTCTGCCACAACGCGCGCGCCGCGCGGCAGTGAGGTCGACGGTGTCGACTATCACTTTGTCAGCGTCAAACAGTTCGAAGACTGGATTGACGCTGGTGATGGTTTGCTCGAATGGGCGCGCGTCCACGCGGGCAAATACTACGGGACACCGCGCGCACCCGTGCAAGAGCACTTGGATGCCGGTCGCAGTGTCTTTCTCGAAATCGACACGCAAGGAGCCTTTCAAGTCCTCGAGCTCATGCCAGAAGCCATAGCAATCTTTATCGAGCCTCCCAGCATCGATACCCTGCGTCAGCGCCTCAGCGCACGCGGAACCGAAACACCAGAACAAATCGACGGCCGCATTGCGCTTGCCGAACATGAAATTGCGCAGAAAATGCGCTATAATTATCAGATTGTAAATGATGATCTGGATGTCGCGACCGCCGAACTGGCAGCCATCATCCAGGCTGAAGAATCAAGATAAACACGAAACATTAAACAGGAGCCTACTTTATGTCAATCGTTAACCCTGAAATCGATCAGCTACTCGACAAAGTCGATTCGAAATTCACCCTCTGCACGCTTTCTGCAAAGCGTGCCTGTCAAATCAATGACATGGTTCACGGTGTGCGCGAGCAGGCCCTTTCCGCCATGGCCACCAGCGAGATCGCAAAGCTGACCAGCGCAAAGCCTCTGGCGCTTGCCATGGACGAAATCGCCCGCGGTGACGTATCCCCAGAAGCTCCTCTGGTTACTGAAGAAGAAAAAGCCGTCACGCCTCTGCGTCCACAGGCTGAAACCGGCGCTCTGTCTGCCGTCAACGAAGGCGAAGACTTTGCAGCAAGCCTCGCACAGGCCGCTGAAGTTGATTCTGCAAGCGCACACGACATGCTGGGCTAGACCC
>Ga0123353_10015184_pt1 | contig 11168 bp, 10 predicted proteins | sample TergutLab28metaG_3_FD_92763 | JGI IMG/M metagenome (GOLD analysis project Ga0123353, IMG submission 92763) | Labiotermes labralis P3 segment gut microbial communities from Petit-Saut dam, French Guiana - Lab288 P3 | ecosystem: Host-associated > Arthropoda: Insects > Digestive system > Gut ... | reverse complement strand
TTGCAATAAAATCAAATCGGATGTGAATTTTAGTTCTTACGGCGGAATTGGACACGTTAATCTCGGTATATGTTCCGAATGTTCTCGCGGCAGGAGGTAGGCATAAGTTGAATTTAATCCGCAAAACACACTAAGTGCAAAATGTTATTCGGATATAATCGAATAACTGTTGACTATTTATGGTTTTTCGGTTATACTATTGACGGGGTGATGCTTTATGAAAAAAAATATTATTGATCGTCCGCTGTATGTTGATAAAATCATGCGGTTTGTTGACGTGCCAACCATTAAGGTTTTGACCGGCATTCGCCGCTGTGGCAAGTCAAGCATTATATTTATGTTGATGGATAAGCTTCGTGAGCGCGGCGTTCCCGACGATAACCTTGTGTATTTTGACTTTTCCGAGCCTGAGTGGGACGATATGAAAATGCAAGAGGTTTATGAAAAGGTAAAAGAAAAGCTCTCCCATGAAGGAAGAACCTATCTCTTTCTCGATGAAGTGCAGGAAATAAAGACTTGGGAGCGAATGGTCAATTCGCTGTTTCAAAGCCGTGAATATGATGTCGATGTCTATGTTACCGGCTCAAACTCGCGTATGCTTTCGACCGAGATTGAAACTTATCTGACAGGGCGCTTTGTCGCTATTCCCGTTTGGACGCTGTCGTTTTCCGAGTATCTTGACTTCAAACAAAGGTATATGAAAATCAGCAGCCCAAAGGATGAGTTATATAATTATCTTGAATTTGGCGGATTTCCCGCCACGCACCTGCGCCAAATGGAGCGGGAAGACATTTACACAATGGTCAAGGATATTTACAACACCGTTATTTTTAACGATATTGTAAAACGCAATAAAATCCGCAAGGTTGATTTGCTTGAACGGATTGTCAAGTTCGCCTTTGACAATGTCGGCAGCATTTTCTCCTCAAGCTCGATTTCAAAATATGTTAAAAGCGAACAACGGGCGATTGATGTTGAAACCGTATATTCGTATCTTGAAATGATTACGAAAGCACATATTCTGAAAAAGTGTTCGCGTTATGATTTGAAAGGCAAAGAAATACTCAAAACCTTTGAAAAATATTATCTTGCCGATGCCTCGCTTCGCCACTGCGTTTTGGGGTTTAATAAGGATTCTTTTTCGGGGCTGCTCGAGAATGTGGTCTACATTGAGTTGCTTCGTCGAGGATATGATGTTTATGTAGGGAAATATAACGATTTTGAAATAGATTTTGTCGCGCAGAAGCAGGGCGAGCAGATTTATATTCAAGTAGCGCAGGAAATTCGCAGCGAAGAAACGATGGACAGGGAGTATAATAATCTGTTGAAAATACAGGATAACTATCCCAAATATGTTCTTTCCACATATGACTTCGCCGGTGGCAATTTTGAGGGTATCAAATCAATGCACATAGCAGATTTTTTATTGTCGGAGGAGTATTAAGTTGATGAATGTGTTGGGTCAAATAAAAAACAGGGCATTGGATAGAAAATAATTAAAACGATTAACACAAAATATAGGGGAGTAATAGAAGCAATGTCAACAACTTAAGGACTAGATGTCAAAATTCACAAAACAAGTTACTCCGAATTGGTTAATTTGCGAATTGACAAATGAGATTGTCCCCAATAATGGCGAAAAAAGGGGTTGTTCGCCATTATGTTACACCTTGAGATTCTTGAAATGCTTAAAATTATCGCCCGGTCTCAGCAAACACTTGATATTGCGCGGCTTACTCAAAATTCATTCACCCGCAACCGGGGTATGCCATTTCCCAACGCATTAGAGTTTTTGCTTGATATGCGTAAAACATCGCTTCAAACCCGACTTAATATCTACTTTTCAAACGTGAAAGGGGGCGGTACTCGCGGCAGAGGTCATATGTGTCCTTGCGCGGGAATTTCTGTGCTGTATGACGTATTGCATGGTTGGGCACTTGATCCGATTATAGCCCGGGCTGATAGAAATGAACGCGAAGAATGCGAAAAACACATTGATTTCCTATGCGGGGATTTATCTCATATCATAGGGAACAGCATTATTACTCTTGATATGGGATATCCTTCCTTAAAATTGCTGGAAAAACTGCAATCTTCGGGATTAAAATTCGTGGCAAGATGCAGTTCTCAATTTGTTTCGGAAATAAATAACGCGTCAATGGGCGATTCTGTTGTTTTGTTGAAAAACGGTATTTCTGTCCGAGTTTTTAAGTTTATGCTGCCATCCGGTGAACTCGAGACCCTTGCGACTAACCTTTTCGAGTTGTTGGAGTCACTGTTTCCTGAGTTATATGCCCTGCGTTGGAGAATCGAAACCGCCTATTTTAGGCTCAAAGAGGAGCTTTGCGTTGAAAAATTCTCAGGAAAGACAGCAAACAGCATACGCCAGGATTTTTGGGCAAGTATGGTTTTGCTTAACGCGGTCGCCGTGTTCCAACGCGAAGCCGACGAGGCGGTAGTGGAAAGACAGAAAAACAAGTCACTAAAACATAAAAACCGGGCGAAAACCAGCGATTTAATAATAACATTGCGTGATCGTTTTATATTTGCCGTTTTGTGCGGAAACCCGATGTTTACCGAGACTGAGATGGATATTGTTATCAAAATTATGGCTCGCGGAGTCTCACCGATACGACCGGGAAGGTCGTTCCACAGAGAATTCAAGCCACATTACAAAGCCAATCACAATCTTAAGTCACACCTGTGACCCTTAAGTTGTTGACATTGCTTTGAGAAACATTGTGAGATTTATGCAATCCAACTTTCTGATGCGACAGGTAAATATTGCGATCCAAGGGAAGTGCTCCTAATGGTAAATTCAATAGCCGCACACTACGATTGTAGTCGTAATGAAGCCTTAACAAAATTATATACTGTCGACATTGAAGAAAATGTTGCATTTATGGCTTTTTGTCATGCTTATGCATACAGACTGGATATAACAACAGGCGAACAATACAATGCAATAAAAGTAGCAAAACAAGCAGAAGAAATCGGTAGACGATACAATTGTAATTGGCGTGAAGCTCTTGAAAAATTATGGATGCAAAATGAGAGGAACGTAGCCAAACATGCGCATAAAATCGCTAAAAGGTATAACTGGACTTATCAAGAGACCCTCGAAAGATTGTGGACGCAGTATAATGGGTGATTTGCCCCCCCTTGCGTTTAAGAGTATAACAAAGAGAAAAAGCCATGTCAACGGTCAAGATGAACGCTAATGCGCCGTTGACATGGCTTTTTCTCTTTGTTTTGCGGCAAACACGCAAGGTAAGGGATTTTGCAAGGCTGAGCCTTTCAACGTCAATCTTATAAAGACGGTGATTATTTAGTCATCAAGACACGTTCGCCCTCATCATATTCTGAAAGAGGGTTACAAACATCAAAATTGATGTCCAAATCCTTGCCGTACATGTTAACGTACTCTTGAACCATAGACAGAGTTTTATGCCCTAAAATCGTCTTTAAATTCATCTGTACACCGCCATGCAGTAAGTAAAACTTTGCAAATGTATTCCTGTAGATGTGCATACTGGTTTTAGCTACGCCCCGCCTTGAATTGTACCTATGAATGGCTGTTTTTGCACTTTCGCGGGATAACGGCTTTTTATCGTCGTTTTCGCTACAAAATAAGTAATCGTCAGATTCGCCCTTGCGATAACTCAAATACTCAATAAAAACCTTTTTAAGCCGCTTATTCATAGGGATTATGTAGGCGTTCTTATTTTTAACCTTGCGAAGATAAATTCTATCTTCCACAAAGTCTAAATCCTTGATTTTCAAGTTTATGGCGGTGGACACACGATTGGCGGTAGACAAAAAGTAGTTTGTCATGACCCAGTTTCTGTACTCGCTGAAAGAACACGTTTTTAAGTCGGGCTTTTCTAGGAGTTTGTCAAGCTCTGCGGATGTATATACTTCCTTAACCTCTTTGTCAAATCGCGGAACCTTAACCGTGAATTTATCCATATATCCTCGTTCCATGAATACATTTAAGACGGCGCGTAAGTGGCGGACATAGGTTGCAATTGTTGCGCTGGATAAGAATTCTGTCGGCGAATCCGAGTTCGGATTGTTTTTCTTTTTGGGCTTTTCCCGCAAATAGGCAATATAATCCTGTACGGTGTCTTCTGTAATTTCTTTGCATAAAGATTCTTTTCCGTAGAAGTCCATAAAAAATGCGAAAATACTACTATAGTCCTTTATGGTATCTTCTGACAGGTTTTCATTTCGCTTAATTAAAAGAAACTCGTCAAATGCGGCTTGAACAGTTTTTTCTTTTGTGCGCGTTTGCATAGTCATTTTCATAATCGGCACCCCTTGTTAAAATATTCAAGGAGTTACCGTTTTAGTATAAAACAGTCCCCTTGACTTCTGTTTTTTGATACAAAAATCAAGGGAACTGAACTAATTCGCTTATTCAATTTTTCCGATTCAGTTTGTCCCGAAGAAAATGGACAAACCCTCTGTTTATAAGGGTTTGTCCATTCGACCTTACCAAATTGGTGACCCATCGGCGACTCGAACGCCGGACCCTTTGATTAAAAGTCAAATGCTCTACCAACTGAGCTAATGGGTCATATAAAACCATACCCGTATATATTATCAGCAATGTCTGCGCTTGTCAAGAACAAATTTTACACAGAGTAAAAAAAGCTGCTTGTGACCATCAGATAAACTGTACATCCGCATTTTCTTATAAAAACGCTTTTCATCTGTCCGATGCTGCCGCTCAACTTTTCCGTTGTGCCTCGGTGTCGCCACCCGAATACGGTGATATATGATGTCCATGTCGGCCAGAGCCTGCTCAAATAAATGCAAATAAACATTTTTTCTCTTTATTTCTCAAACGAAAATCCCTCGCCGGTATTTTTGCAGATAATCTTATCCCCGTCCCGGAACCCACCGCTCAACATGGCCTCCGACAGCGGGTCTTCAATCCGGGTCTGGATCGCCCTCCTCAGCGGGCGCGCACCGTAGATCGGGTCAAAGCCCTCGTCGGCAATGGCCTGAACCGCTTCAGGGCTGAATTCAATCGATACGCCGAGAGCCTCCAGCCGCCCGCCCAGCTGCGTGAGAAGCCTGCGCGCGATTTCCAGAATATCCTCCTGCGACAGCTGATGGAATACGATTACGTCGTCCACCCGGTTTAAAAATTCGGGGCGGAAGGCTTTTTTTAATTCACCCAAAACGTCGCCGCGCATGGTTTCGGCGTCCATGAGCCGGCCGGAGGAATCCCCGAAGCCCAGGCTTTTGCGCTCGGTAATCAAACGCGCGCCCACATTGGAGGTCATAATTATGACGGTGTTTTTGAAGTCGACCCTGCGCCCCTGCGCGTCGGTAAGCAGCCCGTCCTCCAGAATTTGCAGCAGCATGTTGAAAACATCCGGATGCGCTTTTTCGATCTCGTCGAACAAAATCACCGAATAGGGCTTGCGGCGGATTTTCTCGGTTAGCTGCCCGCCCTCGTCATACCCGACATATCCGGGGGGCGAACCAACCATACGGGAGACCGTGTGCTTCTCCATGTATTCGGACATGTCCAGGCGTATCATGGCCTGCTCGTCGCCGAACATAGAAGCGGCCAGCGCCTTGCACAGCTCGGTTTTGCCCACGCCGGTGGGGCCTAAAAATATAAACGAACCGACCGGACGCTTGGGGTCTTTAAGACCGACACGACCCCGGCGAATGGCTTTGGCCACCGCACTGACCGCCTGATTCTGCCCAACAATGCGCTGGTGAAGGATGTCCTCCATTCTCAGCAGCCGCTGCGCCTCCTGCTCGGTCAGCTGCGACACAGGCACACCCGTCCATCCCGAAACGACCGCCGCGATTTCGTCCGGCGTGACCGCGCCGCAGACCCGGGCGTTGCTCTCCTGCCATTTTTCCTGCTCGGATTTAAGCTTGGATTTTAACTTTTTCTCCTTGTCACGCAATGAAGCCGCCTGCTCGAAATCCTGACTGTTGACCGCCGCGGCCTTTTCTTCACCCAGAGCCTTGATCTTCTGCTCGATTTCACGCAGTTCCGGCGGAGCGGTCAGCGCGCTGAGCCGCACTTTTGATGCCGCCTCGTCGATCAGATCAATGGCCTTGTCCGGCAAAAAACGGTCGGAAATATACCGGGAGCTTAAATTCACCGCCGCGTCGATGGCCTGGTCGGTGATTTTTACCTTGTGATGCGCTTCGTACCGGTCGCGCAGCCCTTTCAGTATCAGCACCGCTTCTTCCAAAGTCGGCTCGCCGACCATAATCGGCTGGAACCGCCGTTCAAGCGCGGCGTCCTTTTCGATGTGCTTGCGGTATTCCTCCAGCGTGGTCGCGCCGATGACCTGCAGCTCACCCCTTGACAGCGAGGGCTTGAGAATGTTGGCTGCGTCCACCGCGCCCTCGGCGGATCCCGCGCCGATAAGCGTGTGCATCTCGTCGATGAACAGTATTACATCCCCGGCATTTTTGACCTCGTCCAGGGCGTTTTTGATGCGCTCCTCAAAGTCGCCCCGGTATTTTGTCCCGGCCACCATGCCGGTCAGATCAAGAGCCACCACCCGTTTGCCCTTGAGCAGTTCTGGCACAACGCCGTCGACTATCTTGCCTGCCAGCCCTTCGGCTATAGCGGTTTTGCCCACACCCGGCTCGCCGATAAGGCAGGGGTTGTTTTTTGTGCGCCGGGATAAAATCTGAATCACCCGGTCGATTTCGGTGCCGCGGCCGATAACCGGATCAAGCCGCCCCTCGCGGGCATCCCGGGTCAGGTCTTTGCCGAACTGGTCGAGGGTTTTGGTCTTGCTTTTCCCCGCGCGGAACGCTTCTTCTTCCCGCGCGGTAGCTCCGCCCTTGCCTACCGCTTTGTTGATATCGTCAAAAATATCTCCAGGTGACACCGACAGCTCCTTCAAAAACCGCACCGCGTAATTCTCGCCCTCTTCCAAAATGGCCGACAGCAAATGCTCGGTACCCACATAGCTGTGCCCCATTGAGCGGGCGGTCGATCCCGCAAGCTCGATGATTCGCTTGCACCGGGGTGTGAAATCGTCCGGAGTGATTCTTGTCGGCGTGCCTTTGCCCACGGTGTTCTCCAGCATTTCAACCACCGCCTCGGCCGTGACATCCCGTTCGGCCAAAATGCTCGCGGCCACGCCGGTGCCCTCCTTCAGCAGCCCGGCCAGCAAATGCTCGCTGCCGATATAGGTATGCCCGCACTCCTCGGCGGTTTCAACCGCCAGATTAAGGGCGGTGTTAGCTTTTTCGGTAAAACCGTTGAATTTATACATAAATTATCATCCTCTCTGTAGGGGCGGATGCTTTCATCCGCCCGCAGACTCCATCTAAATGTAGGTCGATGCAGGCATCGACCCCTACTGTAATGTTTCCCGCACTAATTTCGCCCGCATAATATCCCGCTGCGTGCTGTCCAGTTCCCGCCCGACCTTGTCGATGAGCGTAGCCGGGCCGGTCTGGTTGATGAGCGCGGTTATCTGCTCCATGCTCACCGTGTCGGCAAGCCCCATGCCGACACCCAGCCGCACATGGGAGATAAGCTCCATGAATTCTTCCCCGGGCAATATCCGGGCGTTTCGCAAAACCGCCAGCGCGCGCCACACCCGGTCGTTCAGGGTTTCCCCCGCCGCGAGAGGTTGCCGGGCCGAATGCTCCTGCTCGATGATCTGATCCGCAATCCCGGTCAGGTTTTGTATGGCCGCCTGCTCCGAAATACCCAGAGTAATCTGGTTGGACAGCTGATAGAAGCCGCCCCTGGAACCGCTGCCCTCGCCGTAGGTGCCGCGAAAAGCCAGGCCTATCTTGGCCAGGGAGGGCGCTATCTGTGCCAACGCCCCGTTTTGCTCAAGGATGGGCAAATGCAGCATAAGCGAAGCACGCATACCCGTGCCGAGATTTGTGGGGCACTGGGTCAAAAATCCCAGCTGTTTGTCGAAAGCGATTTCCAGCGCGCCGCAAAGAATATCGTCGATCCGGCTGGCGAGCTCAAAGGCTTCGGCCAGCGCGCCACCGGGCAGCAGTGCCTGAATGCGGATGTGATCCTCCTCGCCCAACATGATGCACAACGACTGATCCTCCGACAGCAGCAGCCCCCGGCCTGCGCGCATTTTCGCGAACGCGGGGCTGATCAGATGCTGCTCGGCCAGTGCCATTGCGGCGACCGGCGGGATTTCGTCCATGTCGATGAATTTAAACCCGAATTTCAAAGCGTCCTGAGATTCGCGCAGAACCTCCTCAACAAGGTGGCTGACCCGGAGTTTCTCCTCCAGAGTCGCCTTAGCCGGAAAGGGAATCCCCTTCAAATTTCGCGCCAGACGCACGCGGGTGCTGACCAATGCCGGGTCGCCCGCTGCGGGACGTTCATACCATTTACTCATTGGTGTTCACCAGCCTTTTGCTCAAGCGCTTTGATGGCGTCACGCAGCTGCGCGGCCTGTTCGAATTCCTGTGCGGCGATCGCCTGCTCCAGCGATTTTTTCAGCGAGCCAATCTGTTGCCTTGCGTCCGGTTCCCGGTCCGCGCAGGGTGGCTGCTTGCCTTCGTGGCGCGAATGCCCGTGAAGCCGCTGAAATGTGGGAAGCAGCTTGTCAAAAAACCGCGCGTAGCATTCGGAGCAGCCCATTTTGCCGGTTGACGCGATGTCCGAAAAACTGCTGCCGCAGCCGGGGCACCGCGCGGCTTCCCGGACGGGCGGCTGCTTTTTCATGTCGGCGAACAGGCTGCCGAACAAATCCTCAAAGCCGAAACCCATGCTGCCCGCGTTCATCAGTTTGCCGTACCCTTTTTCGGCCGCGCATTCGGAGCACAGACTCCGGGTGACGGTCTGCCCGTTGACCGTTCGGGAAATGTGGGTAGTGGCCTGATTTTTCATACAATTCTGACATAACATAAACATCATCCCCTATTCTGATTTTAGTAAAAAATATGATATTTTATTCATAAATAATTCATTCAGTAAGCAGCATAGCCTTAAAAATCGCCGCGCGGGTAAGCCCGCGTTTTCGCGGTTCGATATCCCGGTAGCAATTTTCGCTCATGGCGGCATGAATAAGCGCGGCGGCATGGGTACTAATCAACCCGTCGTGACACAGATTGGCCACGATGATCCGGGCGCTGCTGTCGTCCAGCGAATCGCCGATGGAATTGACCACATGCATGACCGCCGACGGACGATCCCGGCTAATCCGGGTGATGCGGATATAACCGCCGCCGCCCCGTTGGCTTTGCACAACATATCCCTGCTCGGGGGTGAACCGGGAGGCGATGACATAATTGATCTGGCTGGGTACGCAGCCCAGCATGTTGGCCAGATTATTGCGCTGTATTTCGGCGATTCCGTCGGAATCATTCAGCATTTCCAAAATTCTGGCCGCGACAATATCGCTTAATCTCATAGCAACTCACCCAACATTGATTTTGACCATCTTTGACCTACTGGGTTTATTATATACATACTTTTTCTTTTTGTCAAGCAAAAATTCAAAATTCTAAAATTTCTGTCTGTCCGGTAACACTTTTTTCACCTGCGCCATAAAATATCATTAGATAAGCAAAAAAGGAGGGAAACCATATGCGTTTTTTTAACGGAGAAAACTGGCTGTTGATCATTGCTATCATCTTTATCCTGTTCGCGATGGGTGATGATGAGTGCGGCTGCGACTGCAAATGCGCCAAGCACGGCTGCGATTGCTAATTGCGATTACAGTCCATAATTCCGAAGGCTCTTGCCGTGACCGGTGAGGGTCTTTTTTATAAAATAAAGCAAGCTGACAGAAAACCAGCTTGCTTTATTTATTACTTATTTATGCCATTGCGAAATGCATTATTTTGCGGGCGAACATTGTTCGCCCTTACGGTTCGAAAGACAGGGCAGACACGAGGTCTTCCCCTACATTGGTTTTTATCCGTGGTTAATTCCGCTGGAAATCGCCGCCTGGGAGGGAATTTTTCGTAATAGGAAAGTTTGGTTTTGCCCATAAAAACGAAGTCCGAAAGGTAAATAACATTATCAATATGTAAAGAGGGGTCGTCCCCCTCCGGGTCTTCCATCGAAACCTTATGGCTCGTTTTCCGACCCTCCGTTACCAGAGTAAATTCCTCTGTCGCGGCATTTCCCAAATTCATAATCCACGCATAGCGGTTATTGTTGCGGGGGATGACTTGGGATACAAACTTTTCATAAATTTTATCGTCCAGTTTTGGCTGAGAAAAGTCAATCAGCCGGTTCAGCGTTTGTTCAATGGTTTCCCATGCTGACTGCGAGGTCTTTGAAACCGGCGGTGTTTTCGGCTCGGTGTTCAGTTCGGCATCCAACGCTTGCAATTCGCCATACAACTTTGACCGCTGTTTCAAAAATTCTTCTTTGGATATTTCGCCTTCGGTACGCATTTCTATCAACTTCTCTATTTTACCCTGAACCCGTGAAATTGTCAATTGTAAATTTAACTTATTATCGGGCTTTATTGGCTCTTCGCAAATATTCTCCCGAATCATCCGACAAGCGAACTGAACCGATTGTCGTCGTTCTCCCCACAGAGTAGCCATAACCAACTTGCCCATCGCTTCCATTTTCCAATCGGCAATCATACTTATATCGCAATAGCCGCTATCATCTAAGCCTTGCTCCTTTCGCTTTTTCGCAGAACCATTGTTGAGCTGATTATAGCATTGATACCCAAACGTGGCTTTTTTAGATTTATTATTATGCCAACGGTTTTTACGAAGAGCAAACCCACACTCACAGCGTAATTTTCTCTGCCAAACGTCTTTGGATTCGAGCTTTGCATGGGTTGTCCGTCCGCTGGGAGAAGGATTCATTGTAGGCGCTCTCCGCGAAATACGCTTCTTTTCGCATTGCCTCCAGTCATCCTCAGAAATCAGCGGCTCAAAATCCGCTTTTACCAGTTGAAAAGAGGATTTATCAAGGTTCAAAATTCGCCGCTGCTCTAAATAGTTGTTGGAAAAAGACTGATTATAAACATTATATCCCATATAAGTGGGATTACGAATGATGCGGCTGATGATGCCCGCTGTCCATTTAACCACACCCGACGCGTTTTTTCGCCGCAACTCCGACAACCTGTTGGCAATCTTGGTACAGCCCATATCGGTGTTGAGATACATATCGAAAATCATACGGACGGTTTCGCCTTGTTCCGGGTTAATAATAT
>Ga0123353_10015183_pt1 | contig 11168 bp, 5 predicted proteins | sample TergutLab28metaG_3_FD_92763 | JGI IMG/M metagenome (GOLD analysis project Ga0123353, IMG submission 92763) | Labiotermes labralis P3 segment gut microbial communities from Petit-Saut dam, French Guiana - Lab288 P3 | ecosystem: Host-associated > Arthropoda: Insects > Digestive system > Gut ... | reverse complement strand
CTTAACCAAAGTGGTGAGGCAGTCCTAATAACTAGCATTTTAACCACTTGGCAATGAACAGTAAACAGATCACTGCCAGTGCCGCAAATTTCTGAAGAAAAATTATGCACATGCAAAATGAGATGGTGGACGATGTCCTGTAAGAAAAACCTGTAATTGTTACACATATTATTTTATTTTTAAACATCTTTTTCCACAAAGAAGATACTTACAAGCATTTCTTTCAGTTTTTTTAGTCTACAATTTTACATCTCAATTTTGTTTATACATAACACCGCAGAAATTATACATTTATTTTTTTGATAATATGTATAATGTCTCCAGTACATCTGCAGCACTGACAGTTTTTGCACTATCCTTTACTTTGTCTAAAAGTAGCCACAAAGTTTACATGAATTATTCCATTTACTTTTCCAATTTGTTCAAGAACACCCTATGTTTAATGGCCCTTCCATCTGCCCCCGCAACAGCTACTGTACTGCAGTTTTTGTGCAGGGGTTCTTTTCGATCTGTTAATAAACAAAATAATTCTAGTCACTCCAAATGACCATTTCACTTTCCATATCATTTTCCGTTCTTCCAAATAAAAACACCAACTGCCAAGGAACACACTCACCACCCGATGTGCCAATTGATACCAGCTGTCCATGCACACACCTGCCTGCCTGTCAATTATAAAGAAGTTGTGGGAATGGAACAAACCTCAACTTGTTCAGCAAATAAATGCTGATGAGTCTTTTGACAGATGGTAGAAAAAGACCAGGTGACCACTATTTGCATATGTGAACCATGCCCATGATAAGACCAATATCCACATGTGACACATCTGATTTATTAGTCATGCTAAGATGGTTTTCAACCCTGTTTATTCATACATTTCAGGAAGAAATACCTTATGATATTGAGGTTCTCATGGCACTGATTATGAAGACTGCTTGTCATATGGGATGTGATGACACGCAGTATGACAAAAGTGTACCCAACCAACGCATAATATATGGTTGAAAAATGAGCAATGTTTTGAAGTTACATCAACATTGTTAACATCTGTTGACACCTTGCTGAAGGAAAAGTGTCCAATATATTTTAAATAATATTGCATAATTTAATCTGTATCAACTGTACTTCATTCAATACATGAAACCTAAAATATTTTGGTCATTACATCTTAACACAGCTCAAAAAACTGAGGGTGTCGATAAATACTGCTGGCATGCGTGTTTAAGTCATGTATTTTATCTTAGTCAGTTAGACATCAATGTTAAATTCATTTTAATATTCTGCCTTTACATAAGCTTTCTACAACATTAACTTACCACTGCCAGAACAAGTAATACAGTAACATAATCACCTACTGAGAAAATACACACAATCAAAAATGTCAATGCAACCAACAAGTATGCTTCGTTTTAAACCAATTTCTCACAAAGAACTTTACTTGAAAAATTAAAAATTCACTGACAAATCAAACAGCTTTATGAATACAGGGGCAACTGTATGTGAAATGTATGTATCAAACTGTACCCACACACCAATGACTACCAGCAGCATTTGTTCAGATAGCCAAAACCTGTGTACAAGATGCTCACTGTAAGGATGCATGCTAAAAATGAGCACAACTTTCAACCAACTATCACCACAATCAATTCATCTGGAATGCTGCCAAAAAATAGTTATTGTCATTGAAAAGTAACATGTCTCCAAAAACTAACCAGTTGACATGGCATAACATCCCTAGCAGAACTTCATGCCTCGCCTATAATGCGCCTTTGATCAAACAGCTTCAGATGTCCAACAGCTTTTATTCCAGCTGACAGTCTATACAAGACACACACACACATTTTGATGTTTCTGTGTCACTGTCAGTACCTCTCCATACTAATCCAATTTGTATGTGTTGGCCAAATACATATTATTATAACCTGCTTGCTCCTGGAAAAATTGGTTTTCAAGACTACAACAACCAAAATTTAAGCATTCCATTACGTTAAAACTCACTATAATTAACATCATTAGTTTTTAAACAAATGTCACTGACTACGAAATAACGGTCAATTAAAAATGAAGAGCCGAATGTTCAAAACTTACTTTTTGCAGCAATGACAAACAGCAGCAGTTTCAAGAGAACAGTATGTAACAATAAACTGCCCAATATATAAATGCTAAATCAGTGCCAGCAGACACTCAATTTTACGTGAATTTAGGCATCGTACCGCATCTGTATTGTAGTGCAAGACACAATGTGAATAAAGGGAACTGGACATTGCAGTGAAGTTGTTTGATCTGTGGAAGACTTAATTCTTCATCAACATTGCTACAAGAACCTCAAATCTCACAACCATGACCAATGAATTCTAATAACTGATAGCTTTGATGGTTAACCTTTTGGCACCGGATTTATTTTTTTAATTTTAGCACACCCTGTATATAAAATGTGAATAATACAGGAATCAAATAAGTCAGAATTATGAAACAAACTGCATTTTGAAGAGAAGAAAACAGAGAGTCTATACCATGTTTAAGATATGCAGTAACTATATTTGTTGAATAAATATATAAAATGCAACTTTAGAGGTTAGCGGTGCGGTATGACCACTATAGTTGACATTAGGCGTCAAAGGGTTAAAGAATTCACCTACTAATCTGCTACAACACCAAGGACTTTCTGGAACAAGCAAGATGAAATTATGCTGTAGTTCCTGAATAGAGTATTTATTTCTTTCTTCAATCATGATGTTTATACAGCATTGTTTGGAAATGGATGAAGAAGTCAAGAAGCAAAACTATTTGCATCTACATGCTTAAATTTCAACACATTACCATACTGCTATTAATGAAAGATCTGGCCATTTCAAGTATTTTTGCTGTATTATTCTGCTGTAGATTTCCTTGGTGTACTTTACTAGGCACATGTAAGCACAAATATAATTGAATGTACAAAGGCCAATTTTGCAAATATCATAAAACAAAATTCCTCAGAATGTAATCAAACCAATGATTTGTCATCCCAGAACACATGGACAAACATGAAAAACTCTGGGGTGGAAAATGAACACAAGAAGACACTCCTCATCAGGATCAAAGTGATGCTGGTCACCATTTCACACGTACTGGTGTGAACATGCACAGCCCTTCAGACACTTCATATTACATACCTGTCACTAATTAACATCCTAGTTTGGGAATTACTCATCACTCTCTGATCAACCGACTTCATGGCCATATGTGGGGCTGGGGTCAGGAAGGGGGGAAGAAATAAGAAGGAACAAATTATGCGTGTATTTGGATGAACGTGTTTTCTGAAGTCAACTACTGACACTCAGTGTCATACATATAGCATTTCATTCTGTTTTTTTTGAATAATCCACACAATGAAACTTTATATACTGAAAATAAGTGGGATTAAAAACTGTTTAATACATTACTTGTATACATATATATACAAACACACACACATATTATATATATAATATATATAAATACGTGGTAATTAACAAATGTTACAAGATGCTGAAGTTGACGGGCAGATGCACAATAAGTAAGAAGTTTTTCTCATTATGGCTGACTGTTAGACGATGCACAGAAAAAAAACCTTTTGTTTTCATTGTATGTACTTTTGGTGTTGTTATGTATTATTGTGGATCTGTAAGAACAGAAAAATTATTTAATTCTTACAGATCAACAATAAACACACACACACAATGAAAACACAGTAATAAAAAAATTGTGTTGTTCTGTATCCTCTGACACACCAGCCATAAAAAAGGAAAACTTCTTACTTCTTGTGCATCTACCTAGATCTCAATGTGGTTCAACATTTGTTAATTACCACCTACAAACAAACACACACACACATATTGCTCCATCGTTACTGGAGAACATGGCAGCGATTCTGCAAGTGTTGCGTATAGAGCTGTAAGCCAAGCTATAAAAGACAACGTTGATGTTGTTTTGATTGATACAGCACATACACAAAAATAATGCTCTAAACAATTTTTAACCCAACTTATTTTCAATATCTGTAGTGATTTTATGCGACGTGGAATAAAATAAAAAAACACACGTGATACTATATTACCATCATGTAAATACATTTTACTGGCAACAAGGTCGTGTATTAGCCTGATGACAGACTCTTCAATCTGAAATTTGTAGCTATTTGGAGAGACAAATATAAGTTGTTTTCTGACTGCAAATCTGTTACCTCTTATTGGGATTACAAACACACAACAGGATGTGTTCTATGTCAATTATTGAAAACTTTTGTCTCAAAAAGTTATGAATTCAGAAGGTATTAAGTCTGACCACTTCTCCATTTTGTTACATCCTCGCGAAATTATTAAATACTTTTATGAACAGTCACTCCACTATTCATGGTAGTAATGAAAAAATATTTGGCAAGCACTATACTTCTCTCAGCTTGGGCTACAAAATTCCTTGGACTTATTTACTGCATGCACAGCAGAACATTATGCATGTAAGTTACAGTGTGTTTGTTACTTACAATTTATCATTTAAAAGGCCACACACAAAACTCAACACAATTTGAACAATTTACCAGTGCAATTTCCAGAAAATGAAAACTAAAACCATATAAACTTCACAGAATTTTTTCAAGGCAAATAAACCTAAAATGGAAAGTAAAATATCCTAACATACAACAGCAGAAATGTGTAATTCCCAAAACAATTACTGATTAAAACAAGCATAATTTGTACTCATATTTTTAACCACTTCACACATTCAAGGTTACGACTGTTTTGCCAAACATCCTAGATGTTATATCTATATATATATATCTTAAGTTAAATCTGATTAAAATTGCACAAGGAAAATGTTATAAACCTGTTGCAACCAAAACATTGGTAAAAGTTGCTTCTGATGTTTAACAGAGTTCTACTGTGTGCAATCTCCTGAAATATGACACTCTGCAGAACTGTTTTTGATAACTATTCTTTCTCCTACTTCCATGTTTGTACAATGGCATACACTAACAGCATTAAACGCTTGCTTGCATATGGCTGAGCAATAAATATTGTATTTTTTTGACACCATTTTCAAAAACTTACATAAGTTTAAAACTGCAAATTATACTGTAAGAAATTAGTACATGAACAAAGAATACAACTCAGTTCAGGTTTGGTGGGTTCAAAACATCCGTGCTGCCTGGACTTTCAGATTCAGGTTGGGTCTGGGAAGCAGGTGTGTGCTGGGTTACCTGCTGTAAGCCAGATGCTGGCACTGTTACAATCTGGCCTGCTCCTGCATTCAACAATGTCTGGCCGGCTGGTTTTGCTGCAATGGTGACAGTTTTTGGTGGCCCACCTTGTTGGCCTGGCACTGTGATAGTAATAGGCTTACCCGTATTACCCCCAGCCACTGCCCCAGATGATACTACAATCATTTTTACACCTCCGGGTCCAGTGATATGACTTGCTGCAGACAAAGGAACTGCATTTACAGTGGATGGTGCAGCACCTGCAATTTGAGTAAAAAAAAGATCAGGAAAGGTACTTGTAACATAATAATGGAACCCGTTTGTTTGTATCTTTGCATCCTGGACTTTTCTCACATGGTTGTACCATTTAATCCACAGCAATCACACATTTTGATGTTGCTCATAACTGCACACATATCATAGTCCACTATTCCATATAGGAACTTACTACTTAGAAGCCTATGCTCATTTTGTTAAGTTTATCAGTCATATTTAGCACAAAATCATCACTTTATGAACTTGAAACAATATGTACACAATATGATGGTATACTCATTATGTACCCACATAGCAAATTTCATACTTCCAGACTTAATTAAATATTACGATCACACTTTTTATTTTCCTTAATTAACCCTCTGGCACCAAAGGACTACAGCCCTCACGCAGTGTGATAATGAGAAAGCTGAATGATGACTACAGTTGTTGGCCCATAACAAAGCACAGTAATGGGTAAACTATTTAAAACCCGGTCTTTTACAGAGTACACTGGCCACTTAATTCTGGTGCCAGTGGGTTAAGCATCAAGTAATCTGCATGAAGAAATACAGCAGATTGGAATACATTATTACAAATTACTATTTACTGTTATCAGTCTTGGAATCAACCACCGTACTGTTGGTGACCAAAGCAGTCACATAAGTACATGTCTTCTGCAAAGTGTCTGCTATTTATGTCCGATTTCAACCAAAACTGAACTTTTGAGTTCTAATCATAACTCACCAATTACTGATCAACATTACATGACCGCTATAACTAGTATTTTTCTATGTCAAATGCAATTCCTCAGTCTGGCATTCTAATAATTTTCTGGTATGTTTAACACATGCCAACAGTTTTAGATCTAGAAATCATCAAGGAAGTCTCTTGCTTCCTGACATAATTCTTCACCCAACAATAAAAAGTGATCCAACTTATTATTTACAAGCAGCATTTCTTTAGCACTTTTAACTGTTTCTTTCGTTGATGCAGAGAGCACAGCATTACTACAGGTTTTCTATTACTGGCATATAACAGGGGTGGCCACAACATGGCTCACACACATTACTGTCTCAGCTTGTGCAAGATGCCTGTAGCAAAGTAACTGAAAATTCTCGTAAAGAATGCTCTAGAACAGGCTGCCAGCAAATCTAGAGGATTCCCCAACAAGCAGCATTCCCTTGCTTTGCTAACAGGACATGCTGGTTGCATTCTCTCACACAGTGCACAGTGTTGCTACTGTTCATCTAACGTGACGAATACAGACATGGCTAATTTGATGTATGTTTGTCCGTGCATCGTAGTATAAGCATAGAGAAGTAAACCAACTAGATGGTACTAAATGCTGTGCGTCCGGGATGAGGGAAATTGCCAACAATTTCCATCATCCCAGATACATATCCTGCTGCTTTGCTTGTAACAGCAGACCACCAGGCACCAAGGCATTACACACTATATGCAGCAATAACACAAGTATAGTCTCAAGCTCCTGATGATGGGCATATAAGTGCCTGAAACATCTTGAGCAGATTATAAGTGCAATAAAGCATTCAGTAGCATCTGGTTGGTTTTCTTCTCTACGCCTAAAGACACGGATCTTTCCTTGGTTGCCTCCAAAAGCATGGCTCCTGAAGGTAGTCTAGCCGGCCACCCCATGCCATGTAAAGACAAACCTACTCCTAGAGCACTATACTCCACTGACACGTACAGCCAATATGGTCTCTGCAATGGGTTAGTGATTGTGATGGCTGTCAGAAAACACATGCTATGAAAAAACATTGTCAGACCAGAATGTCTCTACAACAGACCACACTGAATTGATGCCTGTTTCGGATAAGCCTAACCAATGTTTTCTAGTATGCACAATTACTCAAAATGAAAACTCTAACAGTGTACCAAACACAAATTGGAAATCCTACATTACTTGTATGGTTACACTTCCAAAATCTCACAATGATGAACAAAAAAATATGAGAACTTGAATTTCAGTAGTTGAGTTTTCACTTACCCATTGCAGTCTGTGCAGTGCTCACAGCCTGAACAGTCCTTAGGCCAGACGCTGTGGTCACCACTATTATTTGTGGTCCACCAGCAGGGCGTCCTGGCATGCCAACACTCATACCAGCTGTTCCTGGTATACCACTTGTCATTCCTGGACCCGGTTTTGTGATCACTATTGTTTGCTTTCCCCCAACCCCCGGTGCTTTGCTCACAGTTACCATGTTTGTTGGCATAGTCTTCATGGTCGTTAGTACCTTCGCAGTGGCTCCACCTGAGGAGGCACACAAAATTACAAAAATTTGTTATTACACCAAGTTCTTTCAATCAACATACACTTTAATTCCAGTCTCACACATTTTACAGTATCCGGAAACCAAATATTTAAAATTCCTTAAGTCCAAAACCATATGTGATGTACACATACAGCTGGCATAATTAGCATAGATTTGTCTGTTATGTGATATTTCTCTGCCTTCCATTGACTGCATGGGACAGTGTTCTCCCTCTTGGCCCTCTAATTTCTGTGTTCACTATAATAAGGTCAAACGGAGGAATTTATAGAATCTCACCAACAACCCTGATTTACAGATTCACTGCTGCAGGCTTGACAGCTAAAAAAAAAAAAGGACAAATAACAGAATTTATGAGCTGCAATGCCCATCCAATTGCTATTTACCAGTGCCCAAACAGTAACAATAAAACGGAACACTTTAGTAAAACACCACCACCACCATTTTTCACTCATACTAATGGGTTCCTAATGGAAAAGTAGTGTCAGGTGGTAGTGGTTTCACAACACACCCTAAATCTCAAGAAATGTATTTGTTTTTATTCTGCAAAATATTTCTCACACTACAAATAGCAAGAAACATACAGCAGTCATTACTTCATCACTACCAGTTATGTAGGTTCTCCATTTTCCTGACAAAGGCCTTTCCTAAATCTTCTGTGTTCTTCAGTGTGCATCTCCAAAGTTTCATTAAACAGGTGTCTTACATACAAAACGCACAACTCAACATGAGATTGTGCAATGAAACTCTAGGTAACTAACAAACATGTCACAAGTGGCTAACATTTCACATTTTCTTTGGATGTATGAATCTCGGCCAGGGCTATAGCTATCCTGAAAGAGGTTTTCTTATAGTTTCCCTTAGTCCCTCCAGTCCCATTTGAAATCGGGCCATTACTGGTTCCATCCAACTCCATTCTAATTCAATCACCTGCCTACCAGTCAACATTACAGTCTCAGCAAATTATGTCTTTAATAAAACATAAATAAATAAACAAAATAAAAACTGTAGGCACTGAAGCAGCAGGAATGCAGAACCTTGGGCATGTTATATGTTCATACACGCAAATAAAATATACAGTATATATATGTACACACACCCACCCATCCACCCCTTTTTTTGGTTATGCAAATTTAAATGAACAGCTAGCCAGTATGTGAACACATGTAGGAAAACACCCCTAGAAATTTATTTCATGTATTCAGGCCACAAGAAAATTTACAGGATTTTTAAGACATGCTCTGTTTTATGTTCCACAAAATGCTGTTTATTTCACAATTTTATCTTTTTCACTTCAAGTACCACTCCCTTTTATTAAACCATGTGTTAAAATTCAAATACCCACCCTAGTGATTCACAGGTTAATTTTATTTATGCCCATAAGCAGTTTCTTGACACGCATGAAACTAGCAGTTATGGACACACTCTACACAGTAAAATTTTATTATTTGTAGTACACTGCCCAAGATTTCATGCCTCAACCAATTTATCCACTTCCAAATGTATATCACTGTCTGGCTGTTTATTACTGTCTTGTATTCAAATTTATCACTCTATATTAAGCATGTATCTTGCACAGGTTTCCACATATTCACAAAAAATATGTATTTAAACCTCATTAAGTAAAAGAATGGATATACACTACAAATCAGTTTTCATCAACATTAAATCTCTTAAAAGAACTCAATATGGCAAGGGCACAGAGATGATACACACTGTTTGACATATGCAATTCTTACCCTTGATCTTGTGTCACTTCACTGACTGTTGCGTTCTAAAGACTAACGCTTAGAAAACGCATACGGTATACGCCAAAATCGCAATATTTGAGGAGCCAAATATAAAACACTTCACACACTTAAATTCGTACCAACCAATTAACATACGTACTCTATGTCCGATTAACGGATACTGCGCGATACGAACACAATTACGCCAATTTTAAACGACTCCGATTCAAACACCATATCTTCTGCCTCACTGCACTCTACAAGCGGCGCACTACACTGTTAAAAGGGACAGAAATACACACAACCTGATTTCCATTCTTTTTGACTACTTCTCCACTGGTAACAATATGTGCAGTTTTAGAAAGTTATTAAATGCCGGATGATAAATGGAATGATGCATTTAACACAAGCATCTCCGTACTGTGTAACGGGTAAGAGAAGATAAAGGTAAAATTGAAAATAGGCGCGCTTTGAACATTGGCTTGCATTCTCGCGCCACCTACACCCCCGTGTCTGAACTTTCCGTAGCTTGCCTTATGTCGTCATCAGAAGGGAACTGACTACTACTTTGATGGAAATAGAAATGTTAATAATACCCACGTTTTCTGAGAAGTTAACTTCAATTTGTGTTTACCGTACCACACAAATGCATCTTTATACAAACTGCACCACGTCGTCTAGCAGCGAGGCTATATGCAAAACGTACACACAGCGCTAACAATGTAACATTGGACTCTTCGATCGATCAGTAAAATATAACGACGCAGTTACCAGAAATCTAACATTAAGCAGCTATAAGAATGGAAACATACAACTTGTGTGCATCTCTAGTCACCAACACAATTAGTCACAAAACTTCACAAAAAGAGCAATACCGGCTCGCACCATACAAGCGTCCGATCTTATTGCACAGAGAAACACAACTACTGCCTACCACGGAATAGTTTAGCTCATGCGCAATTGTCACGAACTAGTTCACACAATCATTTCCGATTAAAGACTGCATTACACGAGCATGACGCGGAAATTACCGTGCGATGTGGTCACGATGTACTAAATCGGTTTCAAAATCAGAAAATACTCAGAATTTAATAAAAACTAATATAGTACTGCAAGATGCAGTACAACTGTATCACAGAACTAAACGGCCTCATTTACAACAATCCTGGGGTTACTCTGTAGTACATAATCCCCGTGGCTTCTCCTTTTCCCGGTGTCCTGACTTCTTGACGATTATGGGGTACGAATGTATAAGGTACAACGCATTCGGCAATTTTTATCCATTGCTGTTCCATTACTACGCATCGAACAACTGCTTGTTTTTTTTTTTTTATGTAAAGGTAACAATATCCCTGTGTTTTGGCCTTTCATGCATCAATTACAAAGATCAACATTACATACTGAGAGCATATACAGTATGTCAGCATGGTGACTTGGCTACAGATTGGACTGCAAAATTGGGATTTAATCCTAACCAAACACACCCCAATCTAGCTCTGGTGCTCAACATGCTTCTTATTCAATGGGTGCCTGAGACTCTTTCCTGGAGGGGCAGAGTGGCAGGTACACTATGTGTCACCACTCATCTCATCAAGCACCAAGTTCATTAAGCATGGAGGGGGGGGGGGGGGGGGGGGGGGGAATTTTTTTTTAATAGCATAGTGGGTTTGG
>Ga0123353_10015182_pt1 | contig 11168 bp, 4 predicted proteins | sample TergutLab28metaG_3_FD_92763 | JGI IMG/M metagenome (GOLD analysis project Ga0123353, IMG submission 92763) | Labiotermes labralis P3 segment gut microbial communities from Petit-Saut dam, French Guiana - Lab288 P3 | ecosystem: Host-associated > Arthropoda: Insects > Digestive system > Gut ... | reverse complement strand
TCGCATATGAGCGCGGAGTCCGGCGGATCGTCTGTACTCACGTCGACTCAAAACTCTGCTTTTATGAAATTGAAGAGCAGCTTGAAGTCGTTAAAAAGTATGGCGCATATATGGAGCATTGTACAAATGCCTGTACCACCGGAAAGACTCCATGGGATGTATGCCTTGCCCAGATAAAGGCTGTCGGGTGTGATCATATTATAATAAGTACGGATCTGGGTCAGCTAAGCCATGAGTACCCGGATGAGGGCCTGCTGGATTTTGCGAACTGGATGCTGGGAAGCGGGATATCCGAAACGGATGTCAGGAAGACGATCCGGGACAACCCGCGCCGGCTTCTGTTAGGGTAGATATAAACTTTGACCGGTAGATCGATTATTTGGGGAGATGATGAGTATGTTTAGCGAACAGCGTCTTTTGGTCGTATCGGCTCATTCAGCCGATTGGGTTTGGCGCAGCAGCGGAACCATAGCAAAATACCTGGCCGGGGGAGCCGAGGTATATGTGGTATGCCTTACATATGGAGCCCGCGGGGAGTCCGCGTCATTGTGGCAGACGTCTGATCAGACGACTGAAAATGTGAAGAAGACCCGGTATCAGGAGTCTATTAACGCAGCCGGAGTGCTGGGTGTAACTAATTTTGAGATGTGGGACTTCAACGACTGTATGCTGGAAGTGGACTCAAAAATCCTTCAAAGACTTAATGATAAAATGCGCGAAGTAAGACCCACTCTGGTTATTACCCACGACGCGCGCGACGTGACAAACCCCGACCACGGTTTTGCCAGTGAAATTGTCTACCGCGCGGCAATCATGTCAAGGCAGGCGGGAATTGAAACCGGTGGGCTAAAACATACGAAGCCTTTTCCGATATATGGATTTGAAGCATCGGAGCCTGAACGCAGCGGCTTTGTCCCTATGGTATATATAGACATTACCGACTTCTTTGAGAAAAAGCTGGAAGCAATGAAGTGCATAGAAACACAAACAGAGGGACCGTCCATTCATACGAGGCTTAACACCCACAGGGGATGGCAGGCGTCGAGAACGATCGGAGATAAAAGCATTGTATACGCCGAGGCGTTCACAATGAGCGACCCGCTGGTTGCATCAGAGTTACCGGTACTGAAGATTCAATCTTTTTAGTGCATAATGGACCCGAAACGTAAAAAACACGAGTTTATGAAGTTAAGCGGACTAACGCCGCGTGCAAGCGGCGCCGTCGCTTTTACATAAGCGATTCCAGCAACTTGAGCGCGTTTTCAAAATCGTAGTCGTCGATCATATCCGCGAGCTCCGCCATACCCTCGATACCCTGAAGCTTTTCCACATACTCCAGGGCTTTGAAGTCCCCCTTTGCAAGCAGGGGTTTGATTTCCAAAAGCAAAGCGCTCAGGGTTTCACTGTCAAGCTGCACGGCGTCCGGCTTTTCGGACGCCGCTTCCTTTGTAAGCTGTTCAAATTCCAGGAGCGCTTTATTCAGCTCCTTTTCAAGGATATCAAGCTGCATAGGCATGTAGATTGGCGGCTGTGCCTGAAGGGACAGTTCCAACGAAAGCGCGGCTTCCTGCAACTCCTTTTTGTCAAGATAACCCGCGCTGCTTTTCAGGGTGTGAGCTGTCCTGTGCGCGGTTTTTATATCGCCCGAAGACAGCGATTCAGTTATTTTCCTGAATGTATCATGGTTATCTTTTACAAAAGAGATGACCGCTCTCCTGCGCAGCTCATCCTCTTTGAATAAAATAGCCTCGGCGTCTTCGGGTTCGTCTATTGTCCTGACCTTGCCGGACGGCAGCCAGTCTTCCAATATCGTGACAAGCGCCTGTGTATTGATCGGTTTTGAGATAAAATCATTGAATCCGTTTTCAAGGAACATTTCTTTCGCGCCGTGGATCGCATTCGCGGTGAAAGCGACGATCGGGAGCCGTTCATATTTCCCGCCCATTTTCCTGATCTCCGCAGTCGCTTCCACACCGTCCATCTCGGGCATCATATGATCCATGAATACGATGTCATAGTCTTTTTGCTTGACGAGCTCAATAGCCATAAAACCGGAATCAGCCATCTCCGCTCTGATGCCCATCAGGTCAAGTATACCGCCGGCCACTTTTCGGTTGAACTCATTATCGTCCACAACAAGGATTCTCGCTTCCGGGGCGCAGATCAAACGGCATTCTTTTTCGGCCGCTTTTTCCGCGACCTTTTCCTTATTGCCTTTATTGACCGGTATCTCAATGGTAAACACTGTACCCTTACCGTACTCGCTGTCAAGGGTGATGGCGCCGCCCATCAGTTCGATGAAAGATTTGCTGATAACAAGTCCCAAACCTGTTCCGACGACGTTTCGGTTTATCGATTTGTCCACCTGCTCGAACGCTTTGAACAGTTTGGGCAGGTCTTCTTTGTGTATCCCGATACCGGTATCCGCGATTTCAAAACGGAGCGTATCTTTCGAAGCGGATACGCGCAGGCTCACATGTCCCTTCTCAGTGAATTTCACGGCGTTACCCAGAATGTTCGTGAGGACCTGGCGAAGCCGCAAATCATCGCCGAAAAGTATATCGGGCAGGTCATCCGCGAGTTCAAGCCTGAACTCCAACCCTTTCCGGTGTGTGATATGTATAAACATCGATTCGATGTTATCCAAAAGATCCGAAAAGTCGTAATCGACGGGGTTGAGTTCCAGCTTGCCGGACTCGATTTTCGAGAAGTCCAGTATATCGTTAACGATCTCGAGGAGCGCTTTCGAAGACACGGTTATGTCGTTGACGTATGCCTTCTGCCGTTCGTTGAGCTTTTCGCGCAGCAAGAGTTCTCCAATGCCGATAATGGCGTTCATGGGCGTCCTTATTTCATGGGACATATTTGAAAGAAAGGCGCTCTTTGCTTTGTTTGCCTCCTGCGCTTCCTCCAGAGCCATTTCCAGTTGTTCGGCTGAACTCATAAGACTCTCGGTAAGTTCGAGCATCTCGATCTGATTGTATATCCTCAGCTTTACGATTGCCGGAGAAAACGGCTTTCTTATATAATCGACGGCGCCCAGAGCCAACCCTTTTTCTTCGCTTTCCGCATCGTCGAGCCCTGTGATGAATATGACAGGGATGTCTTTTGTTTTTTCGGACTTCTTCAGCTCTGTTAATACTTCATATCCGTCCATATCAGCCATCTGTATATCGAGTAAAATCACATCAGGCATGCATGCCTCCGCCGCCATGAGAGCGTCCCTGCCGTTGCCGGCAGCGAAAATCTCATACTCAGGCCTGAGGGCCTTGCTTAGCTCTGATATGTTCATCCGCTGATCGTCAATAATGAGTACGCTGTGTTTGTCGTTTTCCATACTTCGACTATCCTTTCCTGTGAAACGCGATAACCTGCGTTGAAATTACACCCGCCGGGCCATGGCCGGGTAAGCCCGGCCGTGCTTTTATCCGCGTTTGGTCACGGCAGTATATCTGTGAGCTTTGTTACTATCTCCGTCAAGTCCATCCTGTTGACAGCTTCGCGCAGCCAATCCGTGAGACCGTCGTCGGAGTCGTAGTGATATCTCTCTATTTCTTCCATAGCCTCGTCCAGGCCGTCCATGTTGAACCGCTTGCACGCGTCGCGAAGCTTGCGCAGCGTTTCCATGTCCGGCTCGGGTTTTACCGGCCTGGAGTTTTCGGCGTCTATTTCGGAGAGCATGTTATCCAGATCGTCGATCAATTTTCCGGCTGTTTCTATGAACGCCGGGTTATTCTCGTTGACATAGTCGAAATCTCCGCCGGCAGCGGCGCTCTCAAGAGCTTCAGCCAGACGGCCGACATCATTGGCAAACACGTAATAACTCGTCCCTTTTATGCCGTGCACGGCGATCCTGTATGCGCCGAGCTGCTTTTCATCTCCTGTTATGAGGGCGGCGCCTGTATCTGCGGATAAAAGCAGGGACCGGATATTATCGACGTATGAATGCAGGATCTGAATATATGCAGCTTCATCGCCGCCCACCTGTTCGAGTCCTCTTGCGATATCCAGACCGGTGATTTCCCTGCTCAGTACCGACGCGCCCGCATGAACGTCCTCCGCGTCGGCTGTCTTTTTGAGTTCTTCGAGGAAAGACTCGATTAAGTGGAAAAACCCGGGGGTCTCGGATTCGACTATCTCGATGATGCTGTTGCGTGCAGCCTGCTCGAGCTTGAGCGCGGATGCAGAGAGGTCCAGCCTGCCAATGTTGGCCAGAGCGCTTTTTATCGTGTGGATATGGATTATATATACGCGCATATCGTCGTCGTGGTAGTGCCATCTGCTGTTTTTTGTCAGTTCTTTCAGGGTGGCGAGGGATTTCTCCGCTTCCTGCATGAATACCCGCACGAACTCCCGGTCATCCGCCTGTTTCGGCAGCTCGACCTGCTCCTGTTTTGCCGCTGCGTTCTGCCTTGCTGCATGAACGACTTCCGGCGGCTGCTTGTCGCGTATCATTTTATTGAGCAGCATGTTCATCTGCCGGAGGTCGATGGGTTTGGAAATAAAATCATCAAAGCCGCTTCCCAGAAAAATACCCGCCTGCCCTGAGACGGCGTTGGCGGTCAGCGCCACGATCGGATGGTCATACCCCAGTTCGCGGATACGCTTCGTCGCTTCTATACCGTCCATTTCCGGCATCATGTGATCCATGAATATTATGTCGTATATCCTGCCGCTCTTTACTTTTTCGATTGCGGCGAATCCGCTGGAGGCTGAGTCGATTTTCAGTTCATATGGGGTCAACAGCCCCTTGACGACGTAAATATTAGTCTCAACATCATCCACGACCAGGATTTTCCCGTATGGCATCGGATCGCGGGTGATCTGCGCTCTCTTCATCTGCGCGCGGCTGCTTGTACGGAACTGCCTAAGGTTCTCAACCATCTCCATACCAAGCGCTCCGCCGTTGACCCTGCGCTGCGGCAGGCGCACAGTGAACGTGGAACCTTTGCCCTGCTCGCTCTCCACGTTGAGTTCGCCGCCCATCAGATGGACCAGATCCTTCGTTATGCTCATTCCGAGACCCGTGCCTTCGGTCGTGCGGTTTGTCTCCTGGTTGAACCTCGTATACTCTTCAAAGAGTTTGCTGACCTGCTCTTCGGACATCCCCTGCCCGGTGTCGCTGACGCTGACGACAAGAATGATCTCGTCATCACTTGACGTACTGTCTTCAGAGGCGACTGTCAGCTTGACAGTGCCTTCCAGCGTGTATTTAAATGCGTTGGAAAGCAAATTGTTCATGATCTGCTTTACCCGCAGTTCGTCGCCTGACATTTGCGCGGGCATATTCTCGTCGATTTGGAGCTCAAAAATCACGCGTTTACTGCCGACCCGCATCATATTCAACTGGGCGGTATCGCTGATCAGGCTTGCTATCTCATATTTGTCCGACAGAAGTTCCAGCCTGCCCGCTTCGATTTTTGACAGGTCAAGTATGTCATTGATGATGCCGAGCAGCATATCGCCGGATGTGTATATCCTTTCGACGGCTACCCTTGTCTCGGCGTCAAGAGTATCGCGCTGGAGCTGAATTTCTGTGATGCCGAGGATAGCGTTCATCGGCGTACGTATCTCATGGCTCATCGTACTCAGAAAAGCGCTTTTCGCGTTATTGGCGGCTTCGACTTCGGCGGTACGTTTTTTGACCAGCTCGTCCAGGCGATGCTCTTCGCTTCGTTTGCGCAGGAACAAAACAAGCAGGAGAATGAACACGCATATAAGAAGTATCGTTGTACCGATCAGCCATGGCCTTTGCGCTTCCATCTCCGCCTGAGCGAGTACCAGCCGATAGTCATAGGTGCGAAGCCGCCACTGCTCCGAAATCGTCTTTGTGTCGATAAGCGCCAGGGCTTTGTCTATGATAGAGCACAGCGCTTCCTGGTCTTTATTTATCCCGAATGTGGATTCAAAGACGTTGTCCAGAATGACATTGGCTTTAAAATCCGGGAGTTCCAGGTAATTTGTCAGATAAAGGTAGAAGCTGTTGCTTGTGACGATCAGATCGACCTCATCCGCCATCAGGGCGTCGAGCGAGCCCTGCTGATTGTCAAATAAAGTGAATTGATGATTGGGGAACCACATCTGGAAAAACTCTGTGTGGGCGCTGCCTTTTGTCAACCCCGCGCTATGGGTATAGATTCTGTTGATGTCGATATTCGGGTAACTCGCCTTGGAAATGAGCACGGACCATTCCGTGTTAAACGAGTTATCGGGCCACAGAAAACGATCTTCCCTGTCCGGGGTGCGGATGACTTCAGTGAGCAGATAGGCTTCCCCTTTTTCGAGTAATTCAAGCAGATTGTAAAAATCAGTCTTTTCGTTATTGACGATATCAAACGTCAGCCCGGTAAGTGCTTCTATTTCCTTCAGGACGTCGATGCTGATCCCCTGCCATTGTCCGTTGTTGCGCGAGTCGAAAAAGCTTACCGGATAGTTTTCAACTTCAGCCGCATATGGTATGACGGGATTGTTGCTGATATATTCTATCTCATCATCGGTCAGACGTGTAAAGAGCTTATATCTGAGATATTGCTCATGGCCCTTGTCATATAACTCGTTCAGATAGTCGATGCCCCCGCTGTCCAGAGCCATCTGAACGACCCGAACGACCGGCGCCAGGGCGGGGTTATGCGTTGTCAGGGATACAGGCGCATATAACAGAGGGAAGAAACTCTTTGAGACCACGTCGCCGAAAACGTCAAAGATGGCTTCTGCCGAGCCCTCGGCGAGAAGAGCGTCGACCCCGCCGTTTTTCATTAGAGCATACGCTTCGATATACTCGGAGACGAAAACGGGCTCAAACTCCTCGGCGGCAAAACGCAGAACATTATCGGCGTGTACGGATCCCCGGAGGAGTGCGTAACGCGGCAGGCGTTCTTTGGCGATATCTGAAAGCGGTTCGCTGCCGGCGATACGGAAGTACTTCATTGTGCGCTGTGCGATGGCGTCGGTCATGGAATACTTTTGTCTGCGTTCTTCGGTAGACGTCAGCGATCCTGTAAAGTCCAGCTCGCCGTTCTCCAGCCCTTCAGCTATCTGTTCCCATGTGACGATCTGAGGCATAAACGGGATCCCGAACAACTCTGACAGCCAGCGGCACAGGAGAGCCGTATATCCGCTGATCCTGCCGTCCGTACCGACAAAAGTTTCGGTACTCTGCATCATCCCGTATGTGAAATAATTGAACTGTTCACGAAGCGCTTCGATTTCGTCTATCTCTTTGGCAGTCACGCCGGGGATCTCGCGGTACGACCTGAACTCAACCGGTCCTTCAGGCAGGTCTCCGCCGGCCTCCCTGCAGCCCGATAACGCTGTAAGCAGCATAACCGCCAGTATGAGAAGACATATAAATCTATCAAGCGTTCTCAAAGTATTGATACCTCCTGCATTTGTCCGCCTGCTCAAGGCAAACCGCTTTATCAGGGACTTGCTGCGCGTGTTATCTTTCCGTATCCAACCATAGTTTGATAACGACATTAACCGTGTCGATTGGCGCCTATACAATAAAATACTTCATAATCATCAACAATACAAGAGGGAGTTGGTTATTTTGAGTATTGAATGCGCCAAATAAGTATCAGGGCTGCGACGTAAATCTTCTGTCGCAGCCCTGATACTCCGGTTGTTGACTTAACTGTTATGGCGCCGTCACCGTTTTACGGCTCTGTCCGCAACGCTGGACACTTCCTCAAAATCTCCGAACAACAGCCGCTCGGCCATTTCACCAAGCAACTCTTCTGTCGGATGCGTCCAGGTTTTTTGCCTCAGCTCATTTATTATTGTTTTTGCGGTTTTCTTGTCATACGAGTCGCATGCCTTTTTAACAACCAGCAGCTTTTCATATAAGTATGTACGACCTTCTTTCGTCATGTCTGCGCCGGAGTCCGTTTTCTCAGGCGGGATCAGCTTTTCGGCGGTGATCTGGAGTTTTAGTAAAAACTCGGGGGTTTCGGACGTTATTACGGCTATGTCGTTATCGCGCCCGGCACGCTCCAGTCTTGCGGCATAAGCCGACAGCCCGGACTCGCCGATATTGGCGAGCGCGCTTTTCATCGCATGGACGTTGGTGGTATACAGTTTTATATCCTCGCCGTCCAGTACGTCTTTCTTTTCATATATCTTCTCCAGCGCGGCGATGGACCTTGAGGCGTCATGAATGAAGAACTCCGCCAGCTGCCGGTCGATCTTCTGCTCCGAAGCCGCGCTTCGCTCCGAAGCCGCGCTTCGCTCCGAAAGCTCGCTTCGCTCCGAAGCCGCGATGCGCTCATTCAGCTCGCCCTGTTCGCCCTGTTCGCCCTGTTCGTTATGTTCGCCGCTCTGCGCCCTCGCGGCTTCGATTACTCCGGGCGGCTGCTTGTCGCGTATGTATTTCTTGAGCGCTATGTACAACTGCCGCATATCGATCGGTTTTGAAATAAAACCGTCGAAGCCTCCTGCCAGAAACTTGTCGGCCTGCCCGGCTACCGCGTTTGCGCTCAGCGCGACAATGGGATGTGTGTAGCCCATTTCACGCAGGTTTTTCGTAGCTTCCATCCCGTCCATTTTCGGCATCATGTGGTCCATAAATACAATATCATATACATTGCCGTCCTTGATTTTGTTGATGGCTTCAATGCCGCTTGCGGCGGTTTCGATCGTCAGTTCGTATGGGCCCAGAAGCCCTCTGGCGACATACAGGTTTGATTCCACGTCGTCTACGATAAGAACTCTGCCATACGGCATAGGCTCGTAAACGACCTGCGCTTTTCTGATTTGCTTCGCATCGTTGAGCCTGAAGTTCTGCAGGCTTTCCGCAAGATCCTTTCCTAATACATTGGAATCGGTCTTCTTCTGCGGCAGACGTACGGTAAACACCGTACCCCAGTTTACTTCGCTTTTTACGGTGATCGTTCCCTGCATCATTTCGACGAGATTCTGCGCAATACTCATTCCGAGGCCCGTCCCCTCGGTCAGGCGGTTGACTTCCATGTTAAAGCGGGCATACTCGTCAAAAAGCTTTGCTACCTGCTCGTTCGTCATTCCCTGACCGGTATCGCTCACGCAGAAAACAAGCGTGACGCTGCCTTCGTCTATGCTCTCCACTTCAACGTAAACCGACAGCTTGACCATGCCTTTTGCGGTGTATTTGAATGCGTTGGACAGCAGATTGTTCAGGATCTGCTTGATACGCAGTTCGTCGCCTACCATGACCGAAGGTATTTTTTCATCCACGGAGAGTACGAACTCGATTGGTTTTTCTCCTATTTGCATCATATTGAGGGCAACTGTGTCGTTGATCAGGCTTGCGACCTCATAGTCGCGCGGCGACAGATCCAGCCTGCCCGCTTCGATCTTTGACAAATCCAGGATATCGTTGATGATGCTGAGCAATAAATCACCCGAGTTGCTGATTTTAGTCAGCGCTTCCCTCACATTCGGCGCCAGATTATCATTTTGCAACTGAATTTCGGTGATACCTAAAATCACGTTCATCGGCGTCCTGATCTCGTGGCTCATGTTGGCGAGAAACGAGGATTTCGCCGCCGACGACAGCTCCATCACCCTGAGGGTCTCCGACATTTGATTGTACTTCACAAGTTCGTCGATCATATCGCCGATACAGTTTGAAAGCACCCCGAACTCGTCCCCACGTTCACTTCTTATCGGGTATGTCAGATTCCCCCTTGCGATTTCGTCCGCAGCTTTTTCCAGATTTACGATCGGCTGATTGATGTTGCGCACGGTGAACAGCAAAATGAAAACCGCCAGCAATATGAACATAACGGAGATCAGTGAAGTTATGTGGATAGTGTCATATGTGGCGTCCAGGATTCTTGAAGTCTTCTGATTGACCGTGTAGAAGGTCAGGTCACGGAGCTCCAGCAGCTTATTACTGAGCGCATTTCCCATAGGAACGGATTTCTCGAGAATGCCGACTATCTCAGGCCTGTCTTTTTTTTCAGCGGCGGCATACAGCGCTCCGGTTACAGACACATATTCGTCGAATATATCCGTGATCTCTTTTACAAGGCCGATGCGCATCTGCTTTTCCGATTCGTTAAGCGCTGAGTCGGAAAGCACGATCCCGCGAAAAGCGAGAAGGTTTTCCCTGAACAGCTCTATATCTGATTCATGGCTGATTTGGAGCGTGGAAATGATCTCCCTTAAGTCTTCTTCCACCATGTAACCTGTTGACATATCCGCAAGGCGTATCTTGTTGACGTCGGCGATTACTTCTGCCAGATGGATCTGCCGCGCCTGGTTGGAGTGTATGACCTCGGTGATGTTGTCTCCGACGCTGATTATACCCGCGACGGCAAATATGGCGAAAAAAACAGTTATGCACAGCAGTATCCCGAATACTATAAAAAGCTTGTTTCGTATCCTTGTATTATTAAACCATTTCATTACATGCACCTTTCTTTCGCCAGTTCCATCTTATCCTTTATTCCGCAGAAGACAGATGTGATGTCAGGGTCGAAATGTGTGCCCGAGCTGTCCTCGATAATGCGCGTCGCCTCTTCGCACGTAAACGCCCGTTTATACGGCCTTTCAGAAGTGAGCGCGTCATACACGTCCACGATTGCCATGATGCGTCCGTGAAGCGGTATCTCTCCTGCATGCAGCCTGTAAGGATATCCGTCGCCGTTCCATTTTTCGTGGTGGTAGGCTGCGAACAGTTTTGCATTGTGTAAAAACTCCATCTCGCCTGTGCGCGCTGCCATGTGATCGATTATCCGCTCGCCGGCTACGGAATGAGTCTTTATGACTGAAAACTCCTCGGGCGTCAGTTTGTCCGGCTTATTCAATATCGAATCGGGGATAGCGACCTTGCCCAGATCATGCAGACGCGCCGACGATACGGCCGAGTCCATATCCCAGGTATGAAGCTCCTCGAGATACACACCCTGCTCGATCATGGCTTCAAGCAGGACGCTGATATACTTTGTCGTTCGGTCGATATGTCCTCCGGTATTTTTGTCGCGGTTTTCGACGACGTCCGCCAGAGTATACACGATACCGTTTTGCAGATGGACAAGCTGTTCTGTGCGTTGATGGAGCAGGTCCGTACGCTCGCGTATCAGCTCGTCGATGTTCAGATGGTTCCTGATGCGGTTCAGCAGCACCGGCACAGAGAACGGCTTTACGATGAAGTCCACCGCCCCGAGCGATATACCGTGAGCCTCGGT
>Ga0123353_10015181_pt1 | contig 11169 bp, 6 predicted proteins | sample TergutLab28metaG_3_FD_92763 | JGI IMG/M metagenome (GOLD analysis project Ga0123353, IMG submission 92763) | Labiotermes labralis P3 segment gut microbial communities from Petit-Saut dam, French Guiana - Lab288 P3 | ecosystem: Host-associated > Arthropoda: Insects > Digestive system > Gut ... | reverse complement strand
TCATCTTGATAGTTGAATAAAGAGAGACCAACTTGATGTCACTTGCTTTATTATTTCATTATTTACTGCTCAACATGTTTCGGATGTTAATACATCCATCCTCAGGAACTTGCGACTTATTTGTTCAGTTATTTCATGGGTTGTATTGTTCTGGTTCGATGTGTGTTGGTGTTACGTGAAATAACTGAACAAATAATTCGCAAGCTCCTGAGGATGGATGTATTAACATCCGAAACATGTTGAGCAGTAAATAATGAAATAATAAAGCAAGTGACATCAAGTTTATCTCTCTTTATTCAATTTTCTTAATCTTTATATTTTTTGATAGTAAAGTGTTAGACAAAATATTCTGCACCGAATGATAGCTAGCATTCCGTGACTTCAGTCTGCTGTTTATTTCTTCATGAATGGAATTTCGATTCGTTAGGGTTGTTTCCAAATATTTGAACTGTTGGACCCTTGCAAAAGATTTTTTATTTATCTGTGTGTTTTGATTTTGTCTTGCATTCTGATCTCGAGACATGACCATTGGCATTGACATCAAGACCAACATATCTTCTTTCTAGCGATTGCGGAAGCTTCTGTGCTTTTCTTTATAGTGTGTACGCTTCCGCCCCCTATATTAATATCATCAGCATAAACTAGAAGCTGATGTGTACCTTTTAATTGCAAGCCATCCTGGTTTTACCTGAACCCTCCTAGAGGCATAATCCAAAGCGAAGTTGAAGAGCAATAGCGAAAAAAAAAACATTTCCTTATTTCAAAACATTCTTATTAGGAAACATGTCAGACGAATGTTTGTCTACCCGGACTCTTCCGTAGGTTTCATTTGTACACGCTATTAAACATCATACGTCATATGAACAACATGTTACTGTATCAGGTACGTCAACAACGTGCACACTTCTTAGTAAACGCCTGCACCCTGGTGTTATCGTGTACTCTTCTGCTCTGGAGACAGTGAGGCAAGAGGTTCATCCGAAATTCGGCAGTAATTCGTGTGTCTAAACATTTGACTTATCAGGCAATGAATCACCTGCGTATTTATGCTTTTATGAGGACGTTATCAGGCATACATAAAATTATGCGTGGAATTGGTATCACAGTGCCGTCAGATTTACCTGAAAATTTGAATTTCATTGTTGTGTGCATACTGTATGTAAGACGTGGAAAGCTAAAGTATATTACTGTGTTCAAGATTTTCAGGTAACCGACATAATATTGTGATTGATGTGACTGTTCCTTGGCAGGTTTATGTTTGGCCTGATGAAGCCTTTATTTAACCGCTCTGTTTCCTAATACACTAGTCGCGTTTAGTGGGACTGGCTGCTGTTGCAGTTGCTGAATTTCACACAATGGGGCCACGCAGCTGAAGCATCCGCGACATGTTGGTGCCTAGCCACGGATCTGCCTTCATCAGGTATTACATTAGAACAAGCACTGGCAATCTGTCTTACGGACGTGTACTTTGAACTTTGCTGTTGTCAGTGTACCTAATCACAAAGCAATGACACATCGATTCTTTAGAACGCTTTTGTTTCCGCGCAGTCCTAGTGACACTGAGAACGCCTACTCGATAAGAAGATACATAGCGCATTTTCCTCCACGCTTAGTGTCAATAATGACGTAATCGATCGTTACATACTGCACAGAACAGTATCCAATTTGAGGGCCATATAGGCTCGTGAGGTATATTTCTGATATAGTATTACCTGTGTGAAACGAAACCGTGATAAGACGGAATCTCATACCGTCGAAAATGCCTGTATAAACGAGTTGTGCTGTTTGGTATGTGCCATATTTCATGCAGTAATTAGATGCAGAAAATACGTTAAAAGACGAACACATGCGCTTTGGTTTTGTGGATGTATTTTTCCTCCATTGTGGTCACCAACATGTTTCGGCCACTTGTGTGGCCATCTTCAGGGTGGTGAGAACTAGAATACAGATATAATTAAAATGTACCCGAATCACTGCACAGCTTAAATATCATACAGTTTTGGTTAAAATTCACGGTTGAATAATTAAAATAAAATAGCGATGAATATAAAATATCAGACGTTACGAATTATTGTTTGGAGTATGGAGATTGATGTACATAGAATATACATGTGAATTATTATCCAGATTGGTGAGCGATGGCGTAGTCTGCAGAGCGGCGATACTGTACGGACTATATCATTGCTCATCAATCTGGATCATAATTCACACGTATGTGCTATGTACATCACTCCACAAATCCATACTTTGCTCTTCTTTGTGTGTATATTTAATTATGGTCTGTCAGATGCGTACGTTCTGTAGCATCCAATTAAGTATGGTTGTAAATAGTGAATTATGAAGAATTCGATCCATTTTAAATCGCTGTCGCATCTCGTACTACCTTTTGGGTATTCAAAGGACGGTTTGATTTCTAAACCCATTAACGCTAACGTATCTGGACTGTTATGTTCGTAGATCGAGGACGTACTGTATGCGTGTGTGGTGTGCACGTAGTGTGTGGCCTGTGAAAGACATTTTGAAGTCTGCTCTTCTGTATTGGTATGTTTGTCGAAGTCGGAAAAGGCATTATTCTATGTACCAAAGTTCATCATATGCTTTATGCCTGACGTATAATCTTTTAGGGTGGATAGAATTACACTTACATAGGCTGCCGACGCTTCCTTTATCCCAAACCAGGTGTCTCCAGTAGTTACACGCCTTCACACACTAACACAACTTGATACAGTGCGTGGCTTCCTGTCGCTTTTCACATTGTTTTCCGGTTCTTGAACTCGCAGATTTCTCACGAGGGATCAAAGATGTATATAGTGGCCATACTGTGGACTGGATGACCGGGGATTCCGGGTTCGATTACCGTCAGAGGCAGATAAGTTTTCTTTTCATTGCGCCCAGACGGGCTCTGCATCCCAACCAGTCCCACATCCAGTAGTTACTGGTTGCTGTTCGAGTAGGGGTAAAGCGACTGGAGTATGCTGCTGACCACTAACGTTCGTGTAATGCTGACAATAACAATGCTGGGGGCTCCACTTCCACTCGACGATAATTACTTCAACACAAGAACGTTCATAAGTTGACACTACACGCACCCATGTGCCACAGCGCCGTGCCGTGTGTTGTCAGCGGATCTCTATATTTGTAATACGAAAATACAGCTGGATCTGATGTTCATGGATGTCTCTTATCAATTTAAGTCGTCCTTTGTACAGAATAAAATAGTTGTGGAATGAAATTTGAACTTTAAACTGGCCATCGCTGTCTTAATCGTCAGAAGCATGCTAGGAATGCGGTGTTCTGAAATGTGACTTATAGTTTGGTACATGGCTACTGGTGTTTCGAATGGGTCTGCTGCCTGTGTCTTTAGATGTTAAGAACTTGCTTTCTTCGTGGTGACGAGAGACGTCTGCTCTTCAGCCAAGACTATTCGTCTGAAACTGGCACGTTTGTATCATACTGCACGACGTCACGTCCTGTGAAATAAACGTGATACCTGCTGCCTGAAGCTGAAATCTCACAGTCCATGTGTTTTATTGTGGGTTGGTCAGTGCAAAACAAATGCGAAGCCGCATTTGCCCACAGTGACAAAAAAGTAGGCACAAGAGGATGGATCTTGTGAGGAGATTCAGGACTGAGAAGATTTGGTGATGGCTGGCTGCATTGCCTCTTCTTTTCTTTTCCTCCCCTTTCTGGACATTTTTTTGGTGGGTGGAATGAGAGAAGAGAAAGAAGGCCTCTTCTGTATAGCTAGCAAGCGCAGTGATGCGGGTTTCAGGAGGCTTTGGCCGACGTCAAGGGGTACGATGCTGGAGGGGAAGGATGTTGAATGCCGGAGGGTACAGAGGGGGTAACTCTGGCACTCAGCTGAAGCCTAGCAACACACATACACTGACAGGAAGAGATGTAAGAAGAGCAAGTAAAGTCGATACGAAGTATTTCTCTTCTCTCTTCTTCTCTGCTTAACGCTTTTGGCTTTTCTGTTTTGTACGTGCATACTTTCTAGCTTCCTGCATTATACACACCCTTCTCCTTTCTTTTTCCTCTTTCCTCTTTTTCTGGTGTTTTCCAGGGCTCGGTTCTGCAGCTTGTGGGATGGTTGTCGGGCGGAAGAGTGAGGGGTTAAAGAGGACTTTTCTTTCTCTTCAGAGAGGCAGCTGCGATTCAGGAGGAACGCCAATCAACTAGAGGAAATGGGTCTTTTGAAAAAAGAAAATACTGCTTGAAAGAAATATATTCCTATTGAATGATCTCAAATACATACAAATTAGTGTGTGTACAGAAGAGAATATTGTTTACAGAGAGACTTCTAAGTGCTAATGCGCCCAAAACACTATAAAAAAAATTTCAAGTCATGTGGTATTAACGCCGTGCCGACTGTATTATAACGCATCATGGGACTTAATGGAACAGCTCTATCGCAGATCTCGCTTTGTAAATGGTTTGGTGCTGATAGGTGTTGAGGGCGTTGTTGTATTTAGTTCCATTCTTTCTGCCTTTACTCATATCTTTCTTTCTGTTGTGCTTCTCATAGACCTACATTTCGGTTCTTGACTGCACCTTCTGTTTGTGGCTTAAGCAGCAACAAATCTGCCTCTCACATAGAGTTACAGAAGAGAGGTTACATTGGGGGTGAACGAATTTACGGCTAAAATTCTTGAACTGCGAGTGATTACACCCCAACTATTATGAAATGTTTTCTTTTCCTATTTCAAGCCACCGTCTTCTCTGTCACGGTTTTTTGCTGACCTTCGTATCACAAATTGTTGTTGCTGTCCGAAAACAGTAGACATGCTTTTATGGTGAAGGTAGAGGCAAAGGTGTCCCTTTGAACGCCATGAAGGTATGTAGGGCGACTGCAGGGTACAACTGTCCAGTGTGAACATGATTTGGCTACTTAGTTTATCCAACAAAACTGGTCCTTCTTTAGTGGTAAAGGGTAGGGGAGAGATTCAGCTGCGAAAACGAATGCCCTGTTTCTTCCCCTGTTTCATGTATTTTTTTGACCCGTCAGATCTGCTGTAGTAGTTATTGACGTTAGTTTTTGTAGGGTACGGAATTCGAGCATTGTAGGTGAAGTTGTGAGGCATGTTTATTTATATCGGCATCATTATTGCGAAAAACGTGTTAGGCGAATAAAGAACTACGGAAATTGCCCCGTTCTAGAGTTTGGCAATATTTTCCGGCGCGTGGAAATAAGGAGTTAATTAGCTAAGCCAGCCACGGGGCCCATCTTAATTGTCTGTTAAATGACACTGGCAGTAGAACTCGTTAGTAAAAACCCTATAATATGCAATCCTCTCGTCACGAAAATCTGAATTCTTTGCTTTTACGTTGAAGGGATGCTTATTTTGATGTCACCAGGAGATGTGGCGTAATTAGGGTCTGTTGGAAGTAATACATTTTCTTCCTAAAAGATTGGCCGCACATCTTGATATGTGCTCTTTAGTTAAGCCTGTAGCTAATAGCATTAGCGGTTCACAGTCTGGAGGCCAGGCGTGCGATATCCGACGAACACGTCTCACGGGCCCTGGCATCTGCTGAACTTCTTACCTACACGTCGTACGTATCGGGCCCCTTTCCTTGGGAACCAAGGGATAGTCACGTGAAGATGAGGTGTTTCCTATTCCTATTAACTTTCTATGTGATTTTTCTCACTTCCATATGACGTGTTTCTAAATGCGTTACGGTCATTTAATTTCGTATTAATTTTCTCTTGTTATTCGCCGTTATATAATACGTAGCTGAGTCAGCATTGCCTTGCCTCCTTGCGAAGTCTTGTATTTTAGAGACATATAAATGTGGACGTGGGCTAGTAATGGGGTCGAGCTGGCAGAAAAGAACTGCGGCAAATGCAGTGTCACAAAATGGCTGCACCAATCATATACGCTCGCGTGAACGTTAGTGATAGATCTATAATTAGTCTGTGCAATTAATTTTACGTACATTTATGTCTGCAGCTATACTTGAAGATTATGATATCGTGTAACTCGATGGTTCTTGGTGTGCTTTTGGCCACTTGAATATCGGAATCACTTTGTGAAGTTGAATATCCAGAATATAATTAAACCATTGTTTATGTTATTCTTCGTAATTGGCTATATTTTAGTAATTATACTTCTAAGTGTTTCTCCCCCTCCTCTTATGGTTCTTCAGCTCGTTTCCTGAATATTTCCTCCCTTGGTTTCTAACTCCACTCCTACTTCTTGCTGCTGCGCGCCAGTTTTTTGTATTGAGCAATTTGGCGGCTTCCTTCCGGCCTTCGTGTTCCCATCCATTCCTAGACTTTCCAGCGGACCTTCTTCTTCAGGGAATTCGGGTTAGAATTCGTTGTCGAACATCCTTACGACATTCCCGACCCACTGAAGTCTTTTAAGATGCATGTACCTACCAGGTTAATGTCTTTATTCATTATGTACTGTTATTTAAGTAATTAGTTAAAGCATAACAGTAAACTCATATTTTAAAACTTGGACTCAGTAATTAGTAACAGTGGGAATAACAATGGTAGTGGCACATCAGTGGCTGTGACGGTAACTCGCTCTATTCCTAGACGGACTCCGTTGTTGACAGTGTGTGCACACATCTGCGTTGGTGGACGAAAGGTCCTGTGCCATTAATCCTCACACAAGTTGTACTCACGGAAAGATCTTCCCATAATTATATTTTTTATGCCATAAGTGACATTTAAATAGGTCCGCTCTTTTTATTAATTTTAGCTATCCAGTCAGATTCTAATGTACCACTAGAAAAGAACTAGATGTCCCAAGTGTGCTACAAATACCGAACGGCTGAGCAGTATTGATGTAACTACCTAGACTTCGGAGAGCACGTTCAAATTGTCGTTCAGAATGCGGCTGCAAGAATGACTGGCTGGTTTGCTGTCGGTTGGAAATGTTAAGTTCTAGTTGAAAGGGACAAATAACACGGCTCATGAACCCGCTGTGTGATTTCTCACAACGTGGCAAGCGAACAGAACGTCTTCATTGTACGTTCGTACATTCTAATGTAGTAACCGTCAGAGTACAGTAGAGGAGCTGGGAGTGTAGTGACTAGGTTACGGAGAGTACAACAGTGAGAAGTATAAATAAAATATTTGTCTTAGGGATGATAGAGTAGACATGTTTGAGTAACAGTCGTTGTTTGTAACTGAAGTGATTGCCCATACTGCATAACTACTGAATCTCAGTTTGTCGGTGTAACTTTCTACCATTAAATTTAATTTATCGCTTCCTAACATTTGAGTTCCGGAATCCAGCTCATTAAGCTGAAATAAGTGTCGTCTGTGTGGCTTCCGGTTATCTGTCTTGAACCTCTGCTAAGCTAGCGGTTGCTGCAGTGTGTGAAAAACAGAGGGACGTTGATCACATCTCAGTTACTTTACCATACTAGATACTTCCGATATTAATCGGCTGATAACAGGCGAATGTGGAAAGTAAAACTAGCACGCAGATATGCTGAGTGCTTCTCAACACGGTACATACTCGTATATTCCGTTTCAATACATTGTTTCTTATATCATCAGCGTCGTCGTCGTCGTCATCATCACCACCACCAACATCACCATCATCATCATCATCATCGTGTCAACAGCATCATCAGTTGGTGAACTCGTGTCTCCCAAACGCAGCTGAAATGGGCGGGTCATGTAGTACGTATATTTCTGATATGAATGGCGATATCGGTCGATACGGAACTGAGTAATGATATCAGATGTATCTGTATCGAATAATTTGATCTATTTAGAACATTTTTGCTGACAGTTACCATTAAATCTTGACTTGTTTTGCTGGCTTTATATAGGGTTTATGTTATGCATGGTATTTACACACACGCACGCGCGCGCTTGCTTCGTATTTTATATTTGTGCGTTAAATTAATAACTTAGCGCAAATTACGCCAGAAATGTTCACGTTCTGCGTAGTTTCAGGTACATTCCTGTCCCGAAGTTATGTCGTAGATGGTGCCGAAACGGGCGACGTTATTCGAGACGACGTGAGTCGAGACGGAATTTCCCATAAACACAGTGCTAAAAGGGGGAGGATAATTGCATGCAGTCTATTTTGACCAAGAACAAGGTATATTCATACTTAAAAACATAAGAAAATGGAATGGCAAAGCAAATGACAGTTTAACGAGGAGGCACTTCCTTTTGAGTTGTAGACGGGTCAGATGGATCTTCATTTACAACGTACAACGATACAGATGACGCAGCACGATTCCTTGAAGAAGTCTTGAAGAAATAAAGCAGAGAAAGCTGGCAAGACGATGGCCCCTGCTTTTCGTTCAGGATCTTTTCATAGCACGCAAACATCTGTATAATTCCCTGTCTAGTTGTTGCTATGCGCTGCACCTTCTGAACAGTGTACCAAAACATCCTGATGCCTGTTGTTATGAATCCAAGCCCCCCAGTCGAAACTGTGACCGCCAAGGGTCCCCCTCATTTAGATCAGGCTCTCAACTTCTTCCAGGCCACTTTGCTTCCGAATTTCAACAACATCGTCAATCGTGAGCACCGAATGGTGGGAGTTCGGCAATTTGAAAACATCTTTGGCATTGGACTACAAACTTGCGCGTTTGACTTAAGGTATTGGGCCTGGGGGCAAAATATGTAAATGCTGATTGACGTAGTTCGAGACGGTCTTGAGGATGGTTGTGAACAAAAAAACAGGCCAAGAAATTACGGGATGATCGATGCGAAAATCTGTGTCAGTATCGAATACGGTGCCGTTCGTCATACCGACATATTTGTCAGTAAGAACTGACAACTACTGTAATAATTATGTAGTATGTAGAGGAAGTAGATTTTGCACTGCTGATGTTTCGAAGAAACGTAACTTTACACCTTTCAAGTTTGATTTCTGACTGTTTCATGTGGTGACAGCTGCAGATAACAAGTAGACTATATTTGGATGAATTTTAAACAAAATAATTCAATAAAATCAACTGATTTATTCTGTCAAAACACAACACTATATACAGTCATCAGCATCCTAGTGTGGCTACATGTTTCGGTCCCTTCCTAGACCATCCTCAGGCCAACATTTATATGTACTAGCTACTATACATTATGGGATCCCATACTGTTTAAAGAATGTTCGTAAAGTCGTTTATAAAAGTTTTTAAATTTCAAATACTGTGGCATATCTAAAATGGTCTGTTGGTGTTTACAATCAGTAAGTAAGGTACTTTTCGTTACATTCGAGTAGCGAGTAATACAAAAACATGTAGTCATGTGAACAAACAAGTTCAAGGTACCGTTGTACTCAACAAAATATATGCACGTAGTTAGGATCGACGTTTTTTATATGTAGGTATGTGTACATAGGGGCCTGTTATGGAGCTCTAAGTTACACATCAAGTTACCAGGTATTTTGTACACATACTCGGGCATGTAAGCACAATTAGTTTGATGTAATATAATATACACGCGCGTAATATGAAGTTACCACGTCTGTGTATGTGTACATAACAAGTATACTCAATTATGGAACTGTTTATAACATGTAGAGTTTATTAGGTATATAGTACACATACGTATTTTGAAAAATTAATGAAACAGACTAATGCGTAAGTTGGATATCGGATGATGATTCCATTCTTTTCGGTATTCGAAGAACGAGAGCCTGGTAGGGTATTGCAGTAAATTCTCCGTAATGATTGTTCTGTAATGATAAGTATATGTGTAGTTGGATGTAAAATTCTAATAAGATGGGGTATCTTAGAGTGTATACGGGTACTTACGATTTTACGTAGAGTTGAAAAACGCGACGTGTACGTGCGTGTGGGTTGCTGTAGTTTGTGAGTGAGGGATGTTATGTTATGTTAGCGGGAATTATAGTAGTAGCTGCCATCTACCGGTGTCTTTCAATATTAACGTGTCGAAAATTATATTTGGTCTAACTGCGCATTTGCCATTTATTTGATTGATATTGAAATAAAAAAATTAAAACCAAGGAGACTGCGCGCTCAGAATTGTACACAGATAACCTTGCAAGACAGATTAACGAATCCATGGTAGAGGCTTGTATTTAAGAAGCTCTTTCGCAACTGGTGAAGAAACTAGTTTGCCATTGAGAGCCATTATATTGACATAAATGTTGGCAGTTTGGATGGCGGTTTGTTGTAATTAATTACGTTTCTTCACATTGTTTGTATTGCCGGGTTAGTTTAAAAATTAGCCACCCATCAAACCCATCAGTTTTAATATCAAACTCCAGTATGACCCACCAATTCTATAATTAACCACCGGTGTAACCCACTCACCCATCCAGCTCCTCAATGTTATCCTTAACCGCCAGACTCATAATGGTGTTAGTCGTCCTTCCAGCCTGTCACTTTTAATGTTTACCATTCATATGGCACTACGGCTCTACGTGAAGCCTGTTAGAATTAGTGAGCCATTGTTTCAAAATTTCGGAGGTGCGCACTGTAGACAACCTACATTTCATGTGCATTCGTAATGTCATGAATGCTGCTTACTCATCCAATTATTTCCTTGATTTAATCTTCGAAATTCTGATGCATACGGTACCGGCTCCCCAATTAACTCTGCTGTCATAAATTTTAATCTCCTTGGATCAAATAACATACATTTTTTTCTTAATTCTTTATCGTTTTATCCCAAGTGTGGATACAGACCTTGTTGACACAGAACTGTCATAACAAATATGTCATTCTTACAAATATATGTGTATTAGTATATATGTACATACATACATACATACATACATATATACACATTAGATTAGATATGTTAAGCGAAATTTGACGTTCTCACAGCTATGTTTATGATGCAGGCATTTTGGGACAAGACAGTGACCTGCTGGTAAAATTACCAGTCCACATGTTCATACACAACATTTGCACTTGTAAGAGGACACCGGTTACAAACTTTGCAGAAATAGCCGGAGTTTGAATCTGCACGTAAAATAACGAAGGAAGGAAAAGAAAGTCTTCATGACTGGGAAAACTGAAAAGTGCGGAGTACGAAATTCATTAGAGGATACTCTAAACCTTGCCCTTATTGGCTTGCTTATACCACGCCCCAGCATGTAGCTTACACAAAGTGGACTGAGGATCTTTAGCTTTTGATGATGGAGGAAAAGAGAAAGGGCATAAAAGCGATTCATGGTAAAGAGGAATGACGAATACAGAACATCGTGTGGAAGGGTT
>Ga0123353_10015180_pt1 | contig 11169 bp, 3 predicted proteins | sample TergutLab28metaG_3_FD_92763 | JGI IMG/M metagenome (GOLD analysis project Ga0123353, IMG submission 92763) | Labiotermes labralis P3 segment gut microbial communities from Petit-Saut dam, French Guiana - Lab288 P3 | ecosystem: Host-associated > Arthropoda: Insects > Digestive system > Gut ... | reverse complement strand
TTTGTTTCATAATTCTAACGTATTTGGTTCCTGTATTATTCACATTTTATATACAGAATGTGCTAAAATTAAAAAAAAAAATAATTCCGGCGCCAAAAGGTTAATGAATATATAAAATGCAACTTTAGAGGTTAGCGGTGCGGTACGACCTCTATATGGGTCGTTATGCGTAAAAGGGTTAGTGCGTGTAGATTAAATCAAAGGGCAAAATATGACTGGACACTCAAGTTCAAACGAGGGTGCCAACATTAACAAATAATCAGAAGCTGGTGAAGGCCGTCTCAGAAGGTTCAAAGGCGTCGGATTATGCGAAATTGTATCAGCAGACTGCTGAGGTCTGTCTGTTCCTTGAGCGCTGAATTTCACAGACATTAAGATTATCTGTGTAGGATTTCTAAGTCCTTTTGCATGTTATTTTTTTAACGAAGGCCGAACGACACGTTGATCGGGAAATAAACACGTTTTGATTAAAAGCAGCCTTGCTAAGGAACTATAAAATGTAGACTGTAAACTGGTGTAAAAAAAAAGACGGTAGCATACTTTGAACAGCGTCTATGCACGAGAAATGAGGGGAAATCTCCCCCTTCATCACGTGGTTCTTAACCACACCAATTTCACGGTTTCACATTCGTTTCTGATGCGTTCGCCAAAAAGTTCCATAAAATGCGCGCTTTCGCTGCGCAGTGATATGTGCAGCTGAGCTGAACCCTGCATTGAACATAAGTATTACCGTCTTCTTGGAAGTGACGCCGTGTAGGTTGCTAGATACGGACGGACGTTCGACAAAACCCTCTGTCCTCCATCCATCTTTCATCACGAAGAAGGAAACAGCACGTTACTCCGAAACTTCGACAAATATATGACACTACACGGCTTCACATCCAAGAAGAAGTCAGCCCTCCACAATTTTCATGCGTTTCTCATCTGTCCCATGCGTACTGCATGCCTCACCTATCTCACCTTTATGTGATGTAAACCAACAAAATGCACCCTTTCAAATTAATGTTTTAATTCAATTCTTGGGTTGAATTAAAACATTATTTTTTTTATTTTTAATTCAATTCTTGGATTGAATTAAACATTAGTGTTTTAGTTTTTAAATTGAATTCTTGAATTGAATTAAACATTGATGTTTTATTTTTAATTCAATTCTTGGTTGGAATTAAAACATTAATGGTTTAGTTTTTCAATTCAATTCTTGAATTGAATTAAAACACTAATGTTTTAATTTTTTGAGTCAATTCTTGAATTTAATAAAACATTAATGTTTCATTTTTAATTCAATTCTTGGACTCAATTAAAACATTTATGTTTTAATTTTTTTATTCAATTCTTGAATTGAATTAAAATTAATGTCCTATTTTTTAAATTAAATTTTCGGATTCAATTAAAACATTGATGTTTTAACCTTTTAATTCAATTCTTGAATTGAATTAAAAATTAATGTTTTATTTTTTAATTCAATTCTCGGATTGAATTAAAACATTGATGTTTTAATTTTTGAATTCAATTCTTGAGTTTAATTAAAACATTTAATTTGAATAGTGTGCATTTTGTTGGTTAATTGTATCACAATGTACGGTACAAAACACATGAAAAAAAAATCTCTCTTTCTGAAGGTTATATTTTGAGTTTACGAGTCCAATGTGTAGCTTCCTGGGTTTTCGCATTTAATTTGCGAGTGACGAACATCCCGGACCTGTATACATGCAGATGTAGACAGATTAAAAGAACCCTTGTACACAGCGGCGCAAATTCCACGCACACGATCGATATGAACAGGGAGTCAATCCGTCACGTGGCGGACGCCAAGAATTCAGTCCTTTCCCTCTGCTCGTTTCTGCGATTCTTGTTACAGTGTCAAGTTCCTTACCGCGATAAGACGCCCATTAACTCAAGGACCGGGAAATAATTAGTCAGTGTCCTCGAAAAAGAAAGAGCTGAACGTGGATTCTGACGACGGCATATTAGGCCTACCAGCGGTCACTTGACGTCCACATATTACGTACGAACAATTCCTTGTAGGCGAACAAATACAGACATGAATAATGGGATCTTTTACGGTGTGACATCATACAGTCTCGACAGAGATTCACCCATGTTCCGAAAGAACGCGCTGCGTTTACAAACTTTATGCTCAAGATGGAATTATCACGTTCCATCTGAAACGTAGGTACGTTTCTACCTAGTGGCGTACCGAGGGGGAAGTGGGAGGGTTTGGGGTGTTTAACCCCTCCCGAAATTCCGAAGACCCTCCAAAATCGTGCCAAACTCAACCCGATTGTGAAAACTGCTAAAAATTGCTGAATTTAGGACGCCAACACGCCAAGATGTTCGGAAAAAAGGCAGTAAAATTCTAAAACTACCTAGGTTCGTAATTGTTTTACATTAGCAATGACAAATAAATTGGTTGTCATCATAAATAGTCTTAAAGTACCAAAAATTAAGAAACGTTTGTTATATGAAATGAAATTTCTTGTACAAAATTACAGCTGCCTCATGAACCCCTGAGTAGGCGGCTACCGCCTTCAGATCCCCGTTCTCTCTGTCCTCTGTCCTCAACTGAATTTGTTGAACACCCCCCCTCCCCCCACCCGAACAAAATTCCTGGGTACGCCACTGTTTCTACCAGACTCGACGACATCATGTCACTAGACAGTGTTCTGCATAGTCAATGTTGTGGGAATCTGAGATCTTGACAGCAAACACAGACGATATAAAGTGACAACCCAACGTCGTTTAACTAGGATCTGCAGGCTGCTAAAAGAACAAGCCTTCAGAAAAAAAAAAAGCTAATTGGCGTACGTAACAAAATATCATCATCATCATCATCATCATCATATATCTGTCATGGAGTTGGGCCACTTGTTGACCCGTTCCGGTCTCACGTATCCAGAAGTCTTTTCAAAGGTCTACCTTGATTCCTTCTGCCAGCTGGGGAGTAACATTTCATTACCCTGGGTAATCTATTTCGAGACATTCTATTCACATGTTGTATCCAGCTTCTCTTGTAATCCAGTAATTTGTCCAAAATTGGTGTTATTTTTAACTCCTTCGTATAAGTGGTAGTGATGCGTAATACTATAGCCGATCCTACCAAGCAGTCATCCTCGCCTTCTCGTGGTATACCCTGTTCTCACCATTGAGGAAATGACGACTGAGTCACAGCGGTATAACTGTTTCACCACGAATGGAGGAAATGCTGTCCCTAAACATGCCGGTCCAGAGGCTGAAGGTACCAATCCTACCGCTGGACTTACCCTGCTCTGGGCCCGTAACCCATTCAGGGGAAATTTTAACCACTGGCAAGTCTCACGGAAAGAAGCCGTAACAAAATACATTGGCAGCAATCAATAGTAAGGGTAATAGCAACATTACTTTGGGATCTGAAGTTATCACGGAGGTAACTATGAATGATAACGTCTTCTGGAACGCGACACCGTGTATTGTAACTCAACGGAGCAGACACCTTCTTGAGAAACTTACAGTACTTCAGCTAGTCAACCAACTGTGCCCATTTTATGGAACCTGAAGGTTCATTTCCGTGTTCACAACAGCCCGCCACTTCTCCCTTTCCCTAGCCAGACCAATCCAGACCACGCCCCCATTCTTTTTCTTGAATATCCATTTTAATATTATCATCTCATCGATGCCCATGTTTTCCAAGTGTTATACATTCTTCAGGTTCGACGTGTAATAAGGGAAATTTTATAGACGTTTCGGATGAGCACACTGCCACCAAATTAGGAGTGGAACAATAAGCCTCGTTCTAATATAAGAAGAGGAAAGAAAGAACATAACATAACATATCCTTCTTCGTACATCGCGTCGCATACGACGTTAGAGTTGCAGCAGACCGTACGGAGTCACATCCCAGAAGACTGTATTCTTTCGTTTTTACCCTCATTTCTCGCGTTTCTGTAATCCCATTCAAACGAATTTCCATTTGCGAAAAGTTGCGTAAGTTCAAAATGTTACGTCATTATCGCACGAATACAGAAATGTGCATCTGAGCGACCGAGAGTGACACAATGTGGGTTGTCAAGGAGACGGGCATGTCCCTCTTGCACAAGCAAATGTGCGCATTTCACCACCGAAAAGGTCTCTCGTAGTAGAAACGTGATTCTGACGTCAGCGGCGTACATTACACGGATAATAATGGACAGCATTATAATGTCGGATGTGACGGCATGCAATTTGCCAGACAACACCACGGTATCGGAGGAACCTGCTGCCTCCATGTTCAAGGCAGAAGGATAAGACACGGTAACGGTTAATGGTAGGACTGGGAATAGGAGATAGTATGGGAACTACGGCCTTGAAAAGGGTCGTGGCTGGAATCTGCGACAGGAGGTGATAGGGAGGATGTAAATACTTTACCCTCTAACATTCCATGCAGGCACTGAAAATCATACGAATACAGCTGTACTCTTTCTTTTACCCTGGCACTAGATGAGGGGTGGTTGGTCAACGCCACGCCCAGGCCACTTCACCCCGTATAGGAGGCTGTATGGGCACCAGGGCTTGGTCCAGGAAGGGTGCGGGAAACCTCGCCTCCACCGGGATTCGAACTCCAAACCGTTCAGCTGAAGTAACCAAGTTACAGAAAAGAAACTCAATATAAAATAAGGAAAAGTGAAACAAAATAGGTTAGAATGAGAAAGACGAAAGGAAGTGACATCGGTTATTCCCGCGCGCCTTACACTTCTACCTTCTTCTTCCTCCGAAACGCCAGTCCTATTCTACCGATCTGCGGGGCGTCACATCCCCCAAAAAAAGCGCAGTCTTAGTACCTTTCTAACTTCCGGGATGGCCTAATGTTCGATACTGAGGCCATCGAGTTCAACGCGCGTGCAGCACTTCCGTCTCCTGCGACGAAAACCACCCACACAGTGTTTGCTCAGCAGTAACTGAATACCGGAAAGTATGCAGTCTCCATGAAGAAACAAATGGGCTAGAGGAAAAGTTCCCTTCCAATAAAAAGCTTCTTCCAGTTGATTCCGTCAACGAGATTCTATTTGGGCGGGGACAGCCTGCGATGACAGCACAACCACACTCTCCTCTCGGTCGTATCATCATTGTGTGCACGTCAAACGTGGCGTTGGGGGGGATTATATAACGTAATTTCCGTTTCACCGTGCGGTAGTCAGTAGCGCCGCAAACCACCTGATGGTTTACTTGTAAAATATTGACCGCGTGCAACGGAGATTAAACAGTATGCAGCAGAGACAAAGAACTGTTACCGGCTCACGAGATCTCCCTGTGGCGTTCTGAGTTTTGACACCGTGTGGTCTGGTACATGGATACCAACGTTACACGAGAGCATACAGCCTTTCCCTGACTTGCCCAACAGCTCCGGTCAAAAAGGTCGCGCGCCGAGTCCAATTTTGCGCGGTTCAGATAGGTCAACTATGTACGTGGGCCGGCATAGCTCAGTCGGTATAGCTACTCTGTGCGGGCTGGACGGTCCGGGCGTCATATCCCGGTGTAGGCGAGATTTTCCGCACCTGTCCAGGCTTGCCCTGGAGCCCACCCAGCCTCTTATACAACGGATACCGGGTCTTTCCCAGGGGTAAAGCGGCCGGGGCGTGGCGTTGACCACCCACCCCACCCACAGCCGAGGTTAAAGAAAGAGTAGATCTAGACCTCTACTCTCTCTCTGGTTTTTCGTAGCCTGTTCTAGGTTGAACTTTGCCTTTATGAATGAGTGAATGTACGTACGTACGTACGTACGTATGTATGTATGTGTGTATGTATGTATGTATTGGTGGAATCCAGTTGAAATACTAACTACAACACGTTGGAACCCGATCGACCACGGCCTCACCTCCCCGTGGCCTGTTATCGCCCAACAGTATTCTCCAACCTCCTTCTCCAAACTGAGCTTTCGTTCGAGCAAGGAAAAACATGGCGCACTTTTGAAAACCCTTTTTAATAAGTCTGAGTGCAGCGTAATTCTAAATGGAGTTAAGTCGGGAGGTGGGGTGGGGTGACTTCTGTATTGCCTCCATTCTAATACTGAGATCGCGGATATGAATACCACGGACTGACCCCCTCCACATCTGCGCCCACCTCTCAGCAACCCCCCCCCCCAGGGACAGTTTATCAATCTGTACTCCCCTCCAGTAATCCGGATATTTTGCTCACACGAATGTGAGCAGTGAGATCTTCAGTGTCAAGCGCTTTGGGCTGGTCGCTAGAATATAGAGGGGGGCTAGAGGTCAATATCAAATAAGGTAGAGAGGGGAAAGCCTACATCTTCGTCATTCCCGCCGTAGATTAGGACTTCTGTCTATGGCCTCAGTGTTAAGAATGTTCTTCGTAACCACTCAGCAAAACGTGAACGCCATATAGGTCGGAATACCGCCGTACGAACTTGTATTCTGTTAAAGCTGTAGTGTTCTAACTCTAAAGCCCCTAATTAATCAGGCCTGTGATCATTGATAGTATGTGGTAACTGGACCTACCACTGTTATGCTGAGTGACCAAGCAACGAACAACCAATCCGAACGTACATTATGGCGCTAGTGTCAAGTTTGAAGGTTCTTGTTGCGCCGGTATTATGAAGAGGCGTGTTCCTCTTCATAATACCGGCGCAACAAGAACCTTCAAACTTGACACCAGCCACCAGACTCTATCGGGCCTCTAGCCAGAGCATACCACCACATATAGATATTACATTACGCAATAAGGCCCTATGTAGAGATCTCTGCACCACGTGCGCGCACAGTGTATATAGTAGGACCTTAAGTTCTCTTGAAGACAACCTGAAGATGGCCAGTAAAGGCCGAAACATGTAGTTGTCTAGCATAGCTACTAAATACACCTTAATTGACATTGTTGTGTTTGACAACATACCCTTTCCAATTTTCACACACACAACGGGGATGACACACTTCCTAGATGTTTTAGATACACTAGATCCTGTTCAACAGTGTTCTAAGCATAAAAAAACTTTTATAATTGTTTTTACGCACACCCTGTGAACAGTATGGGATCCCATACTGTTTACAGGGTGTGCGTAAAAACAATTATGTTTCTTGTAATGAAAGTACCTTCATAACTGACAGTAAACACATACAAAATGTTTTAGATACACTACATCCTGTTCAACAGTGTTTTAAGCTTAAAAAACATTTATAATTGTTTTTACGCACACCCTGTAGACAGTATGGGATCCCATACTGTATAGTGCGCACCGATTGTACCTTCTACTGGGAGATGCTGGCCTGAAGATGGTCTAGAAAAGACCGAAACATGTAGCCATATTACGGTGCTGATGATTGTGTGCTATTGTTGTGTTACGAAGGGATAACATTATTTTATTTGGAGAAACATGACAGCGTGAAGAAACTTGTTTGCCTCCTGAAGTGTTGACGCGCAGGCACAACTACGTTTCGTTTTCACAGGCAGCATAACAGGCCTAGCATCTTCTTAATGATCGTTTCATTACGTAACTGTATTTATCGCCACTTCCAGATCAGAGCACTCATTTAGCGATGAAATATTTGTCACAATGACCATAACCTACGTCACATTCATACGTACCTTATTTTATATTCTTGGGGTGGGGTGAAATTGTGTTTGGAACTGAGAATTCTGCGGGGACCGCGGTGGCACAGTGGTTAAGGTGCTGTGCTACAAATCGAAAGGTCGCTGGTTCGATCCCAGCTGGTGTCAGTGGATTCTTCATTGACATAAAATCCTTCCGATCGCACTACGACCCTGGGGTCGACTCAGCCTCTAACATAAATGAGTACCAGGAATATTTCCTGGGGGTAAAGGCGGCCGGTGCGTAAAGCTGACAACCTACCACCATCCTGCGGCGTTGTCACGAAATCTGGGAACCTTAACTCCCTGGAACCCTCTGGGCCTGGCTAGGCCTGTAATGGGACTGCATTACCTTTTTACTGAGAATTCTAATGGACCCATAGCCCATCTCAGTGATGACAAATATGCAGTACTGGCGGAATGATACAAACAAAACAAAACCGAAATACTTCCTAACAAAGTCTGACCCTTTGCGCTGTTTTCGGAAATCACAAAACCAACACAGATGGTTTTGGGAAAGACCCCGGGCCTTCGAGGTGAGGAGCCGACGATTAACTGCCTGAGATAGGTCACGGCCTTGCTTGCATCCTTGGTAAACGACATTAACATTTTACTGCACATTTATAGGTAGTCGTTAATTTTTTTTTTATCTCCCAGAATGTTGCAATCTGTCCGTAGACATTCAGCAATCCTATTGACAGTCGCTATTAATGGCATGTAGGAAATACATCCAATGATGCATCTCCTATTTAAGCACAATCACAAATGATTGGGTATGGCGGTTTCTAGATCACACACAACGACGCACCACAGTCGTTAGGACTCCTCTGGACGAGTGATCAGCTCGTCTCAGAGACCCCTACCTGAAAACGCACAACACTCACAACAGACAAACGTCTATGCCCCCGGTGGGATCCGAACCAACAGCCCCAGTAGGCGAACGGCCGCAGACCTACGCCTGAGACCGAGTGGCCACTGGGACCGGCAGTTCGTAAAATGAATGTTTTCTGCTACATGCTAACGGAGCTACATGAAGAGATACTGCAGCCGTATTGACTGTCCTCAGTTTAACCTTCAGAAGCAAGTACAAGTGAAAACCTTGACGACAACATAACATATAAACAGTTTTTATTTCTTGCTACACAAATATCGTATATACGCAGTTGTTCTGTGAATAATCCTACAAAAGACACTACGTAATTCTGTTGAGTTCGTGTTTGTTCGCTTGGATATAATGACACAGTCGGGATGAAGACGTCATTACTGATACGTATCGGGCACATAAAATATTGATCGAAACACATCACTACTTGCCACTTTAGGTTTCTGTGACCGTGCATCGTGAGCAAATTGTGAAGTGAGAGAGAAAACCAACAAGCTGCAACAGTTAGATGTTTATTTTCAACACTTTCTCAACATGTTTCCTGAAGATGGGCATAATGATGCCCGAAACACGTTGAGAAAGTATTGATAATAAGCATCTAACTGTTGCATCTTGTTGGTTTTCTCTCTCACTTCACTACTTGCCACATCACGCAACGCTTTAAGTACAATCTTACGTTTATTGGACCGTGCATCATCTTGATAGTTGAATAAAGAAAGACCAACTTGATATCACTTGCTTTTTTATTCCATTATTTAATGCTCAACATGTTTCGGATGTTAATACATCCATCCTCAAGAGCTTGAGACTTATTTGTTGAGTTATTTCATGGGTTGTATCGCTCTGGTACGATGTGTGTTGGTGTTACGTTGTGGTTTGGCTGGAGTGGTGTGGTAGCCGGATGTTTCTTATGTTTATTGGACCGTGCATCATCTTGATGGCTGAAGCCTGCATCCGGATACCATACCACCCCAGCCAAACCTCAACGTAACACCAACACACATCGAACCAGAGCAATACAACCCATGATATAACTCAACAAATAAGTCACAAGCTCCTGAGGATGGATGTATTACCATCCTAAACATTTTGAGCAGTAAATAATGAAATAAAAAAGCAAGTGACATGAAGTTGGCCTTTCTTTATTCAGCTACCTTAAGTGCACTTTTAGGCATGCTTCTATTGATCTTGTTAAACAGGAAATATTTTAATTAAAACCAAAATTTAATTAGGCTGTTCCTTACGTAACTCCCTGTTTCAACTAATTTAATGTTATTATTTTATTTCACAACTATCAGTTGCCACTTCTTGTCATCTCTTTTATCGTATTTACGTAGCCCACCCAGCCGACTGACCAGACGCGCGCCAGAGTAGTGGCGGAAGCAAAGAAAGATAGTTGTCAGATAAAGTAAAGACCTTGTATTGTCAACACGTCTGCACAGTGAATGAAACATAACGCACACGTGTACAGCCTATACAGGTGCAGAGAAGCATGTGCAGATCACATGTATGTACGACAGCTTGCTCCGAAGGACTCTTCGCTTTAAGGGATTTCAGATTCTCTTGTCGGTAACGGAGGCACGCGGTAGTGCAGCTGGTTGAGGCCGATTCCCGATGGGGTCAATTGGATTTTTCACTAACGTAATTCTTCTGGACGTCCTATGGCCCTGGGGTCGACCAGAAATGAGTACAAGGGTATATATCCTGGGGAGTAAAGGCGCCCGGTACGTAGGGCTGACAATTTTACCAACCTCTTGTTCCGAGTGTCTAGAATTTCGGGAAGCCTCAGGCTCCTGGAATCCTAAAGGCATGTCCAGGCCTGTAATGGGATAGCGTTTACTTTGGCCGTAACAACGAACATTAGATCGCTTTCTTCCAGAATGTAACTGCAATGGGCTGGACGGTCCGGGACTCGAATCCCCTACGGGCAAGAGATTGTTTCTTTTTCAAAACGTCCCACCCAGCCTCTATTAAATTGGTACCTGGATCCATTCTCGCGAGGAAAGCAGCGGGGGAATGAGGTTGACCACTCACCTCTATGTAGTGCTGAGATTAAGAATGAGTGGAGCTATACCTCTATTCCCTCTATAAGCATTCATGGCGTGGAGATGGAACACTTCAATGTTACCTATAGTTTCGGAATGTAGTGTTCCACCGCGAAGTTACTACAGCAGGTTCCCCTACAATGTCAGTAATTATCTACCAGACTACACGGTAGCATGTCACGTTCACTACGCAGAACGTGCTCAAATACAATTTTCATAAGGCGAACGGAGGCTTCTGGGTGGTTCAGTGACGGCTTGTGCACTGGCGGCTTTGAGATTATTTTGGCGCATGAGTATTGGTGTGTCTGGAAAGACACTTGTTACCACCGCAAATTCTTACGAAGTCTCTTATGAATGTGAACTCAACTCGCTCCAATTATCTTCTTTTAAATCACACGAGTGTACTTCGTAACATAACACGAGGCCCCTACAATTACTTTACCAGATGCTTTGTCCACTTTGGGATCCCATAGTGTTTACATGTGGATTACTTATTTGCTAGAGCTTTTAGAAAAGAAATAACAATAGCTCTGTAGTTATAACTTTTCTAAAAGCTCTAGCTAATAAGTAATCCACATGTAAACACTATGGGATCCCAAAGTGGACAAAGCATCTGGTAAAGTAATTGTAGGGGCCTGAAGATGACTAACATCTAGTCGAAACATGTAGCCGTACTATAGAATAAATAGA
>Ga0123353_10015179_pt1 | contig 11169 bp, 8 predicted proteins | sample TergutLab28metaG_3_FD_92763 | JGI IMG/M metagenome (GOLD analysis project Ga0123353, IMG submission 92763) | Labiotermes labralis P3 segment gut microbial communities from Petit-Saut dam, French Guiana - Lab288 P3 | ecosystem: Host-associated > Arthropoda: Insects > Digestive system > Gut ... | reverse complement strand
GGGTTGCTATGGCATGAATAATGAACATAACCAACACACATTATGTGAAGTGGGTTCCATTTCAAACTCAGAGCTCCAATCACAGCTTCTTACAAACATCATATTTCTCACCACAGCCATTTCTCCAGTTTACATACACAACAGAGCAGACAAAGCAAACTTTCCCAGTATGTGTACGAGTTCCACAGCTGTGGATAAAAGCAAGCCAAGCAAACCTACAAAGAAGAAATTCATGAAGCCAGAACCAAGCAAGATATCTGAACTGATTACAGACATTTACAGTGAGGAGAAGGCAGGGTATGAAGAAGCTGACATTCAGCCATTGTAACACCAGAAGTGAGGACCCTCACACAGCATGTATGTAGGGTGTGCCAATGTTCAAGTGCCTCTGAAGAAGATGATGATGAAAGAGTAGGCCACACTGACAGACACAACAGTCAGTGGACACTGACCTCTTACCCTCCCAAGAGCGCAGCACACACCAATATAAGGAGCCCTAGACAAAGAAGAATCAAGAGCCACATGTACGAGACAGCTCGACTCCCGTTAGCATTGTAGTGTTGCACAGAGATTATCACACTGCTTAAGTAGGAGATGAACTGATGATATCACTGATACTGAGATGCGAGGGACCCACCAAGAACACCCCACAGGCTTGATACAATTACTGCAATTTAAAATCTGTCATTTGAAGGTAAGTACAACAAACCAGCACTACCCTCATACACCAACTGCCATACAACTTCTCAAAAAAGTATGTACAATACTGGCAGCACAATATTCAAAAGATCACCACATAGACTCACAGGTTGGCTGACTGAGAAGACCATATGCAAACTGTCATTGAGAACATACTTAAATGCGCACTTGTTTCACTGTGTTCAGGCATTTAATATAATCTAATTATCTGCTACACAGGATGGATTTTGTTGAACACCTCAGAAATTTACATGAACCCTTGTGCATTTTGACACTTCCCTGTGTCACTGTCAGTGTATACTATTACTACTTGTTGCACCGCTTGAAGGAGCCATACCTGCAAATAATGGACCCGGCAAAACTAACACACATAAGGTATTCAATCATTAGTGCCAGTGCAAGGCAGTACACAGAGCAACAGTGTACTTTATGTGCTGTACATAACATATTATGGGACCGCGGTAGCACAGTGGTTAAGGCGCTGTGCTACAAATCGGAAGGTCTCCGGTTGGATCTCAGCTGGTATCAGTGGATTTTTTTTTGACATAAAATCCTCCCAATCGCACTATGTTCCTGGGGTCGACTCAGCCTCTAACAGAAATGAGTACCAGGAGTATTTCCTGGGGGTAGAGGCAGCCGGTGCGTAAGGCTGACCTTACCACCATCCTGTGCCGTTGTCACGAAATCTGGGAGCCTTAACTTCCTGGAACCCTCTGGGCCTGTTTAGGCCTGTAATGGGACTGCTGTTACATATCACATTTTATACACTGTCCTTCGTACTATGATTTACTACACATCCTACTGTCACTCTGACTACAGTCTGTGACCAAATTTTGAATCTTTGGAGTGTATCACGAAGTCTGTACTCGAATGTACAAAAGCCAGGATAACATAGTCAGTACAGCAAGTAGACTATGGGCTGGACAGCCCAGGAATCGAATCCTTACAGGAGGCAGGAGACTTTTGTTTGGTCCAAAAATGTCCAGATTGGCCCTGGGGCCCACCCAGACTCCTAACCAATGGGTATGAAATTGTTTTCAGTGGAAGTAGAGCAGCCAGGGCATTACATTGACCATTCACCTCCATCTAGTGCTAGGGTTAAAAACAAGCGCAACCATACCGCTACTGTCTTCATGTTGTGAACAAGGACTTTACTCTTGTATGTGTGTGTGTGTGTGTGTGTGTGTGTACGTACAAATAATACAGTTTCAGGGAGGTTGTGATCAATGGTTTAATACTGGTGGATTCTCACCCCATCTGACTTGTGCATCTTGATATCAAAGGGCATATTGAACACGTGTCTCCTCTTCAGGGGTTTCTCGTGTATGCTGTCTTCTAATGCAACAGGCTCACACAGGTCATGTGGTACTGTAACAAGATGCTCTTTCTCTCCTGATCTGAAACACATCAAGCTCACACAGGTCATGTGGTAATACAGTCAGTCTGTATCCACATTCAATCTGATAGGTACATTAGATACAGCCAATCTGTATCTCTATTCAAGAGCACAACAGTGATCGATTAGGACTAACAATCACCATGAACATCAGAATCCATTTGCAATGTAAATGCCCTTTGATTTCTTGAACTTACAAAATACCAGTAACAACAACATAAAATAATCTCACCAGGCATAAAAAGGGCACAAAAGTTCACTCCCCAACCATGTGGTTTCATCCTGATTCAGTGTAACCATCATAAAAGGTCAAAATAATGGTACTGAAATGGGTCAACGCCATGTAAACTATGACCACCAAATACCAGTGGCAGGAGAAGGGAATATACAAATCAGTATCTCAGAACTGACAAATGAATCACGACTGCAAAACAGTAACATTTACTTAGAAATAAATCCACACAATCCAACACTACCTTCTTGCAGAATATGCAGCTGCACACACTTCCTTCTCAGAGCCAGCTTCTGACAAAGATCTTTTGATTCTTTCAGGTGTCTCAACATCAGATACTGAGCTCATTACTGGTTCTGGAGAGGTGGGTGGAGTTACTGGCAGAGGATGTTCTGGCAGCTCAGTCCATGCACACTCAGAAGTGGTTCCTTGTGAGACCGGGTTCGCCAAGGCAGGGTCTTCGTTTGAATCAGGGCTTGCATCACCGTGGCTGAGCTCTTTTATTAGCAGCTCCAAGAAATGAATCATTTCCCTTGTATTCTGCTGGGTGGTGGACACAGCTATAACAAACACAGATGTTTCGATCATAGAAGAAGAAGACTAAAATTATGCACAACACGATGCATGTAGCGCCATAACAGCCAGCCCAACACACTAAAAGCACACAAAACATATGAGGCATGAGGCAAGGCCTACGTGCATCGGGACTGAAGGGGTTCAAACCCCATTACTCTTACCATTCTACTCTATTCTATTTTATGAGGCACCTAGTAACATAAGAACCTAATACACTAAAAAAACACAAAACCTATAACGCATCTTGTACCACAACAGCCTAAGCCACTAAAAACACATGAAACAGAACCTAATACACTACAAATAGAGTAAGCATATGAGGCACCTAGTATCATAACAGAATACAGAAACACAAAACGTATGAGACACCTTGAAACATAAGAGATAAATACACTAAAAATAAATTCTGAGCAACTGAACTCCTTGCAAAGTAATAATTAAAAAGAAATTAAATTACATTTTGTCAAACAGGATAAATCTCTGTACATGTAACTGACAACACTTCAATTTACTTAAGCAAAATCATAAACACCCTACACGTATGGTTTTTTTGTTAAAGAAACTGCAGTTAAAAGTGAATGAAAGTGTTCTGAGCAGCAGCAGTTTGTTCTTTTAGGTGTAACACAGCACAGCAGTAAAGCATACAGATACAACATTACAAATAATCACTTCAGTCTGTCCAACACAACAGACAGTAAAGGAAATGTTTTTGAATGACCCACACATGAACACAACAAGCTGTACTGCACTACACTACAACAGACACAACAGTTTCACTGCATGATCAATAGAAGTTGGGAATATGCAGTGGTAGAGAAATCACAGGTTCAGACACTTTGTACATTGAAACCATATGGAAGTACTGACCATTCACTGTGTACAGTACACTACTGCTCTTACGGCAACAGCGTTGCAACCTTCAAAACACTCAACACTGCCACTCATGTACACATTTTGCCACACACTTTAGAACACATTTAAAATTAAGAGTAAATCTTTTTATTTACAAGGTTATTCTTAAAGTAACAGAGAGCTGGTGAATCAGCCATTTCACATAAAAACACATGCTGTAATATGATAATGAGAGGTATAAATCACATACAAGCACATGATAAACTGCATTTACATTTTATACTAGGTTATCAACAGGGCTGAGACCATTACACACAACCTTGCTGTTAAGAAACACTGTGATATTTTGTCCTTGCTACTGAAATGTAAATACTCCCACACTGACCGCAACTCTGAGATAACCTGATATCTCACTTAGTGACGGTGTACTAAATTGAAAACAAAGAATGTTGCACAAATGCCACATCAGCAACTTACCCTCGCTGCATTCACTGATCACTTCCTTCAACATGTTTGTCTGCAACTTCCCATCTCTAGAAGTTTGCAACATCACACTGAAACACACACAAACATACAGCAATCCAACATGGCAAAATGTTATACTCCTTAAGAACAATATCTGAAGACTAAGTTACAGACTGGAATAAGTATAAAATGTGAAGCTCCATGATTGTGATGGTCACCTAACATTGCTAAACAACATGCATGTAGGATACAAATTTGCACATTAGCAAAATCAACACTCTCATATGAAGTTCCTGGACTGATGGTAATACACAAGTACAGTCTGGTACAAAAGCCAACTGCAGCTGCTCTCCATTAGTTCACATTCTTACCACCAAGGATCAGAGACAGAAAGTTATAGCTCTACCAGTTCATCTGCAGCAACTCCACATCTAGGCTGTGTGTTTCTTTGCTGCCAGCAGCAGTAAGCAAAGATCAAGTTTTGTTCCAAAGTTGGGAAAAAAGCAACAAATACACATAAAATGCTTGAAACTGTTTATGCAAATGTAGCTCTCTCACATACGCATGTCATGCCTTGGAGTGGTTTGAAAGATCCTGCCAGAGACATGAGAACCTCAAAAATGATAAGCAGTGAATTGTCAATGGTTGAAAATTAAGAAACAGCTGCAAACATCCCACAGCTGCTGGCCAAAGACCATTACATGATGGCTGAACTGTTATAATCTTAAACCTGACTGAGGACTGTAAAAAGATTTCTCACAATAACACACAAAAGCCTTCTTGACTGCAGTGTGCATTGCCCAAATGTTTCAAAAAATCATTGTTCCTGCATCAGGTGACAGAACAAATTACGGAATTCTACTGTGCTGGGATTTTGGAAACAAAATCTGTGAAATTTGAGGTTCCCACACGGAAGCTGTGTTGGTGAAGATTTAATGTCTGTGACATGACGACATGTCACTGGACAAGTGGTCTCAGGCACCTGGAACCATGAAAATGCCTTCATCTTCAGGGAGTGAATGCAGTCTTTTGAAACACTGGGTACTACTCACATACAACAGAGCATCATATCGCAGAAGATCTGAATCTCAGGAACACAAACTGGTTGACGAAACTGAGAAATGAACCCTGCTTCCAAGGTCTGAGACTCACTCTGTCAAAAAGGGCTTGAGAGGTATAAGATTACCAACAAATGAAGGAAACAGAACCTGTTTGTGTGGAGACACTACAACGATAGTCAGTGTCCAGAGTACCATTCAAAGGACTGACACAACATATGTATGGACAGGTCATAAATTGTGCATGCTATTAATATTAAAATCACATAGCCTGCTGGCATGTGGCACCATACAGTACATGTTACTAGACAGGTACCAACAGTATCAAAGCACAGGGGGCCACATTCTGGAACACAACATCTTCATATGCACCACTGTGAAAACCTCAAATTTCAGGTCACAGCTGAAACTTAAAATTGTTTACTGTCAAACAGTCCTTCAGTTGTGGGTTCAGGTCTTCTGGAATGTCATGCTTGTGACAGGGGGACTGGTATCTGGCATTCCAAGATCTGTGATACCTTCAAAATATCAGAAACCAATTGCCCAACACAGCGTCTCAACCCAGAAGACCCGAAATCCCTGGAAGAGTGCTGCAAGAACCTCCTCTAAGTGCTCACCTGTAATCTGATGACACAATAGTATCACCATCCACATCAACAATTTTGTAACTGCTCTTCCGCCTCTTCCAGTCCAGTTTTGTCAAAATGTGCTGAAGGGGCAGTGGTTTAATTGGTTCATTTCTCTCTGCTGTTTTCATATCTGGATCTAAACACAAAACAAACTCCATGAACACAACTTCACGTGACATCTGAGCCCAATAACCTCACTGTGTAGACATTGCAATGCATCTCAATTACAATGAAACTTCTACAGTTGTAACCGATGGTCTTCAAGTGTTGTATATTCTGTGTTTGGACAGTTCAATGTTCATTGACCAACAACACAATACTGCTATCACACACAGTCAGATACCCATCATTGTCTATCACACATTCTCCAGCATGTATCAGTTCTAACTGAACACACTGTACTGACACTGCATTCACCAAATCTGTATACCTCTGCTGCTTCATGCATCACTAGATTTGACAACTTGCCTTTACACATTGAATTTGCCTTTACACACTGAACAACTTGCCTTTACACACTGAACAACTTGCCTTTACACATTAAACAACTTGCCTTTACACACTGAACAACTTGCCTTTACACACTGAACAACTTGCCTTTACACATTGAACAACTTGCCTTTACACTATGCCATGGCAAGATTAATTTAAACACTGTAGATGTTCAAATGCAAAACAAATGCCAACATACAAAATCATAATCTGTATACAAATACACATTTCAAACAACAATACAGCTAATAGTCCACCAACAACATCTAAGACCAAGGCTATAAATAGTGTTTAATTTCAATATTTTAACTACATACATAATTTACAACTTGAACCAATAAAACTGGTCCAATAGTTCTTATAATTTCCTCTGTCCATCATCAGGAGTTTTTCACTGTATACACAGCAATGGTATATGTCATACAGCTTGCGAGCAGGATCAGGACGTAATGCGAGCAGGATCAGGACGTTACGTCCTGATCCTGCTCGCAAGCTGTCAGCAAACATGTATGACATATACCATTACTGTGTGTGCAGTGAAAAACTTCTGATGATGGACAGAGGAACTGTCTGAAACATGAAGAGTTTTATTCCAAAAATAAATCTGAGAAATTAGTGCATCTAGTTGGTTTTATTATAAGAATTTATCACGATGCACGGTCACTTGAATGTCAAATTGGTCCAGTAGTACTAATATCACAACAACTTGCATTTGGTAAGACACAGGATATACACAATATTGTCAGATGTAAAGTTCAAGCTGCTGGAGGATTAACATCCACTGGCAAACCTCCATGTCAGACTAAACTGCGTATAGCCACAATAACCAAAATATGACAGCTTACCAATGACATTAACAACAATTTCTTCAAAATCTTTGAATACAACTCGCTTTCTTCTCTTTTGAGGGCCTTCATGACTTTCAGAACCTTCAGTTGTTTCCGAAGAAGCTTCGGACCTCTTTGCGTTGCTCTTTGAACACCTGAGGGAATAAGGTTAATCCTTATCATCTGGAAATAATGGACTAAGAATGTCCCTGGAAAAGGAGAGACTGATTCTTTATGAGTTATACAGTGATACCTCGGCTAACAAAGATAATTCATTCCGGAATCACATTCGTTAGCCGAAATCTTCGTTAGCCGAAACGTGATTTCCCATAGGTTTCTATAGTAAATCGTTTAATTTGTTCTGGACGCTGCCCACTATTTAAAGATAAGTTTTATAAAATAGTAAAAAGCACACTATAAAAGGGCACGAACTGACCAAAGGCTGAGATGAACAGCTACCAAATTGGATGAAGGAGAATGGAAAGTAGAATGAAAAGCTGACGATCTTTACACTATTATACTGAAAATATATTGTACACTTTATACTGTTAAACTGAAAATATGTACATAACGTTTTTACTATTCTTCTTCCAAATTTTCAAAGTTTATTCAGCTCATTTCTTTGCCACACACATACAGATGGAAAAGATAAGCTCCTGGAATGACCCGACCTCTCATGTTTGAAGCTTTATGTTAGCGCGCGCACCCACTAAAACATTTGTTAGCTGAATCCATATTTGTTGGCTGAGACCGAAAAACAGCGAAAAAAATCTTTGTTAGCCAAAAAATTTGTTAGCAGGGCCACCCGTTAGCCAAGGCATCAATGTATACGGTTGTGGTTTGCCAACCGTGTTTCATGTACTGACACATTTCCAGAATCTTAAGTGTACAACCCACATAAGGTGCGAAGTGAGCTCCCTAAAAATATACACCGCTGCAGCCAAGATGGTGAGGCAGCCATTAGGCTCTCCTCATAACGTCCAGGCAGCATTATACCAGTTTAAAATTCACTCTTTTGGGAGCATTTGTGTTACTTATATATGTGGATTTCCTTTCATGTTGGGTTAAAATACATGTAGCAAGTAATATGGTCACCACCACACACAAAACTGAACACAAGCACCTTACATTATTCTAACTTACTGGTTCATTCTCAAAACCTCCATCACTTCAGTCATAAGCTGCCACACGTAGTCAATATTCGCACCATACACCTTGCTGCTGCTCTCAACCATTCGACCTGCCTGCACAAAGCTGACAGCCATCAAACCGAGATTGTCGTCTCTCAACACATCCTCCACACAAGCCATGTACTCATCCAGGTACTGGAACAGAGCAGCAGGAAATAAGTGCAATAAAGCAACTGCCATGTCAGTCACAATAATCTGGCATACAAAAACAAGTGCCAGTCAGCGAGGTACAGTAAAAAAAAACAAAAACAAAAAATATCGAGACAGAGACAGTGCCAGCTAAACTGAACAATGCTAAGAGGAACCAAGTCAGATCATCACTGTCTCACGTGATCTTGATCCACCATTTTCTGCTGCTATAATCAGAAGTGCTCAACAATTTTCAGCTTATATTTTGAGTATGTATACCCAGCTGACTGTAATATTGGCAACAAGTGAAACAAAGGTATTACTGTCAGTAAACATGTGAAATAAAAAGCCGTGTGGAACTGACAATGTTAAAGGAATTTATAGTCATGCACATCAAATAATCTGGCACCACCTCCATCCCAACTGTACCAGACTGTGGACATCTACCATACCAACTTCACAAACATGTGAGATCTGTGTGTGTGTGTGTGTGTGTGTGTGTGTGTGCGCGTGCACTTGTGTGTGTACATGCATGCGCGTTTTATTTAATGATGCCATCAGTGGCTAGTACTAAATAGCATCACTAGTGAAAGGAAGGATGACGAATGAAGAAATGAATGAACAAATGGATACAGAGCACTGGTGGAGTGATACTGACAGGGTGAAACTGCACTACATGGTAACCTGTACCAGTGCCATTGTGTCCACCAGAAAACCTATGTGGACTGGTCTGGGATTGACCTTTGGCCTCCAAAGCGAGATGCTGGCGAACAACCATCTGAACCACAATATGTAAATATTCTCATTGTGATGGCTATTAAGATCATATGACTCTCTAAGGTGACCACTAGCTATTTTCCTAACTATTAAATATGCACATTTGGTGTTCTCCAGTCTTGATATGGATTTTCTTCATGGCCTCTGTAAATATATTGCTACAGATGTAACAGTGATGCCAGGCTGTGCTCAAATGTGTGTTTGTACCTGGAGGGTTAGTAATGTTTAATATTGTTTTGTATTTTCCTTACACTTCACTTGCAATTGTACATTAATAACATCATTCTTTGCAGAATCTGTCTTAAACGTAAAGAGGTACATAGCTTTAAGTTATGTAACCACACAATATGTTTCTCTTGCAGTCACAGGGAATCTTCGCTTTACAACTGCTGTTCTGAAGTGTAGTACATAGGTACCAGTATTCTGAAAGAATACTGGTACCTATTGAAGGTAGAACATTCCTCTGCCCTGATGACAGAGGCAGCAGGTTCTGCTGAATGCTGGTCATTATTTAGCAAGCTCCACAGAATCATGTCTGCCAGTTCGTGACATTCAGCTAATTAATATTACATTTCCCGACTACCAAGTCAGCCAATTTATCTGTGGCATCGTGTAAGTACGCTCATTTGGCATTTTATTATTACATTCACCATTTATTAATTATTAAATTCTCCTATCTTGTATTTCTTCTACCTGTGTTTTGTGTTTACTTGCACCCCTGGAAGTTTTATACCGTTCACATGACATTGCAGGGGAGGGGTGCATCACATCATTACAGCGCTCATCCAAGATAGGAAACGTATGTGGAATGCAACACTGAGGTACACCATCCTTGACTCTTCTCAGATGGTCATACCACTTAAATTTACGGGATGTCATACTCTTTCTTGTCCACAACTGTGCACATATTACAGAACATTACTACAGTTATTAAGGTACTGTGTTGCTATATTTATTTTAAATATATACTATATGACTACATAGATTTTGCACTTGTTCAATTTATCAGTCATTCATTGCCTCAAAATTTCAACTCAATGAAATGTCTTGTAATTTTTTACCTAAACACAATTCCTTCTACATGGTTCGTAAACTACCTACAAATTAAATTTTATATTCCTAGATATGAGCAATAAACATTACATATGATTATAAACCTGCCACATGGTGTCTTACTTCAGATTACCCAAAACAAAATTTATAGCTATCCAATATGCGCTACACCCTGCCCCACCCACTTACAGCCTAGCAGACCTTCATAACTGAACATCCACCACACACCTCAATGGCAAATAATCACTTACCATAACATATTCAAATGTTCCTACCTTTGCTAAATGATCACTCCAGACCCTGGGACCTTTGTTCAAAGGTTTTATAAGTTCTTCAACCTTCAACAAGATTTTACAGGCTTCATCGTAACTCCTCATGTTGATACTTGTTCAGAAATGCTGAAAGAATGACAATCAATGGCTGAACAACACACCAACATTAACTGTGGAAGGTCCCACATACTGGCAGCATTAAAGTCCTGTCATTTACATTATCTTTGGTTTAACACACAACCCTTACTTCATCTAACAATTAGCATCATCCCACTATTCCAGCAAGCCAGTGGGCAGTCGCTGAGTGAGCTACATTAACCTTTAGATGCCTAATGTCAACTATAGTTGACGTACCGCACCGCTAACCTCCAAAGTTGCATTTTATATATTTATTCAACAAATATAGGTACCAAATATTTTAAACATGGTATATACTCTCAGTATTTTTCTCTTCAAAATGCAGTTTGTTTCATAATTCTAACGTATTTGGTTCCTGTATTATTCACATTTTATACACAGGGT
>Ga0123353_10015177_pt1 | contig 11170 bp, 9 predicted proteins | sample TergutLab28metaG_3_FD_92763 | JGI IMG/M metagenome (GOLD analysis project Ga0123353, IMG submission 92763) | Labiotermes labralis P3 segment gut microbial communities from Petit-Saut dam, French Guiana - Lab288 P3 | ecosystem: Host-associated > Arthropoda: Insects > Digestive system > Gut ... | reverse complement strand
CGGGCTTCTTCAAAATCGCTGCGGCGCAACGCTTGTTCGGCAGTGGCAAAGAATTTCGCAAACATCGCTGTGCTTGCGAAAACAAACCCACACTCCGGACATTTATCAAGAGACGCAAGCACATTTTTGTGGCACTTGTGGCACTGCTTATAAAGAGTTCTCCCACAGTGCGAACACTTATTGATTTTCTGCGCGTCATTTACATCAGCAAACTCAGATAGATTCTGGCAATACGAGCACTTGACGTGAAATACCGCTTTTTCGGGGATATATGGGTCGTCTTTTAACCCTGCCTCTTTATTATAAATTGCAAGAGCAACGTCATAGTTCCCAAAAACTTCAGATATTGTTTTTATACAGTGTTCAGCGTTTTTAGGATCAGTTAAATCCGCCTTCGATAAACGCCGCATGGTATCAAATAGTGCTGTTAGCTTTGGTGACTTATATTCTAAATATGCTTTGTATGCTCTGCGGTTATCATCGGAATTGAAAACATAGGATTTCCCGGCAGTCGCAATCGAAGCACATAACTTACCCAAGTTATCGTTTCTTGTTGAAAACTGCTTTGAAAAACGGTCAAGCATTGAGGCGAGTTCCGAAGTTGACTTACTTTCATACTCTGCTGCATTTTCTGGCTCGCCGCATAGATATGCAATAAAAGCGTAAAGATCAACTGCTAAGGTCAGGTCTTTCCCTTGTGGATTTGGGTCTTTCGTTTTTCGCAGAGCTTCAAGTTCTGTGAATATTTTGTCTGCATTAGTTGGGAATTTTGGATATGCAGCGAGTGGCTCTACTTCCGAAATCGTAATACCAGCATCACGGTAGACTTTTTCCACATTTTCTTTTGAGAGTTTGGTTTTTCCGCGTTGTACTTTTATTGTCCCGTTGGTCACTACGTGAGTACCAGAGAGACTTAAGAGTGCAACAGCGGCTTTTAAGTTTTTCACTTCGGTTTCGGTACGTTGCCGGGCTAACTCATCGTAACGGGGAGTTAGCTTGTCATCACCGGAGAAAATTTCAGCAGTAGTTGTATCTAAGAAAGACCGCCTGCCATTGATTGCATCGCGCTCAAGCTGCTGTGTAGCTGTCCCCAGCGCACTACTGAGTTCTTTTTTGACTTTTTCAATAGCCGCCTTAACTTTTTTTGCTGCTTTTTCAGGAGGGTCAAAGGGCAGACCCACTAAATCAAATAATTCATAATCTGCCAACTTTGATTCCTCCCTCCTCTCCTAATCGTCCCAGGTAGCTGTATCGGCGGCTTTAGTATCAAGCTTATTAGTGGTTCCGTGTCCGCCTAAGCTCTGGGCTATACTGCCAAAGGCACTGCTCAATTGCGATTGAGAAACCAGCATAGCATTTGCATCCTCGGAAGATATGTTTCGTAAGAATTCACTGTCTGCACTTCCGAAACCGATGGCGGCAGTTTCGATTCCGACAGAGTTGCATTGCTTTGCTGCACTGACGGCAGCATTCTGGTCATTCCAAACACCGTCAGCTAAGACAATAGCAAACAGGCGGCCATCCTGACCTTCTAGCAGTTGTTTTATCGTCGAAAATGGGTGTGCCTCATTTCCATACCCCGTTTGTCCGCAAGTAATAGATTGAATTGCTCTGACGCAGTTGTCTTCATTGTCTGTCAGATGTGTCACGATAGCGGTACTGTCTGACACGGCCAACACACCCACTACTGTATATGAAAAATCCATTTGCCTTATAAAACTACACATAGCGTTTATCGCTTCTGATAACGGCGGTCCCGACATACTTCCTGACACATCCACGGCCATTATGACGTTTAGTGGTTCAGGCTTAAGGAATGACTGAGGGTCTACCGGTAACCCGTACTGTGACATATCTTCGGGAACCGTTTCCTTGCGAATAGGTAGATTGGTTTTGTCAATTTCCTGTCGGGCTTCAACGTGAATAATGCCGTTGTTATCGTAACTGTACTGCACCCTAATGGTGGTATGGCCTTTCTGCTCTCTAATATGACGGATACCGGAAACAACATACTTGTAAGGGATAAGACAATCAAGCGGGTTTTCCTTATCTCCTTGAAGTACATAAATCTCCATCTCGTTGGATTTCTTTGCGGATGTATAAAACGCAAAAGACTTTGCGACCCGAACAGGTCGGGGGTGGTTTGCGGGGATAATAATATCGTTGATGTATTTTGTTCTATCGGCGCTCAAAGCAATCATTCCCATAGCGTGCGCTGTAGTCTCTCTAAGCGACAGCAAACCAATGCTGGATAATTTCTTTGCTGGCTTTACTGCCATTCTTGTCGTTAAACCGGCATGATTTCGGCTTGTGACCTTTTTGCCATCTTTCATAATTTGCATGGACAACTTGGCATAAGACTCGCTATCCTTTGTTGCTTGAATCGCCGCGCCCAGAGCGACAGCTTCATCTGGATTTACATGAGTGATGGGTTTTTTCCCTAACTGGTTGAGGATATACTGCGAAACTTGAGGCATCCGTGTAGAGCCTCCGACTAAAAGAACATCAGTGACTTCACGGACACTCAAACCTGCTTCGTCAAGAACCGCCTGGCATAACGCCCCGGTTCTGTCGATTAAATCTGCGGTCTTTTCCTCAAACTCTTTTCTGGTTACGACTACTGTTGTAGTGCCGAAGTCTGGTATGTTCGCGGTGACTTTCGCGGATTCCATTGCGGAAAGCTGTTTTTTAACTCCTTCAGTCATGCCTCGTAGCATCGACTTAATCACAGGGTCGGAATGGGTCTCCATACCTGTATCGTCTGCAAACTTATCAAGTAGCATGAGTTCAATTCTATCGTCCCAATCACGGCCGCCGAGGAAGTGGTCGCCTCGAGTAGTGATTGAAGTCAGATCACCGTCTCTCCCCATACGAGTGAGCGTAACATCGAAGGTTCCGCCGCCCAAATCATATACGACAATATTAGCGTTTTCGCGCCAGTTATTCAGACCATATGCCATAGCTGCCGCGTTTGGTTCGTCGATAATCTTTTTGACTTTCAAACCTGCGGTTGTAGCCGCGCGAAATGTGGCTTCACGTTCGGGCGAGTAGAAGTACGCAGGCACAGTAATAACGGCGTCCTGAATGGTGTCGCCCAGTTCGGCCTCGGCTTCTTCTTTCAAGTGCCGAAGTAGAATAGCTGATAAATCTTCCGCTGTATAGGAAACATCATCAATTGTGCAGTAGATTTCTGATTTCCCCATTCCGCGCTTGAACGTGGCAACGCACCCCGGCTCACCTGCATTAAATGCGCCCTCCGCTTCTGTGCCAAACACAGCTTTTCCATCGATAAATTGGATCACAGAGGGAGTAATTTTATTTCCCTCCGAATTAGGGATTATTATAGGCAGCTTTGTATTTGGGTCGATGTAAGCGACCGCAGAAAAAGTTGTTCCCAAATCAATACCGACTGAAATTGCCATACAGCGAACCTCCTGATAGTTATATCCCAACTGTTACTATTCGGATGGAACATACGCCCGACTGGATAAGTTGTAAAGGATTTGTCTGATTGAGTTTTCATAAGCAGCGCCACTTTCGGACGGCATTATTACCGAAGCAAATGGGAATGCCTGTCTGACCCATATCTGTCCATTCATTATGTCGACTCCACCACTTGGACGAAGCATACTGCCGTGAAAAGATACTATTTTTTGAAGATCTGATGTCGTTAATGCACAAACAAGGGCACTTACAACAAGCCATTCACAAAATTCATCCTTTTGAACGGAACAACACATACCAATTTTACTGCCATTATTCGTCGAGTAATAAAACACGATTGTATCCCCGGTTTCGTTCACTACCTGATACCGCTCGGAGATGTAGTTTACTAAATCCTGATATATCATTCTTTCTTCACCTCTCATCTTAAAGCATATTCAAGATCTGCGATAGTTCGATTCCCTCCAAGTTTATGCCCGGCGGCAAGAATTGACCTGGCCCGTGCTAATGCTTCAGCATAGCCTGTCTTAGTTGCGACGTATCCCCATGATTGCCCTAGCGTTTCGTCTTTGATAATAATGTCCATTTTTTCTCCGCCTTTCAAATAAGTATTTAATGAATTTCGAATCTCAAATATTGCCGCTGGTTTTGACGGAAGCCATATGCTTAATGGCCTCATTCATTTCTTCCTGGGTCTTGGTATTATCTGATGTAATGACTGTTTCCACAGACTCAGTTGTTTCCATATTGGTTGCGCGAACCTCCAAACCTACCGCACTGCAACGGAAAAAAACTTCGATAGGCGTTCCCTTTGGCGTACCGGGCGGGAGTTCTAACCGAACACTGCCGAGGCTTTTAACTTTCAAAGCGGGATCGGTATACTGTTCGTTGTCGTCCTGGTCAATTGATGGTGTGACATATTTGTTTACACGATCTTTAGCCACATTCTCGAAGACGGTAAACTGCACGGCGGCTTGATGATCTACCATTGTCCCATATATACCTGTTGCCTCTGACAGAGTTTCATCGCCTACAAAGAGCAGATTGTCAATCATATAATGCGTTTCATCGACAAAAACAGCGGGACCGAAAGACCAAGAAAGCTTATCGCTCACAGTGCTAACCTTTTGGAGGTTGCTCATTGACATCAGAGCCGCTGCTTGTTTTTCTTCTTCCTCCGTGATAACCGGAGCGGCTATCGGTTCACCGTCTTCACTATCCACATGAGCGCTGAACGCATCTATTTCACCTCTCTTGCGTTTCTCAAAACCCTCGATCCACTCAATGGCAGCGGCTAAAGCTGCACCTTTAGCAACAGCCAAATCAGGGTCTTCAACACGGGTTTTATTGGGGAACAGGTCATCAATGGTTTTTTTGATCATCGGCATCCGCGTCGAACCGCCAACAAGCAATACCACATCTATGTCGTCAGAGGTCAGCGAATTGCTGGATAGCAGTTGGTTAACGAAGTCCATTGTGCGTTCGACCAAATCATGAGTCAATTCTTCAAACTTCTCTGCCGACACTTCAATCCTTGAAACATCCCCTGCGTAAGAGATATTAAAGCTGTGGGTGGATTTTTTAGACAGAAGTTTCTTAGTCCCCTCAACTTGCCGCATTATCGTGGCGCGAAGCTCATTGTCTATCTGGTCGACGGAAAACCCATTTTCATCACAGTACAACTCGCAGATATGGTCATATAAACGGGCATCCCAGTCGATACCACCAAGGCGGTCATCGCCCCCGGTGTCAATAACATCAATGGTCGCTTTACCGGCGTCATCCACGCTAAAATCGAATAATGTGATATCAAATGTGCCACCACCTAAATCGTAAACCATTATCTTGCGATTCTCGTGGAACTCCCGGCAGCAATAGTTCAATGCTGCCGCTGTAGGCTCATTTATAATGTTTAGCACATTGAAGCCCGCAATAATGCCAGCCTGTTTCGTCGCGGCACGTTCTTCGTTCCCAAAATACGCAGGGCAGGTAATGACAACATCGTTCACCTCATTCCCCTGCTCCTCTGTGTATTCTTTCATGCGCTTGAGGATCAACGAGGAAATCGTAATGGGATCGTATTTGATTCCATCAAATTCCCGCACCTGAGCGTCAGACTTTCCGATTTCCCTTTTTACGAATTGGACAACCTTGTCGGGTTCGACTTCAGTCTGAGCTTTTGCGACTTCGCCCACAACAGGGTCCCCGCCATCTTGAAAATAGACTGCGGATGCAAGTGTGCGGGTTCCTTCGTCCTGGTTCTCGATGACCTCGGGCATCCCGTGGTCGTCAAGCGTTGCGATTACGGAGTAGGTAGTGCCTAAGTCGATTCCGTAAATCTTTGACATAATAATACCTCCTTATTTTTCACCCGTTTGTTCATCGGGTTTTTCAGAATACAGATAAATGTCGACAAGCTCCTTAACTAGTGGCCTATTCTCTTTGTAGAAGCCTGCGCTGCGGCTTTGCGCAACAGTATCATGCTGTTTGGGGTCGTCGGTCGGGATTCGCTCTATCACTTGACAGTAGCGGGCATTGCGTCTGTCCCCTACATTGCTTTTTTGCAGTTGGACTCCGTTTGCCTCCAATAGCTGCACTATGTCCATAAGCAGATAGCGGATTCTTTTTGCCACTCTCGCATCGGCAATGTCATCAAGAACGGATTCGTTGTCACTGTACAGCTTGGCGATCTCCCCCAATATGCCATCGTAAATCCGCCCTCTATCTATTTCACGATATCGTTCGAGTTCGTCTTGCATTGACTTCAAGCGGTTTGCAAACTCATTATGATACAGCTTGTGCATATCGCGAACTTCGCCTACTGTCTTTACAGACGCATCAGCAATGATTGAAATTTTCTGCTCGATTTGGCCAACACTTGTAAGAATCGCGGCGAAGGAATGGGTATCATCTGTTGTCCCCTCCTCCGGTTCTTCGGATGTCTGCCTTGCAGCGTTTGCAGTTGCTGAACTTAGTTCGGGCGGGTTTCTCTCGCTTGATTGCCCTGATTCAGACTCTTCCGGTGACTCATGGGTCGGCTCTTCATGAGCGGGAGGAGCATCGGTTTGATTTTCGACAAGTGAATTAGTTCCCATAGGTCCCCCAGGAAGTGAACTTGGAGTCAGCGCCTGGCTGACGTCAATAGATGCTTCTGGAGCACAAGAAACATCAGTGTCTTCTCCGGTCAGCACGTCATCTTGCGATGACATCTCAAATGGCGACATTTGCGGTTCCTCCTTCGGTTAATTGAAAGATTCTCATTGTTGATATAAATCATACTTCCGCGAGCAATGTACCTTCTGAATTATGTATACAAGCCAATGAGCCAGGCAGCTTACCTAATGTCTCTGCTCTCACTCGCGGTTCGTCTGTTTCGTCTACGGAAATGCCCCTTGAGTCGTTTGAATTCATAAAAGCTCTGTTTTGCGAGATGTTATACCGGATCCGGATTTTATGGTACTTGCCTAAATGTTCTGACCACTTCTGGCAAGACGTGCCGGACGTGTGTTTGAACAAAACAATGGTGCTGACAGTACCAGTAATTTCCGAAAACAAGTCCTCACCGCGTTTTTCGCCGCCATATAACGAGGCTATAAAGTCATTGTGGCTAATTGCATAGGTCCTTCCCCTTAGCAAATCACTCGCTTTGGGAAAGCGCGAAAGTGCGACGTCATCAAGGAGTATTGAAAAATCGCGTCCTTGCGACTGCAAGAGCATCAGGTGGCAAATTAGTAAAGAAAACATCAAGTCATTGTTTACTCCGCCAGCATCAATCGCGACAACACCCTTATTGTTAAGCATTTTCTTGATGTTGCATGTGTTGTTAGTAAGTTTGCCGTAAATACCCTCGGCTTGCCTATTTAGTTTATTCAAGAATATACGGACAGCGTCTAGCTCAGAAGATCCAGCCATATAATAACGGTCAATTTCGCGGTATTCCGACATCGTTACTTCTCCAGCTTTTTGAAGGCTGTCCAGCTTGTCTTTCAAGTCCGTCAACGGAAATGTGGCAAGGTCATAGAACGTTACCGTACCTTTTGTGCGAAGAACTATTTCGAGCAAGGCGCGAAGGAGAGCCTCGGCGCTTGGTTTGGCGCTATCTTCCGGCATAGACTCATACAAAAGGTAAGCCATATCGTCAACCGGCATACCACGAAAAACGTCATAGTATAATTGCCTGCGGGAGATAAACTCACAGCCGACACTGTGTTCATCCAGCATTTGCTCAAGTTCTTTATTACCGTTGTGAATTGCTATGAGTGGTATATTTTCCTGCTGTGACTTATGAACAAAAGGCATCAACGCTCTCACGCGGGCGTCGTTTTGGCCGCCCGAAACGATCGCTCCCTCCGGCTCCTTGCTGTCTCCCCAAATATAGTCTATTGCCGGCGTCGTGCTTTTTGATTGATAGTCGTAAATATCGTTATCGCTTGGGTCGCCCGATATTAACAGCAACTGTTGTTTGTTTGCGCTTGGCAAAACAGCAACTGACCGGTTCTGGAAATTCGCTTCGGAAGCATGACTATATATTGCCCGTATTTCTTTCTTCGTTCGGGCATTCTGCAATGCCGTATAAATTGCATTGCTCGTCCACATAGAAGCGCCCATCGAGCCTCTCATTACACTTCCAAAAAAGCCCATACCAATCCACCTTTGCTTTGACAGTAGCTATTCGCTCGAGAAGTTGTAGAACCAGCTGAAGCCCTCGTCACCAAACGCCCCAGTCCCGTTTTCGTTAAAAGAGTATAGCTTCGTAGTTGTGGGAAAACCCATAAAGACAAGATTCGAGCCGCTGCTGAAGCTTGGTTCCACGGATGAAAACGAACCGTTGCGGCCTCTCATCATCCACGATCCATCGCCCTGCTTGTAGAATATCGTCAACTCTCCATTATTCCAATAGACCCTGATAACGAGCAGCATGTAACGGCTCAGAGCGCTACCCAAGTCATGAGTTTGATTCACGCCGCTATCGCTCATTTTTGAGTAAGAGATGTCTGTCTCAAACTCCCATGTCAAGGTCTCCTTAGCAAACATGCCAGTGCCGTCAGAATTTAAATAGTACCTGTTTGCTGTGGTAGGAAACCCAAATGATAGCGTGCCATTCTGGTACGAAAAATCAGGCTCGACCATCCTATAGTTTCCATCCCTGCTCTGCATAGTCCAGACTGAACTATCACGATCTCTCTCAAACACGGTCTTTCTGCCATTTGCCCAAAGTATGTCTATGCGAACCCAGTTGGTTGTGTTAAGCACTGTGTCATGAATTGTTTTTTCGCTGATGGCGTCTGATGGTACCGATTCTGTGTTTTTTTGCGGAGAAATGGCGGAACTGCCAGTTGTAGCCGGCGCTTTAGCCGTAACCTGTGTCCTTGGAGCAACTTGTGTGCCGGGAGGAGTAATTTGTATTTCAGGAGCAGAAGCAGATACTACAGGAAATGGTTGGTTAGTGTTTCTCGATTGATTATAAGTTTCAATTTGATCGGCTAAAAACGGAACGACGAAAGTAATGACTGCTACTGCAGCTGCCATCCCTACTACTGTCAATGTTACTAATTTTACCCATCCTTTAACAATCTCCCAACCCCTACCCCGCAAAAACACATCAGTTTTATATGAGAAGCGGTCGATTAAACCCCAAGTGTTGCGGTTATATCCTTTTCCTGCCAATACCAACACCTCCCCTATTCAAACAATTTGAATTTATACTTGAAAGGCGGAACTGATGGCAGCCCAACGATCGCTTCGCCAACTACAAGGGAGGCTAAGTCCCAGTCTTCGACCATGAACCCCTCGCGTTTTTCATAATGCCTGCTTCCGTTTGCTTCAGCGTAGGTCTCCAAAATCATATTTCGCCCAAACTGTTTGCTCACATAATCGCGCGTATTTGAGTCATTTGACTGAAACGCAAAGATTGAAGAGAAACCCGTAACAGCATTTCTGGCTTTCGCTTCTTTCTCATAGTTCGCGTTCAATTGATCGATGCTCTGCAGCCCTGCGAGTATTTTCACCCCAAGGCTCCGGCCAAAATTGATGCCATCTTCTAAATGCCTCAGATTAGGCAACAGCTTTAATTCATCGGCAATGAGGTATACATTACCCTGCGTCGCGGTTCTACCCAAAGCCTCTTTCAACGCAAGGTCAAACAGCAAGGTGTAAATAGGAGACAGTATATCGCCAATAGCCAAGTCATATTCGAGAAATGCTGTCCGGCCACCCTTATTGCGGATAAACTGCCTCATTGAAAAACTGCCAACATCAGCGAATACGCCCGTGAGAACATCCCGCATGACTGAATACATTTCAGAGAGTACGCCTTGCGCTTGTGAGCCGGATTTCCCCCCTATATACGCGGCGACAGATGCAAGGTCTCGATGATCATCAAGCATTGCGCGTAAGTCTTCAACCGGAGTGGAGTCAATGGTATCTTTTAAGTCTTTATTGCTAAAAGCGAACCCATCCCGAACGAGTGCTGTTATTATGGATGCCAGCAAATCGCGCGCTGCATTTGGGAAAAACGGGTTATTGCCGTTTTTTTCCACACGTTCCGCAAACAATGACTTACATATTTCCTGCGTGTTTTGAGCAACAGACACCCTGTCTTTCCCGTCGGCGACTATTTCTTCATATATGCTCCATTTATCTGAGCCTTTCCTATACTGGACGGAGTTGCCGATTACAATATCGCCGGAAGCATGGAATTTTCTGTGAAAGTCACCTTTGCTGTCAAAAATGAGCATGATGTCATCTTTTGTCAGCTTTCGCTTGAGCTGCTTCACGATATGATAAAAAAGATTAGTCTTTCCGCTCCCTGTACCGCCTACAAGAAGCACATGCTTGCTTAGCATTTCCTCACTGATGCCGAATGGACTATCTTGATCATTAAACTTACCCGGAATATGTACAACCGCCTTTGGAATATCAGGAGGCGGAGCGTTGTTTTCAAGGAGTTTCCCGTATATCACTTCATGAGATATCGTAGTAGCCATTAAAACCCACCAGTCTTATGTTTCAAACCAACCAATATTGACAGAGTTTAATTACACCCCAAATAATGTAGAAAAAATCCATTCTTAATATAGCGTGCCTTACACGCAATGTCAATAGATATTTTCGAGGTTTCTAAATTTTTTCTTTGCATATCTTGAAGTTACATGGGTGTTTATCACTTGACTCGTGAGTTTTTACATGATTACCGATCTGTTAACTGCAACAATGTCCGCTTGCATTTTTCACCACGGAAATATTTGTCGATAACTGCTTGAAATACCGGGTTATCGGGATCGGCTTGCATAAACAAAGTCATTGACGATTTGAGCTTCATGTCGTCCGGATTTCCAAAAATGGATGTCGGATTGTCTGTCGGAAGGTCAAGCAAGCACGATGATATTTCTAATATCCTCGCACCAAGTACACAGTCGGCAAGATATGCCTTTGCTTCAGCCAGACTGCTTATTCCATAATACTCGGAAGTTGAACTTCTCCCCAGTCCCTTTATTTGTGGGAATATATACCACATCCAGTGGTTATGCTTGCGCCCATTCTTTATTTCAGACAGTGCAGTAGCATAGCTGTTTTCCTGAGCGGCCATAAATCTGTCCAAATTGCGGATATTCCGCACCATTTTTGACAGTTTAACCGCTAGAATTTTACATCCAGACCGCCAGGATTATACACGCCCTGCGTGTTTGCGCGGAATCTCTATGAAAAGTTGAAATTGGTTATTATT
>Ga0123353_10015175_pt1 | contig 11170 bp, 5 predicted proteins | sample TergutLab28metaG_3_FD_92763 | JGI IMG/M metagenome (GOLD analysis project Ga0123353, IMG submission 92763) | Labiotermes labralis P3 segment gut microbial communities from Petit-Saut dam, French Guiana - Lab288 P3 | ecosystem: Host-associated > Arthropoda: Insects > Digestive system > Gut ... | reverse complement strand
TTTTTTTTGGTGGGGGGGGGTTTATTTGACAATTTTAAATTACTCAGAAAAATATAGTAGAATACAGATAATGTATAAACTAAAAAATGTGTGGAAACAAACAAACGCTTGCGACTAACGTACATACCAGCTATACGATCCTAGCATTTGTCTGCAGTGGCGGAGGAAAAGTACACAAACAGCCAGGGTGAAGTTTTCGGAGCGAACATATCAAACCCGGGACCTTTCGAATATACATTCCGAGAGCTTGTTAGTGTACCGTTAAGTTCGCTCTGTTGGTTGGTGTACTAACCTCGGTATTCAGAATTTTGTGTAGATCAGCTAGTGGAACCACATAAACAATAGAAATTAACACTACATAAAATCCCTTTAAATTCTTGTATATAAAAAAATTAAAATTCTAAGAATAACACAAATAAACAAGAAGACGTACCATCTTGTAATATGAAATACTTAATTAAGACTGCGTAAATTTGTTTTAAAGAAGAACGTTTATATTGATGATAATTCAACACAAACACGAAATTCTAAGAAGTTAAACATCTTACATTTCATGAACTTCTAAAAAATATCCCCCCCCCCACTCTAATTATCCTTTGGGCATTTTTCCTTCTTCAAAGAGCCAGAACTTGGTCTCTGTGAGCTTTTTAGATTTTGGATAAACTGGTAAGAGTAGAGACACCGGCCTAATTATTAGCGATCGTGAGGAAGATTTGTACGAGGTTAGATTTAATACAATTTTCAGTGTGCATTCTCCTCAATGTTTATACATAAAAATTCATGCTCTAGTATTTTCGATGTTTGAGTGTATTTGTTTCACATTTCTCGGCATAGATGTACTGTTTTCCCTTCTATACTTCCGATTGTACCAACATACTGGAGAAGGCTATCTCACAGACACAGAGCGAGGAACAGGGCTTAAAAAGACAATGAATAAATACCGAGAAACATTTTCTAAAAACTATCTATCCTTTTTCTAAGTCCTTAAGAACTACCACTAGTACTAAAATAAACATTAAAGCAACTTAACCGAGAGAAAAACTGCGGAATCAAAGAAATTAAAGTGGGCCCTGAAGGAGTTTCCAATGTGAAGAAACCTGTCTTATATACTGACAGAGGTATTTGTTAGAATTACTTTCTCAGTAAATCTTTTATATGAAATATATATTTGTATAAATCTCCCTAACACACAGACACATGCGCATTAACCTTCCCTCATAATTTGTTGTGTAGCCGATCATTTTTAGTACAGGTGTTTCTTATGACTGCTGGCGTGCGTTTTAAGTTAATCTGTCAACGTAAATTCGGGACCGTTGGCGATAGGAAGGAGGGGGAGGGATTTAAATGAGAAAACGTTACGAGCTGATAGGGCGCTAGCAGTCCAGTAAGGAAGTCAGTCGCTTACGAGTGTGGTAGGTAGGAGTACAGAAAAGTGTCAGTTTCCTAGAAATTATCTAGTTGTTGTACGGGATATAGTGCTCCATTATTTTATATCCATAATACATTGAGTGAATAAAACAAGTAAAAAAATAAATAATTAAAACTAAATGTGATTCGGCGAACCACACCCGTTGCCCGAAAGAGGTTCACCTACCAGACTGAGCGCGTCGGGACAACAAAGTTACGAAGGGTGATCGTGTAGATTTGTTGTCTATTCCTGAAACTCGTATGCAAATTCTGAGCTGCATACAACAAAACACTGAGGTGAAGCTTATTCAGACACTCTATCAGCTGAAAAGTTTAATCAGTGTCAAATTATGTGCGCACTAGCCATTAATTATTAGCTACAATTGGGATGAAGGCAGCCGTAGCTCCTTTCTCAGTACTATCACACCATCCGCCAATAGTAAGACTTGGAAAATGAAGTCACGAGTGATGATATTCACATCCTCTCAGTAATATAGCATTTTATTAAATTGTACCTCTCAGTACAAAATATACAAAAAGAATCTAAATCACAAAATGTCAGACTTTTAAATAAATTCATTTTCTGTTGTCACCCATAAACAATTAATTTTTTTAGTATCTACAACTGCGTAAGAAAATTAAATTTTCTGCTAACACCTGAAAAAATTTAATGACACTTCAACCATCAGTGGTGTTGTTTTATGTACTTTGGTTTATCCTAAATTTCAGTGAAGGCTGAAAGTAATCATAAGCTACAGCAATGTCTAATTTACGTAATTTTGCCCGTAAAACAACATGCCTGCATTTCAATTTTAAACAGCAGGATACGTCCTCAGAGTAAATATAATTGTCCTTCCTTCCTCTATAATGGAAACAACCCCGCCAAGAATAAAAATTATGAATAAGAAATTTTATAGAATGTAATCACAAAAAAAAGTATCTAAAAATTTCACCACATTGAACTTCAAATTTCTCAATTTCCATTTACTCTTCCGAGATCTTTTTCCTTATCCATTAAAGTAGTATCTGGCAATGTTTATGTACATTACCCAGCTTGCTGAAATTGTGTTGATCATGAATATTGCTTATCAACGTTGAGGGGTTTTGTACAATATTAGCCAGTGATCACAAATTAGTTCTACAATGTATGAACAAGACTCCCAATGTACGCTTAACGTAACATTGAGTCGCGTTCGTGCAACTATTGTTGCAGTGGAAAAGGAATTAGTATTGTATTATGAGTGGGTGTTTGTAGCCTTAGTTGTCCAGCAAGCGAGGCGCATGCGCCATATTGTCAACTGCGGCACGCCCCGCTCTACAATATTTTTCCACATTATCTTACAAACGGCACGAATTTCGAAAACGGTTATTGAAACCAAAATATGTGCTTGGATGTATTCTACAACTTTTGTCTGGAACATTTCTCCTTCTAAGAAGAAATGAGCAAGAGATGCTCAAAAATTTACAACAGTCTTCATGTAAAGTACCCGTTATTCTTGTCAGATTTTAATGAAACTTTACTTCTCTTGATGATTGTCGAAAGATACTCAAATATAAAATTGCATGAAAATCCGTCCTTTGGGAGCCCAGTTGTTCCACGCTGACGAACGGACGGACAGACAAAGAAACGGGCAGTCATGACGAAACTAATAGTCGCTTTTCGCAATTCTGCAAACACGCCTAAAAACCAAGTAATACATTTACTTGATATAACACACGTGAATAATCAAATAAGTACATTTAGTTGGCTTTAACAAAGGTTTCATATGTTTCCAAATCGCTGTACAGAAAACTGCCCAACAGCTGTGTCGCAATCTTAGCTCTGAAAATAAGCCACGCTGGTTGTTTTTCTTTCTCAGTAGAATAAACCCTTCAATATCTTTGTGGTTGAAGTCTCGCCCAGAATGTTAATTACGTGTATTCAGTGTTACAGCTGCTGCAGAAGTCTCCTTGAAGCAAAGGATGGATTTAAGCTTCCTTTATTTTACGATGCAGAGGCATCTGACAAACGTGCTTCTGCCAATAGGATATGCGCGGAAGACAAACAGTCCCGTTCAGCCTTCACAAATGTTGTAGCAAAATGTATAGGCATGTTACCTCGTTTCGTGTTATGAACTTGTATGTTCTGCTAGACAGGACAAGCTTGTTTCAAGATGAATTTACCCTTTCGGAATTGAATGTTTAAAGAAACATAATCACATCCAACCTCATCATCAAGGGGACTCATTTCCAATTCTACATACGCTTAATTTTAAAGAAGGTGTTACAGGATACTGAATAATGTACATCCATAGAGCATAACGTGAAATCCATTTTGCATATAATGTAACTTGGTGTTAAAGATTAGTATCATTCGAAATATTTCGACGATATGTACGGGGACTGCACACATTGCAGCGATAGAGGTCATTATGGTGCGGTTCGTAACAGAACTTACTAAAGCAGAGTAAGGTTTTACCCTTTAAAGACGAAACTAAAGCTATCCGATTTAAAGGCCCAGTTCGTAATTCTCAGCAAACACTTTCTGCCTCGGTTATAAAAACGGACAAGCTATTGTTGTATAGAGACAAAATATCGCTGTTTGTTCTGAGATCCAAACAAAACATGTAAATGCACTGTGGGCAGAACACAGAATTTCTGAATGTTAAAACTGGTGGTACGTAAAGAAAGTCTTAGGCTTTACAAGGTTCAAGACAAGAGGAAACTTTCTCGATTATTGCATTAGTTATAGAGGCGAATTGCGCAGCAATTAGAGCTCAGTAGGATAGAAAGATGACACTTATTAAATCTGAATGCATGAAGATTCAGATTATGACCGTTTTGGCTATTTCAGCGAACTATCCAGACAACAATCTAGAGAGACAGGTGTATCTCAGGATAAAACACTGTATCAAACCATCTTACATTATTTACAGTGTATTATTCTCACATGCTTAAATACAGGTCATGAGGTAAAACTTTCATCACACGCCCGCTTCTTCCTGCTGATTTTGGAGTGAGTAGCATAATATGCCTGCTTGCAAATCGGCAGTGCACACATTTCGTTATGCATCAGATGACATGAATTTGTTACCGATGATGCGGCGGTCGGCATACATTGCTTTAAGTATTAGCTACAACTGATATGCTCCCAGTCAATAAAGATAATGCGAGAGAGCGAGAGCGAGAGAGAGAGAGGCGTGAAAGATAAAAACGGGAGGGCGAAGTTATATTAATTTATATTGTTGAATGACACAACGTCAGTTAAAAACGTTATTCAAGTTGTTTTTAAATGATTATGTACAGCGTAATAAAATGTCACAGTAATTAGGTGTTCGGCATCAGTAATGTCATTACAGGAATTCCTAAGCTTCTAAGTGGAGATCTGTGATAGCAATAAAATAATGTCGTAGAGTTAACGTGGAAGGATTGAGTAAAATTGTTTATAATTTCATTAACTTTTCAAACCATAAATTTCAATACAGATTTTTATTGTGAATTCCTGGTAAATGTTTATTAACGTCTATTGTCTGACTTTAAAAAAATTCGATAGACACACATCAAATTAATATATCGATGAACACGTGATATGTAGTGCTAGTAAAATTTCTGTAGGTCTAATTAAACGTACAGTAGGCCTATATCTATTATTATTAACACGAGTATTTACATGTTCCTGCGTCAGTAAGATTACTCTAAAATGACTGACTCAACGGAGAAGAGAAAGGTACAGATTATGAACGTAATTTTAGGTCTTCACAGAATTAATTACAATCTCGTATCCTTATTTGTTCCTACGAGCCCCACTTTCACTTCGCTTCAAGCATTAGTTGCGTCTCCTGTCGGGATATTCCATTATAACATTCATTCCAGATAAAACCGCACCCAAGAGAACGTATTTATTTTGCATGCAATACAGTGAAAGCAGAATGAATAAGAATTCTGAATAAGGATTAATATACACAAACATAAATTGATGATTTTGTGATACTGTATGTGGTTCCACCTGTTTCGACAGTCTAACACAGCGTATCCTTAATTACTTATAAATTGTCAAGATTTACTGCGCCGTAGTTATGCCTTTCAGCGATCAGCATTTGTGACAGTATAGAGGAGCTGAATACAGGAGCAATAAACGGCGGTAGAAAAGTGCTTGAATTAGTAGTGCACTATTCATCATTGTCGAAAAATGATAGCCAATGGGCACATAACAGTGCAAATTCTAGTTGTATCAAATTGGGTAGCCTATCTTAGTACAAATGTAGCTGTCTTCACAGAACAATTCAAGCTCAAGTGTGTATGTTCGGAGCAACAGTCGTATCCTAATGCTCCCAGAGGCCAAGAATATGCAAGACTGTTATCACATTACAATTAAATAGAGTGCCATCATTTACTACCTCAAAAACCATGATAAAATCCCTCTGAAATCATAAGCGGGCTTATAGTTTAAAATTAATAATAAGTGACTCCACGGAGCACAAGGCTTCTTGAGAAGCTAATAGTTTCTCAGCTATTCAAGAAATAATACACATTTGACTTGTAGATAAAATCTGAACTACAAGAGAAAGAAACGTCATGCTGTGCTGTATGTGATAGCCCTTCTTTCTTTAAGTATTTTACACTGTCTGGTGACGGCGTTTAAATACAGCCGAAACATGTTGCAATATACAGTAAATTATTACAAATATAGTTTTGATTTAGTCTCTAACTTCCCTGTCTTCCTATGTATATTTACCAGGATGTCCACCATAAAGACACAATTACTCCTGTTAATATCTTTTTAATTGCGTCTACGAAATATCGATAGCCTCGTAACCTTCGAGAACTGGAATTAAGTTAATACGACATATCTGACTGAGAACAGCCCCAAGAATAAGGAATTTTTCGCAGGAAGTCACCGGGCATTTTTCATTTACACCGTACAAAATGCAACGCGAACCGAATTAAACTTCCAAAGTTGAAGAAGTTGCCGGTCCCAGTGGCCGCGCGGTCTAAGGCGTAGGTCTACAGCCGCTCGCCTGCTGAGATTGTGGGTTCGAATCACACCGAGGGCAAGGACGTCTGTCTGTTGTGAGTGTTGTGTGTTGTGTGGTAGAGGTCTCCGCGACGCACTGATCACGCATCCAGAGGAGTCCTACCGACTGTGGTGCGTCGTTGTGTGTGATCTGGAAACCTCACGAATGAGGAGGCCATGGCCCGCGTTGGGCCGCAGCGCCACAGGAAAAAAGAAGCCAAAGAAGTTGAGCCGAAGTAACTGCATTTCCCAACCTTCTACACAATACCAAAACATCATTTAATAACTGTGTTCCATAAAGATACAGACATATTACTCGTATGTAGAACACCATAAAGTTATTTATTCACTCCTTTTATGGTACTGCTGCAGATATGGCCGGTCCACATAAAGGAGTGCCGCATAGCACTAAACTAAACCTATAGAAGCACGAAGTTCATGCAAGCAGATTTCAAGAAATCGGCTTCTTCTTACCAGTAGGCACTATAGTACAATATCTCCGTGCATCTGTAATCCAGGCAATATAATATCTCAAAGAATTTATAACCCCTTCGCTAAATTATCTTACATCACGTAGGATAATTTTATGATTGCACGCACACTTCTCAGGAAGACGTCTTTTCGACCAGTATTTATAATGGCATAAAGCTGACACGTAATATTCGTATTAACGTGTTTTCTCTTTCGATAATTTCCTTTTTTTACAGAAAGTGTTTGCTTTATTTTATTGTCGTGATATTTTTACATTAAAATATAGCAGTTCATTTTTTCTTCAGTATAGCAGTCCACAGCTGGCTGATTCTTCTCCCTCTTTTTCGTCCTCTACTTGTCTTCGCAGATTACGAAACTTATTTCTCGTACCTGCCGAAAATCCTATTTCCGGAGTTACTTTCTTCACCCTCGCACTCTTCGCCACGTAGCTTTAAATTCAACGGTACTCTAGTCCACCTTTTGTGAAATTATCTTTTCAACTAATCCGATCTCTTCAGAGCACATTCTCGTCCCTAAGCATCTCACCTACTTTAGTACTTTTATAAATGTGCATCTTTGAACGTCCAATTTCTGACGTCTGTGTGCTTCTCGTATCTCTGTCAGACCATATCCACTGCTCAGCGTCAAGGTTTAGCATTCACTGTGTCAATATAGCCTTTCCTATTTTCAGTACATTTGGAACACAATTTTATAATTCTGAGCCGCATTACATACACCACAGTAATAATGACTGTCAAAAATTTTATGTTATATACGATAACAGTTACCTCGTAAACATCTGCATTTTAAGAACACAGTAATGACTATTGCATAATCCCGTAACATACACTAATACGTCATACAAATCTGTCCAATTGAAAGTACACAGTCATTCGTACCTGCTTCTTCTCTCTCTTCATTTGCCCACAAATTCAATTTCCTAACAAATAAGAAAAGTTGATACTAGTTCAAGACTATAAACTTAAATTACTTAAGCTTAATATTAATAACATGACATTTGCTTGTAATAACAACAAGTTTTTAAGCAAATCTGCATTTTAAAAATAATTTCAACTTAAATAGCTGGCATATAAGAGCTCTATTTTCCACATGTGGAAGAATGTATTCCGTTAATGTCCAAACCTTCACTAATGCCACACCGCTGTACTGTTTTTCCTGAAGGCAGCCTTTTGAGACCGAAACGTGTGGGGAAATTGAGGTGCAGGCCTAAAATCATTACGGACTGCCATGTTATTATTTACCGTGAAGGTACATTATTGCATGTATAGAGACTTGAGCTCCTCACAGCGTGTTGCTGCTGATTCAAGTCTTCTGAGATAGGAAGGCGCGTCGTTAGGCAAATAGTTACCGATATTTCGGAGAATCATATTACCTTCATCTTTCGTTCAAGCAGTTCAAGGAGAGTAGACTCTCATTGACTGCGCTACACTAAATACCACAATCCTTCGACACTTCTAGAAAAACTCATCCTGAACATCCTATTCTCAGAAAACTTGAACGTTATTCAATATTGCTATGTAGTTCTTACAGGTAATAATGAACACCGCAGAGACATCATATTCCTTCCATCGGAAGACGAAATACGCCGTAGTGTTCTACCCGGAAATCCTTGTTGACGCGTACATTCCAGTCCAAAACATAAATCCACACTTGCAATAATGTTGATATTAACTTGTAGATTCAAAGTTCAGGAACAGTCAGTTATGCTGACAATTTTCAAAACACAGATTTTTGTCGGTAAGACATTGTGTAAAGTACTACGAATATAAATATTCATTAATTGGGAAAAAAAAGTCACGTTTTAAATGTCACATTATAAAGAATAATTGGATACCTGATAAACAGATAACACAATAACAAAAACTGAATTATCATATATCTTTGACTTTGTTCATCACCTCGCTCCTGTGCCGAGCCCTTAATTTTCGGTAGTTGGCTTTGCTTCCGTCATGCGGTAAAATAAAATAAACCATGAAACCCACTCTCATCGGCCATTTAGATAAAAAAAAATTTTGACAGAGTAACACACTACTGTCACATTTTTGGCAGACTTAACTCTAGAACAGTCTTAGAAGACGTACACCCTATACACAGTAACGTGTACTATGAATATATGGAGGCTAATAGCAAGATATTGAATCTGGTTCCCTTTTCGAATTCATCGTCATTACTTACCAATTACCGTCAAGTTAACCAAGGAGTTTCGTGTGGGTGAGCCTTGGAAATCGACGCGGCACCTGTACGAACCTGCGTCCATATCGCGTACATTCTCGACCGCAAGGTGGGTTCCTGCCGGCAGGTCGGTTTCCGTCACGCGGAAGAAGGCGCGACCCCCCAGGGCATGCTCGTCCGCCCAGTGCGTCGCCTGATCCAGCGAGCGACCCCGTGCGTCCAGACTGCAATCCAATAAGAACAACATTAATAGTTCAAACGCGAGGCTTGCGGCTGTGGTAGGAACATTACACACTGTACCATCATGTGCTCTCCGATTTCTGCACCTTCTGATATTCCATTTTTATTATCTTAAATTGCTTATTTATTCAAAATGTCAATCGAAAGCTTACTTCATTTAATCGTCGCTCAATATCTTTATTTTGAACGAACTGACTGTACGTTTTACAACTAGTAAACTTTCCTGGGGGATTCTCTAAGCAGTGAAAGATATCGCTCTCAGCCCGTGTATAAAATCGACAATAATGTCACCAAGCAGACTCGGGAGTATCAGGAGAACTTGGAATGTCCTTATATACTCGTAAATTAAGGGGCAGATAAGGTGCTTTAAAAATCAGGTGCTTGGAAGAGATCCACGTCACCAATGACTAAGGGGTGTCACAATCATTACAAGTTTCACGTATGCTGAGCTGTTTTTCGCAAGTAACTCCACCACGACAGCAATATTGAACTCTTCCTCCAAATTACTATGTTGTTGCCCTTCTCTATTGACATAAATTGAATAAAGAAGCGGTATACAACCCGCGGCCTAAAGTTACATTTCTAATTGCTTGTGTATATATAAACATTAAACAGTACTCCATAATACAGTACCTAGTAGCCATTAATGCACGGATATGAATACCATAACAATTACACAATATATTGGGTGGTTAGGTATAACAACTATTGTTAATTTTAACCAGCCCACAAAAATATTTGTGGAAATTTGCGAAAAGATTTGAAGGCCTCTGGCGTAAATCTTCCTGTGAAAGAAGTAACAAAGAATAAGATCAACGTAACAACATTTCTCACAATTTCAAGTCATCCACTACATGCAATAAAGGACGCACACATTCTCGTGAGTGATCGTGCTGTATAATGCAGCATGACCATTAGCGCAACGGCAAAGAATCTACGTTATTCTACTCTGCCACTGTACACAAGGAGTTAGTGGCTTTTGTTATTGTTATATGGTCAAAATCGCAGGTGCGATTTTATTCATACCGAACAGCATAGGACATATATGTACACTATGTATGTATATATGTACACTAACACCAACTATGGGTTTTACATACTTGTTATAAAAAAGTAGCTGGAAATGGATTAAATTCGAGTTCTGTTTTTAGGCGAATATTTCCCCATGTTTCGAAGGCAGCGCTGTCATTCTAGACATCAGTAACTACTTGCCTAAAGATTTAGCGTCTCATCGCAGAAGAAATCCCTTGTCAGGAAGGGAGAGCTTTAAAGGAGACGAGGATATTTACTTTTGACGTCTGTCTGTACTTTTCCGGTTACAGGCAGCTTATAATCAAAATTTAAAATCAGTTTAACAAAATAGCGATATTCATTAGAAATGATTTTTCTGTGTAAACACATTTAGGCGTTCTGTACACGGTGGGAAAAGAACTCCTTCTGTGAAGAACAGGTCCTTCCGTCTCATTGACTCACTATCAGCGACTAAATCCTTTATCAGATTTTCACGTAATTTGGTGAAACATTTCTTTAGAAAGCAATATAAGGTCAGTGTGAGTTCTGGTCAATCATCAGGGTGTATACAGTTGTAAAAAACAATCGTGAGACATAATAATCAGCTCAAATGTGCGTAACGACCGCCTCTGTGGTCTAGTGGTCAGAGTTTCTGGCTACAGATACAGAGGTCCCGGGTTCGATCCCCGGCGCTACCAGATTTTCTGAGTAGTAGTGGGTCTGGAACGGGGACCACCCAGCCTCGTGAGGTCAATTGAGGAGCTACTTGAATGAAAAAAGTAGCGGCTCCAGGTCTAGAAAACAGAGATTAACGGCTGTGGGGACCCGTTGCGCTGACCACGTGACACCCCTCTA
>Ga0123353_10015174_pt1 | contig 11170 bp, 7 predicted proteins | sample TergutLab28metaG_3_FD_92763 | JGI IMG/M metagenome (GOLD analysis project Ga0123353, IMG submission 92763) | Labiotermes labralis P3 segment gut microbial communities from Petit-Saut dam, French Guiana - Lab288 P3 | ecosystem: Host-associated > Arthropoda: Insects > Digestive system > Gut ... | reverse complement strand
TGAAAGGAACTCCTCCCGCCTCGATTCCTATTATTTTTAATTCGGCATCTTTAAACCAATGGCAGTTTGATTATAAAACTGCCAAAAGATTCAAGATAGACACAAAAACACTTCCACAAGGCCATATCGTTATTAACCGCACATTGTCTGTGTGGGAATCCAACCCGCAGGAATTCACCTTGATGCTGGCTGTGGCGGGATTACTTTTACTGATCATCTGCGGGCTCATTGTTTTTTCAAGAATGCTGAAGAAAAAAAAGGCGGAGGCAGAAACAGCATCGATAGCAAAGTCGGTTTTTTTATCGAATATGAGCCACGAGATACGTACGCCAATGAACGCCATCATCGGGATGGCGGAACTTTCATTACGCGAGGAAACTTCCCCGACAATCCGGGATTACGCCCTTGGCATCAGGCAGGCCGGTATCAATCTATTGGGAATTATCAACGATATTTTGGACTTTTCCAAGATAGAAAGCGGAAAAATGGATCTGGTTCTGGGTAATTATACCCTTTCTTCCCTGATAAATGACGTGATCCACACAATCAAGGCAAGAGCGCATGAATCGAGGCTCCGCTTTATAGTAAATGTAGATAATAACCTCCCCAATACTCTTGAAGGTGATGTAAAAAGAATACGTCAAATTTTGCTGAACCTCCTGAGTAATGCCGTCAAATATACAGATAAGGGTTTTATTTCATTGTGTGTAAACGGAAAAATGACGGATGAGAATTCTTTAGTATTAAACATCGAAGTGTCTGACAGCGGGAGGGGTATAAAGCAACAGGATCTTGGAAAGCTTTTCAATAAATTTACAAGACTGGATAACGCAAGCAACAAAAATGTGGAGGGAACCGGACTTGGACTTGCCATAACAAAAAGCTTTGTCGTAGCCATGAACGGAGAGATAAACGTGCGCTCAAAACACGGCATAGGCAGCACATTCACTGTCGCTCTGCCGCAAAAGATCAAAGATCATAAAAAACTGGCAGTCGTGGAAAATTCAGAGAAAAAAAATGTCCTCGTATATGAAAGGCGCGAGATATGTCAGAAATCAATCATTCAGACAATGGACGGACTCGGCGTCAGTAACAGGCTTGTATCAACAACTGCAGAATTTTTTGAAGAGCTGACCAGCAACAAATACTCCGATATTTTCGTCTCCACGGCTTTGTACGATCGTGCGAGAGATGCGTACGGAGAATTGAAAACAAACTCTAAAATTATACTAATCGCCGAGTTTGGCGAAGTCGTCGATGAAAGGAACATAAGCGTCCTTACAACACCGATTTTTTCGCTCCCCGTTGCCGATTTTTTAAATAACGTTTCCAATTTTTCCGCCGGCCAGCGCCGTGAACATACGAAATGGATCGCACCTGGAGCCAGAATCTTAAGTGTTGATGACATCAATACCAATTTAAACGTGTTTGAAGGTTTGCTGAAACCGTACAAGGCACATGTCGTATCATGCAAGAGCGGTATGGAAGCGCTCGAAGCGGTAAAGGCCGAACCTTTCGACCTGGTATTTATGGATCACATGATGCCCGGCATGGACGGTATAGAAACCACAAAACGCATTCGCGCTATAAGCGGCAAATACCCCAACCTTGAAAAAATGCCCATAATAGCCTTATCAGCCAATGCCGTTCTGGGCATGAAAGAAAAATTTTTACAGGACGGCCTCGATGATTTTTTAACCAAACCAATCGACATGGGTAAATTACACAGCATCTTGCGCAAATGGATACCTGAGGAAAAATGGGAAGTTGCGGAAAGCGGCTTTCTAAAAGAAAGCTACAACATCGACATCGAGATTAAAGGAGCAAACGTAAGCAAGGGCATTGCCATAGCCGGCGGTACAATCGAAAACTATTTAAAAATACTTGACGTATTTCAAAAAGATTGTGTAGAAAAAGTTGCAAAAATTTATCAATGCCTTGCCACAGATGATCTCCACTTATACACCACTCACGTCCATGCGTTGAAAAGCGCGGCTGCCAACATAGGCGCCGAAAACCTGTCCCTGGCAGCGGGAGAACTGGAAAACGCCGGCAAAAAGGGAGATATATCCTTAGTCAAATCAAAAAACCCGCAATTTTTAGCTGAAATTGATGCGCTTCTCGCCAATATACATACGATCCTTACCAGGGAAAATGATCATGAGCAAATTAACTCTTCGGACATGGCCTTAATTAAAGAGGAGCTATCCCGCTTGAAAGAAGCAATAGAAACATTCGATTCGAATGCAGCAAAAAAAAGCGCAGACATCTTACAAAAATATACACATGCCGCTGGTACCGGTGCAGCGATAGATGAAATACTCGGTTATGTATTAATCGGAGATGATGATAAAGCCGTGTCGCTGATCGTAACGTTGATTCAGGGGTAAGCGATCTATTTCTTTGCCCTTTTTTCCCAGTCGGCTTTAATTTTGGCGTTCTCTTCATCACTTATCGCAACTGTTTTAACCTGGACGTTATGTGTGTCGCTGCCCGGGATTTTCTTTAGATGCGTCGCAGAAAGCTTGTCACAAATTTCTTTTAACTTGGCTGCTACCGTGGTATATTGTCCGGCTAAAACAAGATCATGCGCATTTTTAAGGGCAAGGCTCTTGTAATCATTAATCAATCTTGTTAATTCATCTCTGTTTTTACAGTTTTTATGTTTGCTTACCTCAGCTTCTACATTTATCATTTTCTCTTCCTTTTTATATAAATGTTAAAACCTTATATAAGCTTATATCATTTCAATAACTTTCACAAGTTCCGCCCTGCCGGGAGCAAGGCGCAACCACCAAAGAGCGCATTTTTTAAAAGAATCCGGATGAGGCGTGTCACCGAGAAGGTAATCGGCGAGAAAGCCGATCTGGGGCTGATGGCCGACAACAAGTGTTGCTGAAGCGATATCCGGCCAGCCCAGGATATCCAGTATTTCCTCGACCGGAGCGTTGTCGTAAAGCGGCATGCACAATTCAATCCTGCTTTCGTCTTCGCAAAAATGAGCTATTGTTTGACGTGTGCGGACTGAAGGGCTGGCCAGGATGCGGAGGCTCGCAGGATCGGCGTGTTCGCGGAACCAGGACGCTGTCTTACTGGCTTGCTGGTGACCTTGTTTTGAAAGCTCACGCTCAAAGTCAGACACCCCAGATAATGAATCGGCATGGCGCCACAGAAAAAGATCCATTTTTGTTACCTCTCCTTAAGCCTAACACAGCCTTTTCCTTCCTGCAATAATAATATCCTCCTTATAAGCAGGTAATCCTGTATTGCTTTTTTCATTGAGTCCGAATAAAATTACACTGGTTGAATTTGAAGGAGCAATGCTATGAAGGAACAACCTGCGTCAAAAGAAAGCTCCGGCGTAAATAGCACCAGCATTCTAAAGCAGCATGTAAAAACAATAGCGATACTTGCACTCTGTCTCTGCATCCCGTTCATTTCGATCTGGTATATTGCAGGCGATGTCAACAAAAATATTTTCTACGAACAAAAAAAAGAGAAACTCCTGGCGCTCACCAAAGTCCTCGATTCACAACTGGTAGAAGGCGGATACGAAGAAATCCTGGCCGGGGCCGGCGTAAAAGACGCGGGGCGGGAGGAGCAGATAGCGGCGCTGAACAATGCGCTGCGCTTAATTACCGACCAAATAGCGCATTCTTCCGATGGTTTGGGAGTTGGCTATTACTCGCGCAAACTGGACGCCATTCTCACCTACGGTCCTTCCGATCAATACCAGAGCACGGTGGGCTCTCCCATAGGCGAAACTCATCCCGGGCGGCGCGTAATGGCGACAGGCATCGCGGAAGTTACTTTGGGCACAATGGTGCGCGGAAATATAATGAACGCCATGCTGCCCATAGTCCGGGGTGGCGAAGTAATAGGTTATATATGGGCCAATAACCTCGTCTCGGAACTGGAACAAACCCTTCTGCGAATGTCCAATATCATTCTGCTGCTTTTGGTTTTTTCCTACGTCATAATGCTGATAATAATAGTTATGTTTGTCCGCAGGGTGATTCAAACAGAACAAAAATACAAGCAGGAGCTTTCGGGCGCCCTTGTGGAAGCGCAGGTCGCTACCCGCGCCAAAAGCGATTTCCTGGCGAACATGAGCCACGAGATACGCACCCCGTTAAACGCCATCATAGGCATGACTGCCATTGGAAAAGCCGCCTCCGATACCGAGCGGAAAGACTACAGCTTTGGCAGAATTGAGGACGCCTCCACACATTTGCTTGGCGTCATCAACGACATCCTTGATATGTCAAAAATTGAAGCTGGCAAATTTGATCTTTCGGAAGATGAGTTTAATTTTGAAAGAATGCTGCAGCGGGTTGCGAATGTTGTCAATCATAAAATCGCGGAGAAGCGGCAAAAGTTTTCGATTTACTTTGACGAGGAAATCCCCGAGTATTTGATCGGCGACGACCAGCGGCTTGCGCAGGTTATTACAAACCTTTTGGGGAACGCGGTAAAGTTTACTCCCGAAGAAGGCGTCATAGGGATAAGCACATATTTTTTGGGCGAAAAGAACGGCATTTATGAAATAATGATATCGGTAGTCGATACGGGGATCGGCATCAGCAAAGAGCAGCAAGCGCGCCTGTTCCAATCCTTTCAGCAGGCGGAGAGCAGTACCTCGCGTAAATTCGGAGGAACGGGACTTGGGCTCTCGATATCAAAAAACATTGTAGAAATGATGAACGGCACCATATGGATCGAATCCGAATTTGGAAAGGGAACTACCATTTCTTTCACGGTTAAATTAAAGCAGAGCAGAACCGTTTCATTTTCCGGATACATTCATAAATGGAATAATATCAGAATTCTCGCAGTGGACAGCGATAGGGGAACAGTTGATTTCATAAAAAGAATAACCCACAATTTTGGCGCTAAATGCGATACCGTTTTGAACGGAGAAGACGCGCTTGGTCTTATCCATCATAAAGGGCTTTATGACATTCACTTTATCGGCTGGGAATTGCCGGATGTGAACTGCCTGGAGCTGCTAAAAACTCTGGAAGAAATGGACAGCGAAGCGGCCAAAACAATAGTAACAATTTTCAAGAACGCTAAAGTATTTAATTCATTCGAACATAACGCCAAGAACGCAGGGATATACCATTCAATGACAATGCCTATATTTCCTTCCAATATAATAGATACCGCAAATGAAATACTTTGCCTGGGAAATCATGCAAAAGACATTCCCGAGAAAGCCGAAGTCGTATTTGACGGACGCAACATCCTCCTTGCGGAAGATGTGGAAATTAACCGGGAAATTGTGCTTTCCCTGCTTGAGCCCATGCATTTGAACATTGACTGTGCCGAAAACGGCGCAATGGCTGTAGTATTATTCGAAGCAAATCCGGACAAATACGATATTATTTTCATGGATGTCCAAATGCCGGAAATGGACGGCTATGAGGCAACACGAAAAATCAGGGCCATTGAAGTGGGGCGCTCAAAGAGCGTTCCGATACTAGCGATGACAGCAAACGTGTTCAAGGAAGATGTGGAAAAATGTTTTGAAGCCGGCATGAACGGTCACGTGGGCAAGCCGTTAAATATCAACGACGTGCTGGAAGTGCTCAAGAAATTCCTGCATTAGCATGGCGGTTTTTATTGCCCCCGGATCTCTTTTCTTAGCACTACATAAGTTTCTGCCAGTGTCTCGTGCTTAACTCCGGTAACATCAAATTTCAATACTTTAAAAACTATCTGAATACAAAAACCAATCGCAATTACCGATATGACAGTCCCTATTCCAACCATGCCGCCCAGGAACCAGCCTGCAATTGTAACCAGTAACTCGATTATAAAACGGCAAACTCCCACGGGCAATTTGGTTTTTCGCTTTAGCACAACCATTAAATTATCCCTTGGCCCGACACCAAAAGCCGATTTTATATAAAAGTATGAACCCAGGGCAACAATAAAAAGGCCAAGGAGGAGCATTCCAGCTCCAATAATAAAATCCTTCGCGATGGGAATATTCGGATAAATAAGATCTATAAAAACACCAATCAGGATCATATTGCAAACAGTTCCCAGGCCCAGTTTTTCTTTTAAGAGCGTAACAACTACTACCAATGTTACTCCCACCATGATGGAAACAAGCCCCAGGCTAAATCCGGTTTTATTGGAAATTCCAACCTGAAAAACATCCCAGGGTGCATATCCGATATTTGCTCTTATCGTTGTTACAATTCCCAGAGAATAGAGAAACAGGCCAATAATTAAATTAAGGAAACGAATTAAAAAGCTTTTCAACGGTTATCTATATCTCCCGTCCGAATGTCATGGCCTTTACCAGTTCAGCGCGCCCTTTAATTGCACCAGGCCGGTTAACGGCGGGAACAATAATAACTCCCCCATCTTCCCACTTGGAATACGCGCAAATGCTTTTAAATGTCACAACAGTTCCCTCGGCGGCTTTTTCGGAATCATCTCCGCAGGTTATTAAAAAAGCAGCTTTTTTGATCAGGGTTCCTACGCTTAATAGCGCATAGGTCCGGTCGATGGCAAGTTTTAGCTGGGCGGTCATATCGAAAAAATAAATCGGCGAGGCAAAGACAAGCGTATCCGCTTTTTGTATCGCTTTGAGTATTTCCTCCATGTCATCTTTTTGAACACAGACGCCTTTTTCCTTAAAACAATGCCTGCAGCCCAGGCATCCGCCTATCTTCATATCGGCAACCCGGAAAACAACAACATTCTTATCCGCCGATTTTGCTCCTTCAACAAACGATGCGACGAGCATATCGGTGTTACCTTCTTTTCTGGGCGAACCGGAAAGAACCACAATATTTTTAGCCATATTTCAGAACCTCCAAAGAAAACTCATTTATAAATCCCCGGTATTATCCGTCCTGTCCACTCGGGAGGAGCTTTCAAACCAAGGATTGCCGCCATTGTAGGGGCAACATCGTAAATACCAAGTGACTCGGGAATGGCATACCCATTTTTTATCATATTGCCGTAAATTACAATGGGGATTCTTCGCTGTTTTGAAGTATTTTGCCCATGTCCCCAAAAAGCGCCTCCGTGATCTGCAGACAGCACAAATGCCGTATCATCATAAATTCCCGCGTCTTTAACCGCCATTTCAATATGCGCAATTAAATTATCCATTTCAGAGAGTTTTGTATAATAAGCGTTTGAGCCCCAGCGCTTTTTATGGCCTGTAGCATCCGGCTCGTCAAACACTATAGCGGTAAAAACAGGTTTCATTTCCGCGATACAGGAGGCAATTAACTTTGCGGATTCCAGATCGGAGCTGATTATCCGTGTTTCAACATTTTCAAAAAAAGGGAGCTTTTGAAAATCGGTCGATTGATAAAAAAGGACAGCGCTGTTCTTCCCGGCACTGTCATTAACAAGCGAAAATATTGAAGGAAAGGGCTCTCGGTTTTGCTGTTCCAGCGGAGTGCCGCTAAAAAGCACAGTCCAGTTAGGTAAACTGCTGCTTGGCATAACGCATTGCATGTAAAGGCTTGAAGCGCCGGCGGCCATCATTCGCTTTACTGTCGGCATATTGGCCTTAGACATATAAGCGCCGCTCCAGCCGTCAAGCCCGATAAACACCAAATGCCGGGCAGGCAAAGGTACGGAGACGGATCCGGAAAACCGGTTTTCTTCCGTGGGCAACACGTTTTTTACTCCGGTACATCCGGCAAGAAGAGAAAGGCAGAAGAAAAGAAAGGCAAATTTTAATAGATCCGGAAAAGTTTTTTCTGGATCATTTTTTAGCTGCCCCATAAAACAAGTATATACCATATTCACTTTTATGGTGTTATTTCCGATTTTCAATATGCCGATATTAATATTGATGTACAACACAATCTGGGGATCCGACTATTTGCTGATGGACAGTAATGGCCTTAAAGGCGGCTCGGAATATGAAAAAATTATTGACATGTTTATTAAAATACGGGTTGTCGAGAAGCCCAATGCTTTGTTGACACGGTTTGCCGATTTTTGTAATATTTAATTATGCGAGTGTGAAAGGCACTCGCCTATTGTCCGGGATACCGGATTTTATATAAGGGGGCCGCAAGGCCCCATTTTTATTTTTCGGCTTCCTTTAGCCACTCTTGCCGGTACTCATAAAGCTCCGGGAAAAAGCCTTTTTCCTGCTCCAGATAACTAATCTCAAAATCGTCTGCCAGATCCGCAAGAGATTTTCCGCTCAAAGCCATCTTCGCCGTCATTGCAGCTCCTATGGCTGTGGCTTCATCGATGCTGGAAATGAACACCTTGTTGCCGGGAAGCGCCGAAGCAAGCAGGCGATTGTAGGATTCATCCTTGCGGAAGCCTCCTTCGGTGTACACCTCAGTTCCGCTTTCAATGCCGGCGCGTTCCAGCGCGGTAAGGGTTTGCATCACAAGCGATATACGCAGCGCGGCAAAACTTTTTTCCGCATCGCAAGCGCAGGGAAGTGAAAAATCCCGAGAGCCAAAGAAATAGCTTTTCCCGTTTTCAACAATACGCGCTCTGGAATCAGGGAACTGCCCGGAGCCTTGCTTTAATTCAGGCAGTAAAAACAGGCATTTTTCTTTTAAAACAGAGCGGTACACTTCTTCATTCCAGGAGGGAGGATCCATGAGAGCGCAGCTATCCAGAAAAAACTTCGACCAAACCTCAAATTCCAGTCCGCCCAAAAAAATAGCCGTCTTGATCGGCGTCCCAAAAGCCGAGGTATTGAAAAACACAACTTTGCCCAGCTCGCCAGGGGCAAAACCGTAACGCTCGCCCGGTTTCATGATGACACACCAGGTTCCGCTTGAATTAAGGACAAAACCCTTTTCGCCTTTCCTGGCAAAATGGGGGAGCAGGGATGCATTTGAATCATGGATTCCCAGGGTTACGATTGTATCGCCTTTTAGCCCGGCCCTCTCGGCAAACTCCGCGCTGACACAGCCCAAAACGTCCCAGGGCTTTTGTAATTTACCCGGCAAAAGCGATGCTATTCCCAAATCGTGCGCCACACTTGAAAGCCTGCCATCGATCTGATCCCATAAATAGGTATGGTTCCCCATATAGGTGCACTCCGCTCCAATCTTTCCGGTAAAGCGAAATCCCCAGTATTGAGGGTAAGGCAGCACAGCGCTCACGTTTTTAAACTCTTCGCCGAAGTTTTCCCTGGCGAAAAAAATACCTTTAGCCGGATTTATCATCGCCCCGAAAGCCGGAGTGCCGGTTCTGGCCTGTAACTTCCTCGCGTCGCCAAAGCGCCCGTAAAAGCGCCGGTGAAAATCTTCCCCCGGCTCATGGGTGTAGTACACGCAGGGCAACGCGTTTTTGCCGTCCTTCCCCACGCACACAAAAGTACCGCCATGCGCGCTTACAGCCAAAGCTCTTAATGGATATTTCGCCGCCAGATCTTTTAATTCAGTGATCATCCATTCTTCCATGGCATCAAGATCGTGAGTTTCAAGGCCATTTACGATCACTGGTTTGAAATTTCTGTACCTCGTTTCAAGCTGTGTAAGGGAATCATCATAAATCGCGATTAATTTATTGGTCATTCCAATATCAATCACGGCTATTGCGTAGTTCACTTCATACCCCGCACCTGGATCTTCGGAGCAACTCCCCGCTTGTTTGCACCGTCACAGGCGTGTAGCCCGGAAGGGGCATGATGCGCTCGTGTACAGCGTCAATGATCCAGTCAGCCTGGGGAAAGAAGAGCTGCTCCATTTCCGCCGCGGGCGTAATCCAGTTCCGGCTTCCCATTACCGCCACAGGCGCGTCAAGGTAATCAAAGGCAAGGGTTTGGATATTGCTGGCCACCGTGTGGAGAAAAGAACCCCGTTCGGCGGCATCGCTTGCAAGGAGGAGCTTCCCTGTCTTCTTCACCGACTCAACTATTTTTTCGTAGTTGAGGGGATTTAAGAAACGGAGGTCGATGATCTCAACGGATAAACCAAACTTCTTTTCGAGTATATCCGCCGCTTCAATCGCCTTGTACAAGGCGGCGCCCAATGTCGCGAATGTCAGGTCTTTGCCCTGTCTGCGAAGCGCAGGCTCTCCTTCGGAGATTTCGTAGTAGCCTTCGGGAACCCTTTCAAACTTCTCGCTCATGTCGTAGAGGAGCTGGCTTTCATAGAAGATCACAGGGTCGGTGCCGCGAAGGGCCAGGTTCAGCATTCCCTTGGCGTCGTAGGGCGTGGCCGGGAAGTAGGACTTAAGGCCCGGAATATGGGCGGTCATAGCCGACCAGTCCTGGCTGTGCTGGGCGCCGTACTTGTTGCCCACCGAGACCCTGACGACGAGGGGCATTTTGAGGAGCCCCGCCGACATGGACTGCCATTTCGCGGCCTGGTTAAAAATTTCATCTCCCGAGCGGCCCATAAAATCGCAGTACATCAGCTCCACAACAGCCCGTCCGCCGGATAGCGCATAACCCACTCCTGCCCCCACAACAGCGCCCTCGGAAATGGAGCTGTTGAAGAGTCTCGGGTAGGGCAGCAGCTCCGTAAGCCCGCGGTACACCGCGAAGGCTCCGCCCCAGTCCCGGTTTTCCTCACCCCAGGCCGCCATAGAGGGATCAATGGTAAAACGGTGGAGTATGGCTTCGAAAAGGGCGTCGCGGTAGAGGTAGGCTTTGTTTTTCGGCACTGGCTTGCCGTCCTCATCAAAGCCAAAACGCTGCTTGCCGCTTATCGCCTTAACCCGTGGATTTTCCGCGACGCTTTGCAGAAGTTCAGCTTCCCGCCCGTCGAATTTTTCAACATTCCCGTTGGAAAACATCACCGACTCAATGAAGGGGCCGCTTTCTCTTGTTGAAAGATCGTCGTTTGCCGCCAGCTTAACGACCGCGGCAAGTTTTTGCCGAATGCTTTCGCGTAACGCGTCTAGCTGGTCTTTGCCTGCCGCCCTGTTTTCAACAAGATAGGCGCCGTATGCTTCCAGGGGATCGGCATCCTGCCAGAGTTTTATCTCTTCCGGAGTGCGGTAACTGGAGGCGTCCGAAGGGGAGTGACCCGAGATGCGGTAAGTAATGGTATCAAGAAGCGCCGGCCCCTTTCCTTCAAGCAGAATTGCTTTTTTGCGGGCCACCGCGTCCGCAACCGCCAGCGGGTTGGAACCGTCCACCCGTTCAGCGTGCATATTGTCGGGATTCACGCCGGCGCCCACCCTCGCCATGACGCCGAAGCCCATGGTT
>Ga0123353_10015173_pt1 | contig 11171 bp, 9 predicted proteins | sample TergutLab28metaG_3_FD_92763 | JGI IMG/M metagenome (GOLD analysis project Ga0123353, IMG submission 92763) | Labiotermes labralis P3 segment gut microbial communities from Petit-Saut dam, French Guiana - Lab288 P3 | ecosystem: Host-associated > Arthropoda: Insects > Digestive system > Gut ... | reverse complement strand
TGTTTTCCGCTTTTCCATGAAGATGAGTTGCCAAAAGCTGCTCATTAAAAGTCGAAGCAACTTCTGCTTCAAAGATGGTATAATTATAATGTTGGAAAGGGTTGCTATTCCTGCTGTACCATGAATGCATTGAATGGCCTCCCTCATGAGCAAGGGTAAAAACATCGCGCAAAACATCTTCTTTAAAATTCATCAGTATATAAGGTTCTCCTGTATAAGAGCCTGCTGAAAATGCACCTGAGCGTTTACCTTTATTCTCATATCTGTCTACCCAGCCATTTAAAAAGCCATTATGTAAAGTGCTGCAATACTCATCTCCAAGAATGGAGAGCGATTCTGTAACTTCGTTAACAGCCTGTTCGTATGTATGCTTTACTTTTATTTCTTTTACAAGAGGAACATAGACATCATACAGATGAAGAGCATCAATCTTTAATATCTCTTTTCTTAATTTATAATATTTATGCAGTTCACCTAAATTGTTGCGCACACGGGATATTAAATTATCATAAACAGATTCAGGTACTTTATCTGGAAAAAGAGCCTGGCTGCGACAAGAGTTATGCTTCCTTATCTTTGAATGGTAGACATCAAGATGTATACTTCCTGCATAAAGAGCTGCAAGAGTGTGTTTGTGATTATCATATAAATTATAAAATTTATCATATGCTGCTTTTCTTACACTTCTATCCTGATCAATCAAAAAAGATGAAAAAGTAGATTGTGATAAAGGTTTTTCCCCATCCTTTGTGAATATGCTCCCAAAATCCATGTCAACATCTGTTAAAACAGAGAAAGTTTTTTTTGCTGTCTGGCTGGACTCTGCCTGGAGCGCAAGAAGTTTTTCTTCGTTATCTGACAGGATGTGCGGTTTGAATCTTAAAAGTTTATTAAGAAAAACAGAGAAAGGTTTTATTCTCTCATGCTCAAGGAACTTTGCAATTATATTATTGGGTATAGATGTGATTTCCGGAGTTATAAAACTTGTTTCTGCTTCTCCTTTTGTTGCAGTATTCATATATCTTGCCATTCTTTCCTGGTTTTTGTTATCGCTGCTGTCTTCGCTGTATTTCAGCTGCGCGAAACTTCCAAGTTTTTCTTCTGTTAATCCAAGCCTGTTTAGATATTCCAGGCAATCTGCCAGATTATCTGCGGATGATGCAAGTATATTTTTATATTTTGCAACTTCGTCAATCAGTTTGTTAAATTCAACAAGTTCTTTTTCCCACTCTTCTTCTGATTTAAACAAAGAGTCAATGTTCCATTTGTCTGATTCTTTTATTTCTTTTCTTTCAGGTATTTTGTTCATTATTTACTCCATCAAAGATGCTATTGCTCTTCCTGCTTTTCCCCTGTGAGAGATTTCATTCTTTTCTTCGGGCAAAAGTTCCGCTGCTGTTTTCCCAAGCTTTAGAATAAAAAAAACAGGGTCATATCCAAAGCCAGACTCTCCTTTTGGCTCATAAGTGATCTCTCCTTCAAGAGTCTCCTGGCAGATGTAGAATTTGTAATGATCAATAAACAATACCATTGAGCATACAAAAAACGCTTTTCTGTCAGATATATTTTTCATTTTATTTAGGAGATAGAGATTCCTTTCTTTATCTTCAAGTTTATTTATTCCATCTGATCCATAGCGAGCAGAAAAAACTCCGGGTTCTCCGCCTAAAGCAGGAATACAAAGACCTGAGTCTTCTGCCAATACAGGTATTTTTACAATATCAAACAACTCTTTCGCCTTGCCAAGAGCATTTTCATAAAAGGTAAGAGCTGTTTCTTCATGATCAAATTCTATTCCCATCTCTTTTGGCAATAAAATATTATGATTTGGCAAAAGCTTTTTTAATTCTTTTGCCTTATTAAAATTTGTAGAAGCAAATAATATATCCATAGTACTAATATAAGAAAATAATTACTTATTTTCCAGATATTTCTTCAAGATATAATTTAAAATAAAAAAGACCTGAATCTACAGATCCTTTTGGAATATTCATTATTTCAGCAATATCTTTATGGGTCGGTTCTGTTGAAATCATATCAATCTTTTTTGTCAGTTTTGATATATATAACTTGGTTTTAGTAATTACCAAAGAATATTCTTTTCTTTCTTCAGCTATTTCAGAATCAGATAAACGCTCATGAAAATAATAAAGTCTGCAGAAATGTCTGTTTCTTCTTTCTTCAAAAAGTTTTTTTCTCTTGATTTTATTTTCAATTTTTTGGTTGATTTTAGAAAAAGTATCATAAAGCCACTCTTTATCGCAATTCAGAATTTCTGCAATAGCAGGAATTTCTGTTTCTCTTATATTGTTTATATTTTTCAATATGAGAAGTAAAATTCTTTTCTTAAGAGTTTTATCGCTATTCCTGCGCTTGATTTTATTATTTGAAAAAATGTTTTTAATAAAAGTATATGTGGGTTGCGGATCTTTTTCATATAAGTCCATACTGGATTCAGCGCAGTAAGCTTCATTGTCATCGTATGACCAGAACTCCCTATTTTTTAATATTTTCCTGTTGATATCAGTTATTGTTTTTTTCAAAGCAAAAGTTTTTATTTGGAGTTTGAGAGTTTTTACAAGGTATGCTTCAAAAGGGACTTCTGTTATTTTAAATGAATCTATAATTTTATTTATCTTGGGAAAAAAATAACTAAAAAAATCGCTGCAATCATCTTCTTTCCATCTATATTTCCGTAGAGGAAATTTATAAACAAACAGGCTGATAGCTTCAATAATTTTTTTCTTTGGCAAAGCGCCGTTTCTATAAAAGATAAGCATTGTTTTTAAGTCTTCATTTTTCATTTTCTCCATCCCCTGTTGTTAATTATTTTGCAATAAAAGTTTTGTATATTACCAATATTGATTCTTAAAACTGTAATTTTTATTTGAATTGGCAGTTTTTGAAGCAGGAATCATTTTTTAGAACCTATTAAATATGCAAACTGCTTCAATTTATAAAAAAAACTTTCTTGAATTGTGTATTTATAATATCCGGAGAGAATACCGCAAGCCTGCACACATAATTGGGTGGGTTGCTGTTTTTTGGACTGGATTTAAGTAAAAAACAGTGCTAGACACTTTTTTTATAAGCTCATTTCCTATACAATCTTGTTATATTTTAAATTATTGGTTTTTATGGCTTTTTCAAAAAATGATTTTAAAGATGAAATCCTGACATATCAAAAAATTAAACAGCTTTCTTTTTTTACTAAAGATGAAATATCTTATATGGAAACTGATTTTAATTTAGAAAGGATCTCTGCAACAACTTTTTATTTAAACCTGGCAGAGAGAAGCAGCGACGATCATCTGCGCAAACAGTTTGTCCCTTCCCGGGAAGAACTTAAAATATTTGAATATGAAAAAACAGATCCTCTTTACGAAAAAAAATATTCAAAGTCAGAAAGAATAATCCATAGATACCATGACAGACTCCTCTTTGTTGCTACTGGCAGCTGCGCACTTTATTGCAGACATTGCTTCAGGCGTTATCTTGATAAAATTATGATCAAAGATGCAAATAGTTATGATATAAAAATCCTTACTGATTATTTAAAAACAAATAAATATATAAGAGAAGTTTTAATTTCAGGCGGAGACCCGCTTGTTCTTGATAATGCTTTTATTGAATATCTTTGCAAATCAATAAGAGATGTATCAAGCGATATAGTAATAAGAATAGGTACAAGAGTTCCTGTTGTCCTGCCATCAAGAATTGACAATGATCTTTTAAAGATTTTATCAAGATACAGGCCTTTATATTTATTTACACAATTTAACCATTCAGATGAGATAACGGAAATCAATAGTGAAGCTGTTGATTCAATAATTAAATCAGGCATTCCTGTTTTTAACCAGACAGTTCTTTTGCGTGGAATAAATAATTCAGAGAAACAACTAAAAGAGCTTTTTTATAAACTTGTTTCAATATCTGTAAAACCCCACTATTTGTTTCAGTGCGATCTTGCGGCAGGCACTTCGCACTTTAGGACAAATCTTATGCAGGGCATAGAAATTATGGAAAAATTAAAAACAGAGATCTCTGCTCTTTCGCTTCCTCTCCTTGCTGTTGACCTGCCGGAAGCAGGCGGTAAAATAATACTGGATAGAAATTCTGTTGTAAAAAGAAAGAAAGGATTTTTTTATTTAAGAAATAGTGAAGGAGAAATATTTAAGTATCCTGATGAAAATTAAAAAGAGCCGCTGTTTTAGCTGTGTTAATATCAAAAATTTTCTAAATACAAAGCCTATTGAAATCTATAAAAAAATATGATAAATTTTATAATCCTTACTTATGATATTTTGAGGTAAAAAAATGGATTTTTCAAGACCAATTGATCTGGGCGTTGTTGCTTGTCCTGGAGCAGATTTTTTTGCAGATGATATTGTGAGCAACCTTAAAAAATATTATGAACGTAAACATGAAAAACAGGTTAGCCTTTTATCAGAAGTATATAAAACCGAAAAAGATAAAATTGAAAAAAAAATCAATTTATTGCTGGATATTCAGAACCAATGCACCAGAGTTGAAGAATGTTCTAATGTTGCAGTATATAGAGAACCTGATTTCAGGGTCCCTGTAAAATATACAAGATTTGCAAATGGCGAGTATAAGACAGAGATTAAAACTTCTGTTAGAGGAATGGATGTTTACATTATCCAGGATGTTGAAAACCATTATCCTATAGATATCAACAGGGATGGCAAAAAATATATTCTTTCTGTAAATGACCATGTTTTTATACTATTTGCAACTATTGATGCTGTAATCCAGTCAGGAGCACGTTCAGTATCCATTATTGTTCCTGCTTATCCATATGCAAGGCAGCATAAGCGCAAAGGAAGAGAAGCTCTTACTGCAGCACTTTTTGGAAGAATAATTGAGAATATGGGAGTTAGCCGCATAATTACTCTGGATATTCATTCCAAGGAAATAGAAAACTGTCTTAACAAGTGCAGAATGGAAGATCTCCACGCATCATACCAGATAATAAAAACTCTTATTAATTTTATTGATATAGAAAAATCTGATCTTGTTATCGTTGCTCCGGACTCAGGCGCTGTTGCAAGAAACAAGTTTTTTGCAGACAGTCTCAACAAACCTCTTGCGATGCTTTATAAAGAGAGGGACTATTCCAAAATTTCCACAGATTCAAAAGGAACCAATATTACTTCCATGAGACTGCTCGGGAATGTAAAAGGAAAAGTTGTCTTTATGGCAGATGATATGGTTGGAACCGGCGGAACAATGATAAAAGCCATGCAGTACCTCCGCGATCTTGGAGCTGAAAAAGTTATTTGTGCAATAAGCCTACCGTTTTTTACAGGTAACGCTATTTCTGATTTTGATGATGCTTACAGAAAAGGTTATTTTGATAAAATAATAGGAACAAATGCTGTTTATCATGATGATACTCTTTACGGCAGAGAATGGTATGTAAATGCCTATATCTCCAACCTTTTTGCCCGCGTTATTGCAAGACTGCATGAACAGAGAACATTAACTCCATTGATTGACAATAGTGAAATAATACAACAGTTGTTAGGCAGCCCTCAATCAGAACCATTTTATGAATGATAAAGTTCTGGCTGTTGATATTGGAACTTCCTCGATAAAAGCAGGTGTAATAGATAAAAAAGGGATTCCATTATCATGCCGGAAAATATTCTATGAAGATATTGGCGGGGATGTTTATAACTGGAAAACAGAATATTGGATCGATTCTTTAAAAAAAATATTAAAAGATCTTCCGTTACTGGAAGAAATAGAAGCTGTTGTTTTTAGCGGCAGCGCTCCTTCTGTAATACCTATAGATAAAAACGGTAACTATATTTCAGAAGCCCTTCTATGGCTGGATAATAAAAAAATTGAAATAGAGGATAAAAATTCTTTTTTCCTTCCTGAAATAGCCTGGTTCAAAGAAAACAGAAAAGATATTTATTCCAATATTTCGTGTTTTATGCCATTATCAGGTTTTTTCCCATACTTACTGACCGGAGAACTTAAAGAACCTCTTCCAAATAAAGAATTTATTCCTTATATATGGACAGATGCCTCTATTAAAAAACTTGGGATCGAATGCAGTGTTTTTCCTCAATTTGTTGCTACAGGAGATCTTATAGGTTATGTTTCCCAAAAAGGGAGCAGTGAATTTTTTTTAAAAAAAGGTATCCCTGTATTTGCAGGAGCGAATGATTATCTTATGGCTCTTTTGGGAACAGGAACAATATTTGAAGGTGCTGTTTGCGATAGAGCAGGGACTTCGGAAGGTATCAACTATTGCAGTAAAAAGAACATGGAATTTAATAAGCTCAGGGTATTACCTCATATCATAGAAGGGCTTTATAATATTTCCGGAATACTTGATTCCTCAGGAAAAATATTTGACTGGTTTAGAAAAATATCAGGACAGGAAAACAGGTCTTACGCAGAGCTTATTAAAGAAATATCAAAAGTAATACACAATAATGATCATCTCTATTTTTTCCCCAGTCTAAAAAGAAATTCAATATGGCAATTTTCAGGCGGCGCATTTGTGGGGCTTGAAATAAAACATGGTATACCTGAGACAGGAGCTGCTGTTTTAAAATCAATTGGGTTTTCTGTGCGCGAAGTTCTAAGAACTATGGAATCATACTCTATGGATGTGCAGGAGATAAGGCTCACAGGCGGGCAGGCAAAAAATTCTTTATGGAACCAGATGAAAGCAGATATGACAGGAAAAAAACTGCTTGCTTTGGAAGTAGAAGAGAGCGAGCTTATAGGATGCGCATGCACTGCATTTAAAGGGCTTGGTTTGTATAGCTCTCTGACACAGGCATCGCAGGAAATGGTTCGTATCAAAGATGTATATATACCTGATGAAAAAACTTTTTCCATTTACTCAAAACTTTTTGAAGATTATTCCAAAATCTCTCTCAAGCTTCAATCTTTTGAAGATTCTTTTTAAAAATTGCCAAGATTTATTTAAAAAAAAAGATTAATATGATATACTCTTAAGACTATGTTTGGTAAAAGAGACAATTCAGATATTCCTGATACAAGGCAGGGTTGGAATATGTTCAGGTTATTACAGATGCGGGGCAAGCCTGGTCTGGATCATAAAACAACAAGATTTGATTATACTCACCCTGACAACAAACACCACATATTCAGGTATTCCGAGCTTGTATTTCCCAAAAAAATAATAATAAATTTTATTATAACTTCTGCAATTGCAATTTATATTTTTTTCTATATTGCATTTCTAATACAGGGTTGGACAATAAAAAGAAATGAAAAAATATTTAACCAGCACCAGGCTTTACAGGTTTTTCTTTCAAAACAGGGAATAGAAGAAAGCATATACGAAATATTCTATACTTTTAAAACAGCTCAGGATTACTTTTATGATGATCTTTTGCCTGCAGGAAAAGATCATGAAAAAAATCGGATTTTTCAATTTGTTCAGTCAAGCAAACAGGAAATAATGGGTTTTCTTATCTCATACTCTTCCGGCAATATTGATTATCATAACTTATCAACAGGAGAAACAGAAGATGTTGCAAAATCTGTAGGCAGTATGTGGTTAAAAGAATATTGGAAGACCCTTGGCACATCAAGCAGGGATCCCATGAGTGTCTATCTTTATGTATCCCATAATTATCAATTTATAGGAAATATAATTCCTGTTCATGACAAAGGGCGAGTAGCGGGATTATTGTGTATTGTTATAGATTTAAAACCAATAATTAACAGATATGTATTTCCCATGGGTATGGGTGAATATGGTTCAGGTTCTTTGCTTACAGGAGATGGTGTAATACTTTTTGATGAAGATGCTGCAAATATAGGAAAAAATATTTTTACCATAGATAAGATCGATGCTGAAATAGTAAGAACATTTTCAAACGATGTGCTTGGAGAGCCTGTAGGAACCGGGCATTTTCGCTTTACTGATGATGAAGGAAATCCACAGAAACGAATTGCTGCATGGCATTCTTTAAATATCGGAAGACAAAAACTTATACTTCTTCTGACTGCAACAGAAAAACAGGTAAACTCAGCTCTTTTTGATTTTCAGACTCAATTGATGATTCTTGGATTTTCTCTTATGTCTATTCTCATAATAATCAGTTTTGTTTTGATTGCTTCAAGAAAAAAAATAGTACAGGAGAATGCAAGGCATCTGGAAGTATTGATACAGCAAAGAACAGAAGAGCTTGCGCTAAGCGAAACCAGATATCAGGCTGTTTTTCAGACAGCTAATGATGATATCCTTATTATAAAAGAAAACAAAATTGTTAACTTTAATAACAAAGCTCTTAAAACATTTGGATATACAGAAGAAGAATTAAAAAATTTATCTCCCTCTGATATCTCGGAAAAAGAATTTGAAAAAGATTCAGAACAACTTTTTGCAAATTATATAGAAGAAGCTAAAAATGGCAGACCTCAATTCTTTGAATGGAAAAGTTTGAGAAAAGATGGTACCTCCTTCTATTCAGAAATAAGCCTTTCAAGCCTTGACTTGGGGGAACAGCACTATATTCTGGCAATTATAAGAGATGTTTCAGAAAGAAAAAAAGCGCAGACAGAACTTGAAAAATTGAATGCAGAACTTGAATTAAGGGTTCTTCTTAGAACAGGAGAACTTGAAGAATCAAATAATGCTTTAAAAGATTCCCTTATAAAACTCAAAGAAACACAAAAAAACCTTGTTGAAGCAGAAAAAATGGCCTCACTTGCAGTACTTGTTGCAGGGGTTGCGCATGAGATAAACACACCTATTGGTATAAGTGTCACTGCTGCATCATATCTTATGCAGCAAACCGATATTTTAAATGAAAAATATTCTCAGGGCAGTATGAAGCGTTCAGAGCTTGAAAGCTATATAAAAACTGCGCTTGAATCTGTAAAAGTTCTTCTTGATAACGTTGGAAAAGCATCTGATCATATCAGCAGTTTTAAAAAGGTTGCTGTTGACCAGGCTAGTCAGGAAAAAAGGATTTTTAATCTCAAAGAATATATAAATGAAGTTCTTTCAAGCCTGATGCCTGCTTTAAAGAAAACAAAACATAAGGTAATAATAACCGGCAAAGATGATATTAATATAGAAAGTATGCCCGGAGCTTTATCGCAAATAGTTACAAATCTTGTTATGAACTCTTTAAAACATGGATTTGAAGGGATCGAAAGCGGAGAAATAAAAATAGATTTAGATATTGATAATGATAAAGCGACTTTCCGGTATAGTGACAATGGTGTTGGAATGGATGATGGAATAAAACAAAAGTTGTTTGATCCATTTTTTACAACAAAGAGAGGTTTGGGTGGAAGTGGCCTTGGAATGCACATTGTCTATAACTTGGTTACACAAAGCCTTAAAGGGACAATAGCTTATGAAACTTCACCATGCAATGGGCTTTATTTTGAAATAAAATGGCCGGTTGACATAAAATAAGTATATTTTTACACAATTAATATCGATTCTATTGACAAAAAATGGCATATTTGTTAAATTTTGCACTCGTTCTCAATTCGACTTGTCAGAACAGGTATGCCCTTGTAGCTCAGTCGGTAGAGCACCTCCATGGTAAGGAGGGGGTCACCGGTTCAAGTCCGGTCGAGGGCTCTTAAATTATACAAAATGCTGGTTTTCCAGTTTAATCCATATAATACCTAGGGGATTCTGATATGGCATCTAAGAAAAAAGGTAATGTTGAGCTTATTGCTCTTCAGTGCTCTGAATGTAAAAGAAGAAATTATACAACTTCAAAAAACAGAAAAAATACACAAGCGAAATTAGAATTTAGTAAATATTGCAAGTTTGACAGAAAGCATACTTTGCATAAAGAGACTAAAATTAAATAACAATTTTAGGTCAGTAGCTCCAATGGCTAGAGCGCCGATCTCCAAAATCGGATGTTGTAGGTTCGAGTCCTACCTGGCCTGTTTCATTTTTTTTTACTTACCTGGCAAGGTATCTGTAGTCTTAAGAACAAGTTTGCTTTTGTTCTGCAAATATATGCGGGTCAGGTTAACAAAATTGGTTTGGATTTTGCACAGCATACCAATTTTATTTTTTAGGAGATTTTATGCGCAAAATTATAAATTTTTTTAAAGAAAGTTATTCTGAGCTTAGAAAAGTCGTATGGCCCAGCAGGAGTGATGTTGCTTCATCAACAAAAGTAGTTATTGTTTCAACCATTATTTTTGCCATGGTTCTTGGCGCTGTAGATTTCCTGCTTATTATAGGAATAGATATTATTTTCTAACCATAAATAGGGTTATAGTACGGGGTTTAGATGGTAAAGGGTTGGTATGTTCTTCACGCCTATTCAGGTTATGAAAACAGAATAGAAAAGCATATAAGAAAACTCATGGCAGATCAGAGATTTTCTGATCAAATTCTCGATATAAAAATACCTTCAGAAGAAGTGGTTGAAGTCAAAGATGGTAAAAAGAAAATTTCTACAAGGAAATTTTTACCAGGATATATACTGCTTGAAATGAATCTACCTGATAAAGGGTGGAAAAATGTATGTGCAGAGATCAGAAAGATCCAGGGAGTAACAGGTTTTGTTGGCGCTTTGGGAAGTGTAAAGCCAAATCCCATATCTCCTGATGAAATGAGAACTATTCTGCAGAAAACAGGAGATCTTAAAGCAGCAAGGCATGTTAAGTCCAAGCAGGTATTTAATGTTGGAGAATCAGTTAAGATCATTGGTGGACCTTTTGATACTTTCACTGGAAAAATCGATGAGGTTAATACAGAAAAAGGAAAATTAAGAGTTATTGTAGGTATTTTCGGCAGGGCAACTCCTGTAGAGGTTGATTTTGCCCAGGTTGAGCAGCTTTAACGCTTAATATTAGTTTGATAAAACAAATCCTGGAAACAGAGGACTGTTTTTTTCGGTAAGTTTTACCGGTTTATAATATGGGAGTTTCCCTTTAGGGAAACGTTTTACCACATTTTGGAGAAATAGATGGCCAAGAAAAAAATAGCAGCGCTAATCAAGCTGCAGGTTCCGGCCGGAAAAGCAACTCCAGCGCCTCCAGTAGGGCCAGCACTTGGTCCTCATGGTGTTAGCGCTCCGCAGTTTGTTCAGCAATTTAATGACAGAACAAAAAGCATGGAGCCTGGAATTGCAATTCCTGTTATTATTACAGTTTATGCTGATAAAACA
>Ga0123353_10015172_pt1 | contig 11172 bp, 7 predicted proteins | sample TergutLab28metaG_3_FD_92763 | JGI IMG/M metagenome (GOLD analysis project Ga0123353, IMG submission 92763) | Labiotermes labralis P3 segment gut microbial communities from Petit-Saut dam, French Guiana - Lab288 P3 | ecosystem: Host-associated > Arthropoda: Insects > Digestive system > Gut ... | reverse complement strand
TTCTCCTGCCAGGATTCAAACCCTGGGCTGTCCAGCCTGTAGCCTAGTCCCTACATTGACTATGCTATCCAAGCTGTAGGGAGCTATTAAGCTGAACAAATGTAATTGAAATAAAAGTATTGGAAAATACTATTTAAAATTGGATGCAAATTGAAAAATTATACAGTAATACCTAGACCTTTTTGGATGTTAAAAAGAATAGGGTGATAACCAAGAACATTTTTGGAGAGAGAGCTGTAATGATATAGAGTAATGAAAATAATGTAAGCGTACACGTAGTAAAATGAGACAGTGAACCAGTGTAAACAAATATGCATTTAAGGAATCATTGCTCTGAAGAAACCTGTTTTACATGGGCATGGGTTCATGTAAAGATCAAAGCACAGCTCAATAAATAAATCAATACAGAAGTGTACATTCTGCTAGCAGGAAAGCTTGGTAAATGCCTATATGTTTCACAGTTAAGTGATTTGAGAGGACAGGGATATAACAACTGTTGTTTACAGGGCTGGCAGTACATACCACCACTTTCTGGTTCTGGTGACTGCTGTGGGCAGTGTGAACAGGTTGCCTGTGTTCTTGATGGCAAACTGTACAAACCTGGAACAGATTGGTCATCAGATAGTGGGTGTCTCACCCACAGCTGCAGCAGTAATTTCACTGTAAGTGTGTTTGCATATGCATCTGTCTGAATGTCCCAACATAGCATTTTGCTTCAAAACAGCTGGTGCATGGATGGTATTATTTGCATTTAGTCATCCCTGATGATGTTAAATTGTGTTCATCTTTTTATATTCTGTGGGATGGGTAGAAAGCACATATTCATCTCACTTCAGCCCTACCAGTGAAAGTGGAAAGATCAGGCTTTTCTTTAAGCATGTTAATTGAAGGCACTACGGACCTTCAGACTATTGGGACCTGCTCACTCCGTGACAGAGTGTCACTTCCCAGAGACTTGAATCTTCAGGTTTAATATATTTTGCAGCTTCACATTAACAATTCTTCTAGAATAACATGTGAAATTTGAGATTCTTGCAGCAGTAACTGTGAGGAATACTTTTTTTATGTGACATGATGTAGCTGTGAAATTTTCTGACCTTTTGGAGGAATGTGTCTTCCTCTTCAGAACAGAAACGTGCAGTAAAGATGGAGGCTGTTGATTCTCAGAAACATTGGTAAGTTTCTACAAGACTGCATAGTATCATATCCTAGATGACAGTATTCTTGAGAACTTTGGTAGAACTTTGTACATCTACACCATCAAATTTTACAAAGCTTCAGCCGTTGTTTTCACAAATGGTTCTCTAACCTCAATCCCTCATTCTCTTCTGCATATTCACCCAAAAGATCTGACTCTGATTCTTGTTATCATCCTGCAAATTCATCTCAACAAATTATCGTCTTGTTTTGCATTTCAGTTTTCTATTATGTGATCTGGTTTCAAGTGTTTCAGAGACAGCAATTACCCCTCTGATATTTTGCCTGTCTTTGTATAAGGCAGTGCCAAATGACTGTGTTTCACCCTGCAGTTCTGAAATATTTGTGAAATGGGTACAGGAACAAAACGAAGCTTGTAATAATATTGAGACTGATGATGAGACACAGTGAATAAGCAAAGTTTCTGACATGTTATGCTGTGTTGACTGGCAAATAATTACAGATGTTTTGACAGCAATACATTCCTCCAGAATGTCAGTAAATATATATACCAATCTACTTAGTGTAAGGTCCCAGAAGTCTCGAAACTTCAGCAACACCACTGTGAAAACTCAAATCTCATAATGTTTCTTGTGTATTTTAGGTAACAACCATGATGCCAACATGTCCAGAATTAAACTGTCCTCCTGAAAAAACATACACGGATGGCTGCTGTAAACGATGCAATGTGACTTTTGAAAATATGGGTAAATAAATACAGTAATTTCACTGTTGCTACATACTGCCTATGAGTGGCATTATCATGGACTATTACAATAAGCCAGACTGAGACAGCACTTTCAAACAGACTCAGTTTCCAACATGCCTATCATCTTCATCTCTTTATATGCGTATGACAAAAACACTGTGATGGCTTCACAACTTTTCATTACATACACAATATTCTGTCCATTTACTCAGATTTATTTGTTCTTAACAGGCCCACTGTGTGAAACTGAAATAATACCACTGGAGAAGACAGTAGGATTAATTTCACTTGTCAGGGAACCTTATGGTAGGTGTACTAACACCCACCAAATCCAAGGTTTTACTGAGTGCGCTGGAAAATGTTCCTCAAACACAGTCTACAATTCAAGTAAGTTCTCTCATTAATTTTTAAATTTATTACTGTACTGTCAAACCCCAATACTGTCACAGTTTGTTGACTACATTTATCAGTATAATTGTAAATCATACATTTTATTTGAAAGTTATGTAAAAATTAATTACAAAATAAGAACACAGAACATCTAATACAGTAGTAGTATACAGCACTTGCATATCAACTTCATTGCATTGCTGTGACATGTTTTTCAGTTTTTGTGTGAAGTTTCTTCCCACTAACTTTAGAAACAGTAGTGTCCAGAAATAAATGTTACATTATGTTCTTGTCACCACTGTACTGTGAAAAATACTGACATATATTTCAACATATTTCAGCAACTTCAACAATTTTTTTTTGCACACTTATGCATTTTTGTCTACCATTTCTCCCCCTCTACATGCTTTGATGATCCATGACACCATTTAGTGGTGTAACCATCCACTGCTATGTATTATGACTGCAATGCTCACCTGCTTTCTGGTTTCTTGTGCCCTTTGCTTAGCAACTGCATCTGTTGCTGTACCATTTTTAGCATTTACCTGCCCTGTAAATAATTGCTTATGTTTCCTCCAGTTATTCATGTGTTACGTCTTTCAGCTTTCATTATATTAGCACTTCTAGATTTTCCCGCTTATTCTTTTCACTAAATATATCAAACACATTAGTTGACATTGCATTCAGCAGTGTCAACTAATGTGTTTGTCCTATAAGGAAAAATGGTTGGCTGCATTCTGCAAAGAAGCTACAGGAAATTGGTTTTTCAAAGTTCTTTCTTTTCACCAACACTTATACTGCCCTTTTCCCTGTATTTCACTAGTAAAATAAGGCATTAGGATAAATTAATACTGTAAGGTAATGTTACATTTGTCTGACAGTAACTTAACCACTGCATTATGGTCATTGTATACAGTATGATTTTGAAATTTTATAGTCCATCATGTATAGTAACCAATAAGAAATGGATTTTCAATAATTTCAAATGAAAAGTGGAGTCAAAGTTCTATTTTGACCTGAGTCAGGATGCTGTGACAAAGAGAACAATACAGTATTCTATGTCTCAATTTATGTTCATTTTCAAAAACTCTTTGTCAGTGTGCAGCAGATGGCTTACTGTTGGAAGACCTCCAGGAATTGAAAATAATGTTGTTACTGAAATTCTTGGAAGAAATTTGACAGCACACACACACACCTCTGATTTCATATTGTCAGTCAGAAGTCAAAGAACATTAGTACAGTTCATCAAAGTTACTTCTAGCAATATGTAGTGCAGTTCTGAAAGTACAGTTTTACTCTAAACTATTTTTTCTGAAAGAAGGTACATTACAACTTAAGTTGTTTTCATTGTTACATATTGTACCTTAAAATGTTTGTTTAGAAATGTAGTGCTATATTGGACATTATGTGATGCTTCTGGGCACATTGTTTCACTATGATCTTTAGTGAATGGTGGTTAGTGAGGGTGGCACTCTACGGAGACTTCCCCCACTGTTAATGTAATAGGGAATTTCTGTTCATAGAGTTCATGAATGCTAAGTGCAGGGGACAGTATATCTGGCTTTAATTATATTAATAGTGATATTGTTCTGTCTTCATTGTGATCATCACTACCAGCATCATCAACATTTGTATTATTATGTTCAAAATGTGACTAGTCCTGGGACATGCTGAAATGCTGTGATAAAAGGAAACCCAAAAATTTTATTTTTAAGAAAATGTTTAATAAACTCCACAAATAAAGTGAAATATGTTAAAGTGAATACTTCAGGCTACAAAATAGTTTGTTTATACAGCTCTTTCTGAAAGGACATATAGACAGACACTTTTTAGCAGGCTTTCTCTAATGACCATTATGTTGAATATTGTTCATGGACTGAAGAATATCTGATACAACATTTGGGAAATCAGATTATGTCCAACTTCTGATGAGTGGTTGTCATTGTTAATTTCTGTGGCAGCAAACAGGGTCCTGTTAACACTTATCTGATATTGCACCTTGTCCTACTGGACCACCCTGAAGATGAAAGCAACAAACTCCTCTGAAACTTTGGTACCTATATTCAGTAGGATCTTGTTTTGTGACAATTTGTTTTACGATTCACTTTTACGACCCTTGTCAAGTCGGACCGAGCACTCCCGACTTGTGGTGCACCACTGTCGCAACTCAAGCGTCCTTTCTCTACTTAGTGCGCTTCTAGCTCTTTTCTAATGTGCATGTCTTTCATCTCTTTCTATTTTAGTGCAGTTCTTTTAAGTTCACTGTGATTTTTCCACACATGACGTCCATCAAAAGGACAGAAAAAGAAGAAAAAATCAGAACAGTTTACATTACGCTTTATGTCTTCTGAACCACGGCGTGGGCCTTCTTCAACAAAATTAAGTGATTTGATAGATATTTTTTTCAATTATTAATAATTTCAATTATTTTCTATATACTTAATTTATTAAAATAGAACTGTGTCATAATATAAAGAAATATTGTAAATTATAAAATTATTTGACTAATTTTTTGGGACCATGAACATATCTCAATTTAAACCATTTAAATAGTACATTTTATGACGATTCGATTTACAACCAAATATTCGAGAACGTAACCCTGTCGTAAAACGAGACCCTACTGTATATCTGTCTAAATGGCACCATGTCCCACAAGACCTGAATCTTCTTCAATAGTGAATATTGTTACTTCACATACCATGAAGGCAACTGTGCTATTCATCAACTGTATGGTACTAACCACTTAACAAGAGTGGCAGTTGTGTTGTCCAGTGCTGAAATGTTGTTATATTTAGGAATTGCTAAACGAAAAACATCATGCTTCATGTTCTGTGAATACTGTGTGGCTTTGAATAATATAAGTTTCCATGAATTGCCACCAGCCCATCCAGACCTTGCAACCATTCACCAGTCATACATGTTTCAATCCTTAACCTTTAGTGGTTTAAATGCCAAGTGTTTCTTGTGCCAGCTGGAGTTTTCTCATTTAGCATGGACATTTAAATTTCCCAACTGTAGCAATTTACAAATACAGTAGAACTCCACTCATCCAGACTGCCAATTAGCCAGATAAGCTTGGCCCTTCGGGTAAATTTGTCGAGAATTCTACAAAACTAACTTGCCTTGAAATTACTGGTTATGGGATCAAGTACAGTACAGTGTTATGGTTTCTAGAACTTCAAATGAGGTGTGGTCATAAGGTTTAGATGCAGGTACATACTGTAAATAGCAGCAGCCAAACTTCAAATTGCCAGTGTGGCCTATTTCCAGAGAAAAATCCAATTATCTGTATTTTCTGGATATTGGGATTGCTTGCCATCCCAATTAATCTGGATAAGTGGAATTCTATTGTAGTTTGTGTAAATTCAAGTTTCGATGTTGGAAAGTCCAAACAGAAACTGTTTTTTTAAAAAATGAATTTAGTTACATGCATATGAATGTGTCACCATTCAGTTTGTATCAGTCTGTATAACACATCTTTACACCCTGCCATCAGTCTCTAGAAGAAATTACTTTTTTGTGTTTGAAATGTTCCAGACAAGTTTGAAAAGGTCTGTACATTCCTTCTCTAACAATTTTAGCCCTGTGAGTTGGATTTTATAATTTTCTTCCAGTTGCATTATGCATCAAGTAAACAATTTTGCCCTTCACAAATTCTTGTGAAGGCTAGTTTATCAGGGACGAGAACACCATTGCTCTGTCTGCTGTTACTCTAGCAGGTGCCTATTTGTGTCATTCGTGTTACAAGTGTCGACACACTTCAGCAGATATGGCTTCAAATTGAAAACAACTGACGCTACATACAGACAGTATTACAGAATTGATACTTGACCCAGATTCTGACTGTGATTTCTTGACCATGACAAATCTCGCAGTGATGTGTATGACAACGTGCCATGATGAGAAAGAACAGCCAGTTCCATCCAATCAAAGGGTATACATACCTGGTCAAAAGATCAGGCAGATGGAGGGGCTGCCCAAGACAAAAAGAGTAACAAGACTACTTCCACATCATCTCCAGGCACTTTGGCATGGAGAAAATAAACAAGTGCAATGAACCCCAGGATTCCTCAGTTCACTGGTGACAAAACTGGTGTTACACACATGTTCACTTCTTAGAAATAATAGTTCTCAACAGCTTCCTGTGCACTGCACATGGGACAAAAGTGACTCATGTAGACATTCCCTGTTGCAGATCTTGATTTGAAGTTAGACTGTTGTGTCTCAACTGGTGATGTTATGGTTTCAGAATCACAAAACATCTCATTAAGTATTAACTTTGCTAAGTTTCCTACAGCACACAACCACAAAAACACACGCAGACCAGCATATGGCTGCATAGGATGAAAAAGGTTAATTTCTGTCATCATCAGGGTCTGTTTTACCCTGCACAGCATGTGCTTGGCAATATGAGTATATTTACACTATCAATAATTATGTAAATGTAATTATAATTATATACATTTACATTATCACTGATGGTATAAATATAATATTGTCAAGCTTATGTTATCTAAGGTAATAATAGTCACTGATGATGCAAATTTAATGTTGAAAAATGTATGACTGGTGCATCATAAAAATAAATTGCAGCATGTAACAATTTCACTTCTACTAATGGAGAAATGTCACAGTCCAGAAGACCATAATCCATACCTTCACTTCTGTATTGTATGTAACTAACAGTTTTGCTTTCTTTGCAGAGACTGGCTTGCATGACAGCATATGTGATTGCTGCAAACCCACAAAACTGCATCACATGAATGTTACACTCATCTGTGATGATAAGACAAATCATTTTATGTCAGTCACAGTACCAGCTGAATGTGCATGCTCAGTGTGTAGTGGACCATGGCCAGGATCCAACCATACAAGTGGCAGCAGCGCAGGAAACATTCCATTACACATGAAGGGGTCAGAGGCATAAGAATTACTGTCTAAAATACAATCGAGCATCAAAAATTAAGAAATGAATATATACAGCTGACAGTGCAAAAGATCCTTCAAATGTTTCTTGAACAGATTTCCTTTAGTTCTTAAATCTGTTAAGACTTCTGATTTATTGTAGCAGAAGATATGTACGATGGGATAACTTACACTCTGTTTAAGTTAAATGGACAAGGGACATAGTTGAGGGATTACGTATAATAATGGCAGTAACTGTTTGTAAATTTTATTTCAAAAACATACAGCATATAAAGTTCTATATTACATATTGTTGTTATGATCATTAAATAACTTAATTCACTATACTTTGTTCTTTTTAAAACAGAAGAGTGCTTCATGATACAGGATTTTCATCGTCACCTTGAGATGGCTGCTGTGATGTAGTTTCTCCATTCATCTTTCTTTTTTTCACCATTTCCACTAGTTGTTTATAACGCATCATGCACTCCTCCTACCAAGACAAAACAAAAACATTCATCCATATGGCAGAATTATGAGTACATTAAAACCACAATGTTTAAGCTTTCCAGTGAACATGCTGCTAAGGTACTTCAGATCTCTACAACCACAGCAATGCTGTTCTTTCAATTAAGAAAGAAATGACAGAACAGTAGATGGATTTTATATTAAGTCTTACACATGAGAAGTTTCCAATACATTCTCCACCAAAATTCTGTATGCAATTCTCTTGTCCCTCCCCATCTACAGTCTGTACTATGAGTATACCCAATTCAGATATTGGCAAAGTTGGTAATTATTATGACAAGATATTCTTGGTTCCTCCCAGTAACAACAGAACAGAATATTTAGTAGCCGAGTTGGTATTACAGTCTTCCAAAGTATAAAATACCCATAATACATAAAACAGGAGACTACACCCACTAACAAATGGGCGTTTGCAGTGCACATTCCTTATAACATTATTCAGTCTTTAATTTTCATTTATTTATTATACTACTCACCCTGTTTCTCTTTCAGTTTTCCTCGTATAGTGTTACCATTTAGCTCATATAGAAGTTTTCATACATTTCTTAATTCTGCAGTCTTGGTGAATACTACAATTTGCTTACATGCCTTTTCTTTTGCCATAAACAGCCACTATTTAATAATCTCTCCATCTATGGGTCTTTATACAACTTCAATCAGTGCATAATGGACACCTCCCATCTTCTGCCCCACCACCTAACCCTCTCAAATTCCAAATCCATGATCGAAACCATGCTAGGCTACTGTTATTCCTATTATAATATGGTGAAACCTGTATCCATTGTTTCCATGGAAATCATTTCCTCTCCATATTTTCTGTGTGTGCCATTTTCCCACAGTTATCAAACATTTCTTCTGGTCCTGAAAAACTGCCCACATAAAAAATGCATTATTACAGTAGCTACATTGTTTCTCAATGTGTCACTTTCCAGCACCAATTGTTCAGAATTCTTAGGCTCAACCCACAATATTCCCTGAACAATTGTTTTCCATGAAGAAAAAGTGAAAAGTAATGTGACTTTTAGGAATATACAGTAGCGCTAACCTGCCTATGTTCGTAATTGTTATTCCATTAATAATCGTACTTGCAGTGTCATCACGCATCAGCCAATTGTGTAATGTTTGTTAAGCGACCATTTTCACAGGGTGCTCAGTGACTCCATGGGTGTAGGAACATTCTGTTGCTTGCAGACAATTGTGCCACTCAAGCATAAGATTTAAGTTATTTCTGAGAAATGTAAATTTTGTGTATTAGCCAACAAATTGCATGTGTGTTACAACCTATTAATATGGGCATCATAAGATTCTTCACACAGTTTTACTGGAAGCATCTAGTAATGAAAGCTGTGTGCTTGATGGATGCAGGCAAGTTCGTCAAAATGAAAAATTAATGTTCTGCAAGCATCACATTTCACAGCAGCTACTTGGCAACAAGTCACAGTAAAGACACATGTGAACTGTTTTTGTCTGAGCGGTAATGGGCAAGAACTTAACAGGGGGCAACCAACATGTCCTTCAACTACTGCTGTGTTACCAAAGCACACACTGTTTCTGGCACTGTTAAATAATTCTCTTATGTACACAGGATTAGCGAGCATGACAAACAGTACATTCTGAACTTGGAATTTGTACTGTTTCATCTGAAATGTAAAGTTTCAAACTAAACAGCTGTAAATTAGATTTCTTGGAAAAAAAGTGATTTGTGCACAAGTATTAATGTACCATTTTACTTAATTTTGGAGGCCTAAGTGAAACATACATAATTTTAATTTTCTTGTTTTCATGTGTTGAACACATTTTAATACTTCCTGCAGCTGTCACTTACCTGCATTTATCATTCTCTTTTCATGTTCCAATGAGAAAATTATGGCACAGGTTTCACCATATATTATGGCAGTCCTCTCATCCCCATCCCTTATTCATTTCAGAATAAAATATTTGTGACTGTTTATCCCTAACATTTCCAAGGACCATCTGTCTTTGTTATATCCCTGCTCTAAGGGTCTGATCACCTTACATATTGCCTTTTCACATACTGCTTACAGGTTTGGCCACATCAAGCTCATTGCAATTTTGTTAAGCTCCTTTAAACATTTAGTCAAACATTCAAATGTATGTACTCTTAACTGCCCAACATAATATGCTATTATATCATCTTTGTCCACCTGCCTCACCCTAAACCAATCTTTCCCCTTCTACTCCCCTCTCCAATTCTAATTCAGCTCCACCATTCACTGCCCCTGTGGGTATCCTTAAAAACATTTTACCAAACCTCACTCAAACCCCATCTATTTCTTTCTAACCATCATCCAACCCCCAAATTTCCATCCTGCAAAATAATCTTCATCCATTTATCATCTTGTAAACACTTTGTACTAACCTAATCATATTCAGTGTTCTGGTTAAGCATTTATAAACCGCAACCCAAGCCTGGTTTCCTTTCACCATAATGCCCTCCTTACATTTCCCCCACCATCCTGCACTTTCCTGCTTTATCCTTACATAGGAGAATGCATTCACAGCTTGTATTTTCTTTTATCCACACATGTGCAGTGAAATCTCTATCCATTGTTCCCATACACACTGTTTTCCCAACAATTTTTTCATCTCTTCTGGTCCCTAAAAATCACCCACATAAGCACTGCATTATTACTTTGTATGCATCATTTCTTAGTGTCACTTGCCTGCATCATTCATTCATAATTCCTGATCACAACCCACAATATTTCCAGAATGACTGTTCTTAGAAAAAACAGTGAAAGAAACATGGTTTGTTTGGAATGTAAAGTAGCACAACACATCATCAAGATCCTTCAGATAGGGGCCAACAGCATATAAAGGAAATATAAAGAGTCAACACAAATGGTGCACTTTGAGAACATCATCAGCCTGTATGGTTTGGATTTCTCACCTATTTGGATCCCACTAATCAGTAAGAGGTTACAAACGACAAGGACAGATAACTGAATCTGGAAGCAAACCCAGACATGTATATTGTCAAACACACTCAGGTGGTAGTTCTGGGATTGAATCACAGATTGCATCATATTTAACAAGAAAGGCAATGTACGTACAATGTAACACTATGGTGCATTCATGTGCTCACTGATGCAATGGAAAAGCAAGAAGTATTACAAATTCTGAGTGTGTACTTGTAGCCTTAGGTATCATGCACCATACTGTCATCTGTGCCTGCCCATGTCTACAATATTTTTCCACATTATCTCATAAAAACACAATTTTCAAAAAAAAAAAGTTATTGTAAAATGTATGTTTTAATTTTCCCTACAACTTTTGTCTATAACATTTCTCATTCTAAGAAAAAATGAGCAAGGTATGATTAACAACATATATTGGATGTTATGTACTCATTTTTCTTGTCTCATTTTAAAGAAACTTGAATTTTATCAACAGATTTTTTTAAAAATACTCGAATATTA
>Ga0123353_10015171_pt1 | contig 11172 bp, 8 predicted proteins | sample TergutLab28metaG_3_FD_92763 | JGI IMG/M metagenome (GOLD analysis project Ga0123353, IMG submission 92763) | Labiotermes labralis P3 segment gut microbial communities from Petit-Saut dam, French Guiana - Lab288 P3 | ecosystem: Host-associated > Arthropoda: Insects > Digestive system > Gut ... | reverse complement strand
ACTTTTTCGTTTGACACTATAAAACTTTAATTTGTTAAAATAGTTAAAATCTCCGACATGTTTCGGTTTACATTTAAACCATCTTCAGGGAGCTATTAGTTCATGCTAAAGTTACTTATCTCTAACTTTAGCATGAACTAATAGCTCCCTGAAGTGTGCATGTGTTGGTGATTATTGAGAATTCCAGGGTTAAGTGGGAGGTGTGAAAACTGTGTTATTGTGATGCCGTTTGGTTTGGTAATGAGGTACTAACATTTTATAGGTACCTGGTACCTCAGTCTTCCTGTCATCTTAGATGATTGTGATACTAGTCCTTCTAATGTCACAAAAAAACTGTGCTGAAAGTCTGAAGGCTTTTCGCTGTTTGAGCCGAAGTTTCAAATGTAATTTTTCAAATGCATCAGTCAGGTAAACATACAGTGCCAATTAAGATAAGGGTAATATAAATAAATTGTGATTATTCTTTATAGTGAATCAGAAAGATGACCTGGGGACAGCAAACTAAGAAATTCAGTCATCATATTCTGAGGTTTATGAAGTGTAAACTAGCACTTCATGTTTTGACTTGATTGTCTGTCCACAGTCTTACATGGAGGACCATCTGAAGAACAAGGACCGTCTGGAACAGGAGTGGATTGCTTTGTGTGCATATGAAGCAGAGCCTTGTGCCACTGCAGTAGCTCAAAAAGTAAGTTCATGTTTTTAAAATACATATTATTGTGAATCTAATGTGAATTGTGTGCATTTGTTGGTTAAAATACAGAAATTGAATTACAATGCATGGAATTTAAAATGTAAAACTCAAAACTTAAGCCGATATGCCACTGCTTTGTCTCAGTGAGTAAGTCATATTCTACTGTGATGGCGTAGACATATGGCTTCTGATAGCGCATGGTTGCGGTCTATAATCATTTAATCATTTATTTAATATTTCAGAGATCCATCAGAGTAGATATAGACCATGTCATTAGATAACAACAGGCATAGCACAAAATGAGTCTTGACAGTAAGATATGATAGTGATTTGTGATTATAATACATAAATAAGTCAAATCAAGTTTATACAAGGAAATTTCATCAGTTCAGAATATACAATCAATGAAATACTTACATAATGTAACTAGACAGAACTTAAAAACAATTCAAGACTACTTACATAATGCACATAGACAGAATCTTAAATCAACATACCGCTGTAATAAAATGTTGTGATACAGTTCTCAATTTGCGATTGACTAAGGCACTCTTCAATTGTGTAAAATGAGTAAGTGTGTAAAAATTTTATTAGAAGAATTTAAAATTATATTTTGGTTACCAGCAGCATTCTTAATCTCCAACGGTAAATTATTAAAAATTCATACAGCTTGACTTGTTTTCTTAGGCAGAGAATATAAAGAAGAATCGCTACACAGAAATTATGCCATATGACCATGCTCGGGTCGTGCTCAATGACCTTGCCAACATCTCGGGATCTGACTACATCAACGCATCCACAATTGTGAGTCACTTCTTCGTATAGTCTCTCTAGCTGCCTGACGTGTTTTCTGTATGCAAACATGACTTTGGAAGACTAGGGTGATAACGCTCAAAACCATAACTAGCCAATTTTGCACCTGCATGACACACCCCCCCCCCCCCTGCTGCAATACTTTCATAGTAGTTATTTTGGTAAAGAGGCAGGTACATAAATGATAGTAACAAACATGGATAATAATTGGTGTTATTGTTATTTTGTCATTGGCTAGTGCTTGCGATAGAAGATGCATAATTTGCAACCTTATCTCTGTGCCACTCAGTCTTGCACTCATAAGGCCCATGCCTTGCACACCTCACCCTTGTTATGTTTCTGGTAACACCAGTCACCGAAGATTGCTGTCTTCTGGTATGTGACTCTGTGTAGTCTTGTATGCGGGTAGAAGCATCTGTGTAGAAACTGCTGCCTATATATTCCATCCTGAAGATGGAAACAGAACCTTGGACCAGAGGTTGAGAATCTCAGCTTCAAAAGCTTGATTGACAAATAAGATTGCTGTGTAAATTTTGTTAAGAGATTAAAATTGGAAGTAACGTAGGTGAAATGTGAAAGAGCTGTCAGGTTGAACAATTTCTGTTAATTCCCCTGTCTGTTTTTTGTGTGTGTGTGTGTGTGTGTGTGTGAGATGAGTCTTAAAATGTGTGAGATGTACAGAGGCTGTGTACCTAAAATGGCTTCTGTCGCCATACCTGAGTAGGAAGTAAAATGTGATTGAGAATGTGCATCGTACTTGATTATTAATGTGGGGTTGAAATTGCTTGTATATCATATTTTTTAGGAGACCATTCTATTCCACTAGGGCCATCTACGTGTGAGGAAACGTGCTGTAAACTGGCTGAAATGTGACATTCAGAGGACCATGCATCATGATATATTCTTATAATAAAACCAACTAGAGACACTAATTTCTCAAATTTATTTTTGCAATAAAACTCTACATGTTTTGGACAGTTTCTGTGTCCATCATCAGGAGTCTAGCTCTGTACACACAGCAATACATACAGTTTATGCTGACTGCTTGCTAGCGGGATCAGGATGGAACATCCTGATCCTGCTAAACATCCTCATCTTGCTAAAAAGCAGTCAGCATAACCTGTATGACCATATATCTATTGCTGTGTGTACAGTGCTAGACTCTTGATGACAAACAGAGAAACTGTTTAAAACATATAGAGTTCTATTCCAAAAATAAATTTGAGAAATTAATGCATCTTGTTGGTTTTATTATAAGAATATGGCTGAAATGTGTAGTTTAAACTACAGTGACATATATTGTATGGCAGCCACAGCCAGTTACTGCCATTGGGTCATATGTCACATAAGCAGATGTCAATTTCTTTATGAGGTGCCTGCAGTCAGAATGTGGATGTGATGTGAGCAACACACATGTTCGTGTGATACCTGTGTCAATATCATTCCCAAAGAAGTGTCACAAATTCAGGCAAAAATTTATGCTTTGCCAGGTAATATAATATAGTCATAGGACTGGCAATTTCTATTCTATAGAAAGGCACTAAGTGTGACCAAGTCTCACTTTATACTCTTTAACTGTAGTCAAATGATCATAACATTGTTAAAGTCCTAACTGAACATTACACACAGCTTGTGTAGTGGAATAACAATAGACATTAGACTATTGAAATGTTCTGTGAACACCTGTCACATTACCCGTTTGTTCATGGATGTCCTACAGAGTGTCATGGCATTCAGCACAGACTGTCACAAATATGAGCCATATAACAGCCATGAGATTGTCAGTTTTCATTGATACCTGAAATAAAATGGTCTGTATTTGGTGCATGAATTGTGTTAATCAGTGGTAATGAATTCCATCAAACTCGTACATTCATTGTGGTTGACGATAATACATACACATATGTCAATATTCATAAATTTATTCATTTAATCATTTAGTTGTTGTTTACATAGCAAGTTAAATAATGCCGCCTGTGCGCGAGATTTGAGGTTTCCATAGCAGTGTGATTCAGGATTCAGGTCTTATGTGATGTGCTGTCTCACTGGATGAGTGGTTCCAAACATTGCAAAGGTATGTAAAGTCTTCATCTTTAAAGGCTTAAGAATTCCCTGAAAAGATTCTTTGTCCTTCAGTGAGAAGGCATTCTGTGTCTTAAAATGTTTGGAACCTCAATGACACAGCGTCACATACCGGTGGACTGGACCTGTATGATCCAAAACACAACGTTTTTGTTTTTACAGACGGATCATGACCCGCGTAATCCGGCCTACATTGCAACTCAAGGACCTCTGCCCCACACTGCTCCTGACTTCTGGCAGATGGTGTGGGAGCAGGGTAGCGTCGTGATGGTGATGCTGACACGGCTGACTGAGAATGGGACCGCCATGTGCCACCGCTACTGGCCTGAGGAGGGCTCCGAACTCTATCACATTTATGAAGTAAAAAGCATTGTTTGAAAATAATGCCATGTGGTTGTTTATAGCAAACGATGTGGCTGGCTACAGTGCATGCTGGTTGTGGTGGGAGAAATTGCTTTGTGTGTTGCTATCACCTATATTTACCACCACTTCTTCTCTCATTTCTTCCCCATGTTGTCTGTTGCTGTACGTTACAGTGACCATTTGGTGAATGGCCCTTTAACACACTTCTGATTACATGCCTTTTCAGGATCAATGCTACCCAACCCAATCCCACCCACACCTCCCCAGTTGGCCTGTTAACCTTTCCAGTCAGTCACAAGCCCTCCACATACTGCGTGTGTTTGTTTGTCTATCTGTTGTACCTGGCTTTCTTCTTCAACCTCTCAGTTCTTGCAGTTGTAGGTGCTACATTCTTTTGAAGTAACACTTATGTATTGCCCAGTGATATATAATCATAGCCCACAAGAACAGAATTTCCAAATTTTAAAACAGCGAACAAATGTTTAAGGTGTTACAAAACACGATATAACATCTAACTTGCTATGACACACCGTTATGTCAGACACACCAAGTGTGTCATGCATTGTTATTGACACATTGCTGCCAGTTTCAGTATGCTACATTCTTTTGAAGTAACACTTATGTATTTCCCAGTGATATTTAATCATAGCCCACAAGAACAGAATTTCCAAATTTTAAAACAGAGAACAAATGTTTAAGGTGTTACGAAACACGATATAACATCTAACTTGCTATGACACACCGTTATGTCAGACACACCAAGTGTGTCATGCATTGTTATTGACACATTGCTGCCAGTTTCAGTATAAAGTGCCATTGTCAGGCTAAATTATTATAGATTTAAAAATTAAGAATTAAAATCATTCATGTGATTATTTTCAATACTTATGTCTATGGGATTGTTGTCTGATGATGGCATGTTATGTTGAAACTTGTATTGACATGTGAATAGTAAATATCAGACTTTGATTGCTTCAGGAAAGCATATTGTAAATGAAGTCAGATGATTCAAAGCATGATGTACAGTATGTTAAAAGGTAACGTGTGTTATGCCAGCACAGCAGTTTTGAGAAAGATGTTATTATACAGGGTGGAGCGGAGGAAACGCATGTTTTTTAAATGGCTAGTACTCGGCAAGGGTGGGGTTGATGACGTTGGGCTTGAGCCGGCAGACAGCTCAGACATTGCAGTTTCAGTAGCCATGGGGCATTGGAACATAGGGCATTGTGTGTTTGACGTCGAGCAGTTTTTTTTGGAAACGGTAATTCCGTAGTTACTGTCCAATGGCTTTTCTGTTGAAAGCATTTAAATGCTTCAACCCATCGCAGTATACTGTTTCGATCTGGAATTGCACCTCGACACTCAGCATTTAACTTTACAACGGAAAAGCTGTTGGACAGTAACAATGGACTCACTGTTTCTAAAAAAAAAACTGCTCGACAAACATGATGCTCTACATTCCAATGTGCCATGACTACTGAAACTGCAATTTCTGAGCTATCCACCGGCTCACGCCCAACGTCATCAACCCCACCCTTGCCGAGTACTAGCCATTTAAAAAACATGCGTTTCCTCTGCTCCACCCTGTACAAGCTTCCTCATTTTCAGGGTTCTTTGGAGAAAAGGGTCAAAGTTGGAACAAATGATGAGCACATAGTAGTGGCTGCACATGGTAAAGGAGAATATTCTGAAATTGGAGAGATGAAAAGTTACCGCTGTGCAATTGCGTATTTTTGTCCTGTAGTTATTGGTGCAGCTTATAGAGAAGTAACCATTATTGACAGTACCGTTTTGAAGGGGCATGTTTACAAAACCCCATCACTTAACTTTGTCCTGAACCAATTGGATGCTTCTCTAAGATCTGCTTCAATATTATTTCGTCATCTGTGCCCAGGATTCAAATGTTTATAAGTGGTGTGCACTTAGATGTTTTTGGAGCACAGTTACTGAAAATTCAGGTGTTCCAGGATGTGACAATGTGTCGTGCTTGACCCTGAGGTTGCAGGCATTGTAATCATTCAAAATGTCAGGGCCCACTCACCTGCCAACACGGTTTCACGTCATTGAAGACCCAGGTTCTTCATAAATGATGTTATTGAATGGTGGAAAGGATCAGACTTTGCCTGCCGTCAGTGAAGTATTTCTTGTCTCCAGGTTCACCTTGTGAGCGAACACATCTGGTGTGATGACTATCTGGTACGCAGCTTCTACCTGAAGAACCTCAAGACAGGTGAAACACGCACTGTGACACAGTTCCATTTTCTCTCTTGGCCTGATTCTGGTGTTCCGCTCTCCACCAAGGCTCTGCTCGAGTTCCGCAGGTGAGAACAGTTCTAGTTACAAAACACTTAAAATGTGGTTCAGATTTAATGAGCATGATGTAAATAATCTGACGGTTCTATACATGTCTTGACATTGGTTGATTCATTTCAGTGTAATTATGCATGACATTCTATATTGCCTTCCTATATCTCTGTTTATATAAACCTGAATCTGGTTGTTTGGTTTGTCTGTTGCTTTGTGGTTTCTTCCTTGGTTCTTCACGCATTTCCCGCAACACTGTAAGAGTTAGTTGGGTGCCTGCTACTGACCTGCCAGCCTAAAAGCTTCTGTCATCAGTACAGTGGCTGGAAGTCTGATAGAAGAACCAAAACTCATAACATGCAGGTGCATTTGAAGGTAATATATGTCTAATGGGCAGTCTGCACAAAATTTACAGCCGTAGTAAAGGAAATGTGCCAGTTAACACATCACAGGCCTCATCAAACTTCAAAACACACTTTGTCATAATGTAATAACTACAGATGCATTGAAATACTGTATTTGATGAAGCAGTGCAGTATCAGAGAGGGTATATCAGCTAGTTCAATATACAGGTGGAGAGCCAAGTTCTGCAGAACGTGCTACTTAAGTGGAGCTTTAGTAGACATTAAATGTGTTCGATTTAACTTTAAGTTTCATATAACTGACATGCTTCAAATTGATAGTCTTTTTTTACCAACTCGATGTACAAATTCTTTATCTTAATACATTTATTGCATTCCTGTACATGTTTCGAGCACTATTATGCTTATCTTCAGGAGGACAATTGTATTAACACAGCATCTGGTATTGTCACCATCTTTGGGTGACTGTTCGGTACACAGGTTACGAGAGGACTCCCGTAACCTGCGTACTGAACAGTCACCCAAAGAGAGTGACAATACCAGATGCTCTACTAATATAATTGTCCTCCTGAAGATGAGCATAATAGTGCTCGAAACATGTACAGGAATGCAATAAATGTATTAAAATAAGGAATTTATACATCAAGTTGGTAAAATAAGACTACCATTATATTAGGATGCACAGTCAACAAAACGCAAAAAAATGCTTCAATTGTCAATTTCAATGTCATACATACATACATAATATGTGGTTGCTGTATGTTTATGATCCATTAACCATATCAAAATTGTATGTGCCTGATTTCTGTAATTTATTTTTCACTCTTTTACCATAGGTACATCATTTTAGGACCCTAAAGTGGTTGACATTTGTGTTCTTGATTCAAATCTTGTGATGTGACTGAAACATTGAGGATTGATTGAGTGATTGATGCAATATCAATAAATATTCACAGTCACAACCAACTCACTTGCAAATGGTTTTATTTATATTGCAGATAGTTTTGAGACATTTAATAAAAATTATTTAGAAGATGGTGGGTTGTGACTGTGAATATTTATAGATATTGTGTTTGCTACACCAACGGCGATGTTTCATGTAAAGAATGATGGACAGATAGATTGAGCTATTGATCGATTGATTGATAGATCAGTCTATCAACAAATGCAAGATTTGAATGGAAAGAGGAAATATCAGTTTGGTTTTGGCCAAGCAGGTGGAACATTACAACAGAAATGATGACAATATTGTAGGATTTGGGGAAAAATAGTATGAGCGATGTGATCTTGGTGATTTAGTAGAAGCAAGGGACAAAACACTAAATCCTTCATGAAAAAATCCACGGTCTTGGAGACTGAAGAAAGCGTGAATGTCTAGATGGAGTTTCCGAATCATGCCAAGTTTTGCCTTCTCATTGCAAATTAGAATTATTCATTGTGAAGTTATTCTTCCAGTACTGAGTCAAGCATGCAGTTTAGCTTCAAGTTTTGGAATGTCTGTGGCAGCTTTTGCATTGCATTCATAACAATAAGAACACTTTATGGCAGGCCAGCATGGCTTATCACACAACACTCACAGTAAAGTAGCTCTGGACAAAAACCAGAAACCAAGAATAGAACACATTTTCGTACTCTTCTTACGTATGGATATGTGTGTGTGTGTTTGTGTGTTTGTGCTTTTTTATATCTTTATGTTTGTACTTTTGTGTGTTTCCAATTGTGTTTTTGTTTGTATTTTTAATGTACGCTTTTGTGTGTATTTGCGTGTTTGTATGAATGTACATTTGTATGTAAATATATATATATATATATATATGCATAGTTAGGTAGGGAGGCAGATGTGGCCGTTAGTTTCATGTTTTGATTCGCTGACTGTATGAAGCTAGAATCCTTCTTGACAAGCTAATAGCCATGTGGCTTGTCAAGAAATTCCCCACATTTTATGGAACGTGAAGGTTAATTGCCTTTTTCACAACAACCCACCACTGGCCTCTATCCTGAGCTGAAAAAAATCTAGACCATGTCCTCCCATCCTATTTATTTAATATCCATTTTAATATTATCCACCCATTTGCTCCTGGGTCTTCCAAGTAGCCTCTTTTCTTCAGGTTTTACAACCAAAGTCCTGTATACATTTATTTTCTCCCCATATATGCTACATTCCCCAACCATCCCATTCTTGATTTAATTGCCTGACTGGTATTTGGCGCGGAGTACAAATGAAAAGTCTTGCTGCTCTGAACTAAGCGTCTTCAAATTTTGTTACCACATTGTCAAACACAATTTTCTGATTGCCAGTCGCATTCTTGATGTTTCTGCGAGAGGGACAATCACCCTTCAGGCTCATATCTACTCCTTTTGTTGCCCCACACAACTTGGGTAGCTTTGTGATGTAATATAATGTCATTTCACCCTGGAATTGGAAAATATAGATCTTGAACAATGTGAATTTTATACTTCCTCTACAGATTTATTTACCTGTGCAAGATGTGCGCTGGTTCCACATTGTTGTCATTGAGGTTTAGGTCTTCCATGATGTTATGTTGTGTCGCTGTATTGGGGCTTCCTGATGTTTCAAAGGAACACAGTGCTTTCTTCTTCAGGGATAAAGATGAAGGCACTGTGTTCTGTCGAAACATCTGGAAGTCCTAATCCAGCAACACATTGTTGCATCCAGAAGACCTGAATCTTGAAGTTTACACTTCTTGAACCATCTTGAAGATGGAAGCAGCCAATTTCTTGGAAACACTGGTGTTTATTTACCATTCAACACAAGGCCACATTCCAGAGGACTTGAATCTTCAGTGTTCCACTCCTTTTGGCCTCAAAACACCTATAACTTCGATTGTTATAGCCATGTCAGTGCAGCACACAGGCTTATTGCAAGTAACAGCACTGGTTCAGGTGCTGTGTGCTTAACTGCACTTGAAGTAACATGAATTTTGACTGATACAGCCATTCTTGCACAATCATAAACATGCCCAGCCACTATTATATGTATATAGTGTCTCTCTTTGTCATGTCTTGGAGCACAGTGGCTACATTGTGCAGGAAGCCTGCATTTGCCAGGACATCAGATGAAAAATTCCTTACCAACCAGTGTGAAATATTTTCCTGGGTTTTAAGTACCAGTACTTGTATATGTAGTACCTGTTCTCAACACAGAATGTTCTTGGAGAGGGTTCCAAAGAATTCAGTCAGGCAAGAACAATCAAAGCAGCCACATTTACAATAGTACACTCTCATACAGTGGCACCTGGTAGCGCAGTTGGTTGAAGCACTATGTTACAAACTGGAAGGTCGCTGGTTAGATTCCAGAAGGTGTCATCGACATAATCCTTCCGGCCACACTATGGCCTAGGGGTCGACTCAGCCTCTAACAGAAACGAGTACCAGGAATATTTCTTGGGGGTAAAGGTGGCCGGTGCAGAGGGCTGACAAACTTACAGCCTTCATGTTCCTATTGTCATGAATTCTGGAAGCCTCAACCTCCTGGAACCCTCAGGGCCTGTCCTGGCCTGTACAGGGATTGCTTTACCTTTCTTGTGCTCTCATAAATGGCGTGGAAAATGTAGGACCTTGTTTTGATGATCAAGTTTTGACTCACATTTGTAGAACTCACTCATGTTTACCTTAAATGGATCTGTGCGTCACTTTGAGGCCCCAGTGACAACTTGACACATTTCTGAGCGTGATGGTGAGTGGTGCAACATCAAATAGATATGTCATACAGCTGCACAAATAACACTGGTTTTGGCATTTAACACAGGGCTACTGGAATGTCCTGACACCGTAAACATTGATCCTGAAATTGTTAACAGAGCAAAAGTAATTAATACACCGACCAAAAAATGCACTTAATAAAATACAATTAATGGCGGACATTAATCTCTTAACATGTTTCAGCACCAGGGTACCATCTTCAGGGAGTCTTTCAGATCAAAGGAATACAGTCTGAATGTGCTAATCTAGATGGTGCATTGCCCTCATTGGAATGACTAAAATATTATCAGTTGCTATATTTATTTCGTGTCTTATGCTATATTTGACTTATCCTAGTGTTATAAATGTAACAAATGGACGATAGATAAATAAATTTTATATATTTTAGAATTTTGATATTTTAATCATTCCAATAAGGACAGTGCATGCCTACCTATATTAGCGTGTTCGACTTGTATTGCTTTCTTCTGAAATATTCCCTGAAATGGCACCACAGTGCTGAAAAGTGTAGGAGCTTAAGATTTGTCATATATAACATTTTATAAAGGGCATTTGTTGGTTGTTGCATTTCTTGTACAAATATGTAGGGTAGTAATAACATAATAGAAAGCTCAAATAATTTAATTCCTCTTCTCCTCCTCCTCCTCCTCCTCCTCCGCCTCCTCCTCCTCCTCCTCCTCCTCCTGCTTCTCCTTCTTCTTCTCCTCCTCCTCCTCCCTCCTCCTTATCCTTCTTCTTCTTCTCCCCCTGCTTCTTCTCCTTCTCCTCCCCGTCCTCTTCCTCCTCCTCCTCCTCCTCCTCCTCCTCCTCCTCCTTCTTCTTCTTCTTCTT
>Ga0123353_10015170_pt1 | contig 11172 bp, 7 predicted proteins | sample TergutLab28metaG_3_FD_92763 | JGI IMG/M metagenome (GOLD analysis project Ga0123353, IMG submission 92763) | Labiotermes labralis P3 segment gut microbial communities from Petit-Saut dam, French Guiana - Lab288 P3 | ecosystem: Host-associated > Arthropoda: Insects > Digestive system > Gut ... | reverse complement strand
TGCTGTCCATGAATGGTTAGTAGTTTCCTTGTTTTCCGGTCTAGTTTTTGCAGTTCTTCTTGGTGCCAGTTAACGATTCCAAAACTGTATCTAAGTACTGGTACTGCCAATGATCCAATTGCTAGGATTTTATTCTTTACACTTAATTCTGTACCCAAAACTAGCTGCAATCTCCTCAAGTATTCCTTCTTCAGATTTTCTTTCTCATTCTTATGCTGTACATCAAAACTCTCTTCTATACCTAAATACTTATATGCTTTTCTCGGGTCCAGTTCTTTAATGTCGCCCTGTTTGTCCCCGTGATAGCCCCATGGAAGTTTATTCAGGAACAATACAAAATACTTCCTGTAGGCCCACGTGTCGCAGCACGTGTACAGTCAACAGAACGAGGGCGTGACTGAGCTGAGAGTGACGTGTGCAGTAGCAGAAGAGAGTGGAGGATTCCGACTGGTCAGCCACGTAGTGTCGTCCCGCTGCGTTGAAACAGTCGCGAAAGGCCGACAGCTATTCAACCAGGCAACCAAGAAAGATCGAAATGACGAACATCGACGTTTACGGACTTCGAAAGTCTGCTGGATATAGCGTGCACCGTGATGTGGGTCCATAGCATGCAGAACTACAGACACAGGCTGCTGTTGCTCTGAGACATTTACCTTACCTCGCTCAGAGACGTTCTGAACATTCTGGATGCTCCGAATGCGTCATCTTGTGTGCAACCTGTAGAACGGAGGTCTCATGAGAACTGTGTGCAAACTGTAGAATATTCAGCAAGCTTTGGGTAACACAGTGTGGACATTCGTTGCTATGAGGGGTTTGTGGGCGGGATGAACAGGAATCATTTCGGATCAAAAATTACACATTTTCAGGTACGGTTGAGTGCAATAGGCGAGAGGATGAACTGTTGACAGTGAACTGTCTCTGCGGCTGAAGTGTGTTGTTTAACCACTGTATCAACTGCTAATATTATACAACGTCTGGAGCTTTGTTGGAATGATACTGACAAGGGAAAACTGAAAAGGTACGAGAGATAGCCCTGACCTAGTGCCACTTTGTCTACTCAAAGCCCACAGGCAGTGGCCTGTTACTGAACCCAGACCGCTCAGGGATGTCGCAGAAACGAATCGCTGAACCTTTTGTAGAAACATTACAGCCTGCAGGAGGAGTTGATTATTGTTAGGTTGCTGGAGCAAGAGCACATTACCAGGGCTTCTAGTTGGAATAAGAATAGGACACAACAGGAAAAGTATAATGTCCACCCCTGTCTACTGATCTCTCTCCCGAAGACGTTTATTTGTGACGTAATGTGAATAATAATGTGTATGCCAGATATCTGCAACACTGGGGGAACGCAAAATATTCCCATAATTTGAAATTATGTCTAAAATGTGTTAAGTATATAAACTGCTCATTTCCCTGTGTCCGATGACTGCTGTCCGCGCCCTTTCGGCGTAGAGTTACGCGTTTACTGTTTTGGCAGCTGAAATTTGTGTATGGATTTCGAAAGTGTGGGCACCTCGAAGAATGAAAAATATTTAAATGCGAAATACCTGTCCTTTACTCTAATTATGAATGCTCGCGTCGTCTAATTCTGTCTTTTATCATACGTCGCGATCGAGTAAGTTAATGTAGCGGTAACGTAGACTTGTGTTCGAATTGTACCAGTTATCATCTCGGTCGTGCCACTGATTATCCTGCGTGAGGTTTTCGTGATTTTTTTAGTCTCTTCATGCAAATGCCTTGATAATGTCGCGACTACATCGTGCCCTCTTCCTTTCTAATCGCTTACGGTTCATCTTTCACCATTCATCCTGTCAGTGACTCGATACTGTCCGATCAATAACAACGCTGAGAAATAAGCCAGTAGAATTAGGTCGGATCTCTGAGGCTCGACACCGCTAACATGAAAGCTCGCTATGAACCGTCGAAATCCCTTCTCTTCGATCCATCGTAATGTTAGGCTTCAATCCCCTGCTCCTTCGGACACGTTGTCACTTTCTCGGTGTTTCTTCAATATTTTTAATGCATTCCTAATGTCTTTTAAATCCGAGGTATGCCTATAGTTGCCAGCCCATCGCAACATGTTGGATTTCTACCTGCTAGTAACAGATGATCTATGCAGAATTATGCTAACAACAGTCGATCTATATAACACTGTGCTCACACAGGTGATCTGTAAAAATGTATGCTAACAATGGCAGGTTTGTCCAACTGATATCTTTCCTCCTTATGGTAAAGGTAAAGTTCACCCTCTAGCAGGTCATGAAGCCCCAGAGGGGGAACAGAGGCATAGCTCTACTTTTTCTTTAACCTCGGCACTAGATGGGATGAGTGGTTAACTCCACGCCCCGGCCACTTCACCCTCGGGAGAGAGACCCGGTATCCACTGTATAAGAGGCTGGGTGGGCGGCAGGGCCGGTGTGGACAGGTGCGGAAAATGTCGCCTCCACCGGGATTCGATTCGCGGAACGTCCAGCCCCTGTCGAGTCGCTATCGTAAACTATTCACTTACTTAATATTTGTGGTTGTGCCTTCTTGAATGTGACACCGTGTAGTCTCGCAAAAAATTCAGAAACGTTTAGGGGGAGCTTGCCGCCTCCAGCTTCAGGAAAGAAACATATTTTAATATGTACAGTCACTTTTAGTGGCGCAATTGATATATCGAGCTTCAAAAATTGCGGACTTCCAGTTTGCTCGGTATTGATGTCACAGGACGGACGGACACGGTTGCCTTCCAGTGAAACTGAATTGATTCCGGCAGTTCATGACAACGACAAACAGAATGCTGATCGGAAAGTGATAAAGTGCAGACGTGAATTTTATCTCGTGGCCTCTTTTGAGGCCGTTGATAATGGTCGAATGAGATAAATGACATTGGTTTGGTTGACAGGGTTACACTTTATCGTGAAAATCATTCTTAGTGAAGTTCCACAGCTCAAATACACAGGCGCCCACTATGTAATCCTCCTGTGCTGACTTACGTAAGGCCCGGAATTCAACGTTTCGACAGCCGTGTTCTTTAATATGACGTTACGCTGTGTAGTTGCCGACGTTTCGAAGGTGCATGCTTGGGCGTGAAGATTTAAGCACTACACCTTTTCGAAACGTCAGGAAGTACGTATCTAAGGACACAGCGTCACATTCCTGAAGACGACGGTCTCAACAGCATCGCAACTTGTGTCCATCTCACTGCCAACAGTGTATACCGCCAACAGGCAGCGACGGGACGATGCAGAGTTCCAATAAATTTTTGATGTTTATATGGTTATATTACGATGCTGCATCAGCTGCTGGGTTACACAGATGGATATGAGAGGAATCGGCAGTTGGCGGTTGCCCGCTGTCAGCACTGTTGCGGTGTTCTGCTGCAAGGTCTGAGAGGAGCCATTGGGAAACGACGCGAGAGGAAACGCTGTGATAACCTGCTTCATCACATTACGTACATTTGGGTGTCAAACTAAGCCTTTGAAGACTAAGAATGACTTACAGAGAGGAGGGGGGTTGGGCAGGAATGTAGTGGGAGGCGGGAAATTTTTACTCCTACGGGAGGATGAAAAATTTACTGCTTGAAGACTAAGATTAACGTGAATTATTTTTTTAAATTTCAGTCCGTACCGCGCAGTAAACACTCTTCGTCTCTGTTATACAAACGAGTCCGTTAGTGCTGCATAGGAAAATAATCGCTGTTTGTTCTGAGATGCACACAAAACACGTAAATACAGCGGTGTGGGCAGAACGTAGAATTTGTGACTACTTGGTGGTATACGTGTGTATAGTGACCACTGGACTAGCAACTGCCGAACTTTAATGTTTCAAGTACAGACAGCAGCCTGTGTCGCTGATCCCAAGGACTAAAGTTATCACAGAAGCCGGTAGTTTTGTTTAGACGGCCGGAATCAGACGCAGTGTTCCACGTGTTCAGGGTGCTTAATCCGGGTTCAGTTTACGTCATTAGCTACAACCGTGGACACCAGCCAAGGTAAGGTCTTACACAACATATCCTCATACTTGGAAGGAACATCTGTCTGGGACAGACGAAATACGCGGAATTTTGTGCCACGCCCGATACATGTGGAGGTCACCTGGTGAGTTTTATGGGAAAAAAATCTGTTGTCGCATTATAGTGACGCAGATGTAGACATTTCGCGGTGCGTAATTAGTGTACTGCCTTCCCATGTGGGGTGTTTTAGAATGTTACTGTGTAAGTGACCTGCTGTAATGAAACTTCAGTGAAGTGTGTCCTAGGAAAGTGCAAATCAAAGGAAATGGATGTTGTCCGCATTTTATGACGTGTACGTGGTGCATATGAATTCTATTAATGTCCGTCCGTCCTCCTCCTCTTTATCTGCTTGTGCATTGCACAAGTGACGGTACTTTTCCGATCAGTCAGTCATTTTTTGTTTCTATAGCGTAATGCATCAGCTGTTCGTTTTTTTACTTCTTCGGCCGCAGAGGGTTTTGTTGGGTCCCTATGTACCCTGGGTTCAGGTCTGAGAGACGCAACCAGTACGAGTCTCGTTGCACAGTTTTCACCTGAAGACGGAAGTTGAACCCCTGTACGAAACGCTGCGGTTTTTAACTCGAAAATTAAACGCACTAAATTCGGCGCCGTACCGAACCCGTCCGTCACACACTTCACCAATTCACTACTTCACTGTCGCTGCACTACGTACAGCCTATTCGAAATACGTCATTTTAATACCGACACAAAATCTACTTAAAGTTGCACACTGTCCGTGCAGTTGTCTGCCACACACCAGTTCTACTTCTTACTGCTGTACACAGCTACGTGTTTCGGCTACCTACCGTAGCCATCATCAGGAACCTATAATATTATAAAGAGACAATCGTGTGTCGATAAATGGTAAATGTATATATATTAGCTTTTTATAACACGCGGTTGATGTATAATATTACTAAAATTATTCGGATTAAAATTAAAGCACAGGCGAAGCATTAAAACATGAAACGCTGAATGCAAGAGGCCGTCTCCACAAACCTGCAGCACCAGATGTCTCCTGTTTTTGATTCAGTGGAGACCCAAGTTTTGGTAGACGATGTTTGCTCCACTGGAGGCACGTAAAAACTGGCTTTGTTTAGCGGCTGGAGATAAAACTTGTCCACTGTCCAGCACAATCACCACACATAGTTTATTCTTATTTGAGTCATAGGTTATTTAACGATGTTATGTCAACATTATGGGCTCTTCAGCATGGAAATGATACCGAATGATGAATAGAAAGGAAGCCGGAAGGAAATGGCTGTTAAACGTTTAAAGCCGAATGGTGATTGTATGTACCACCTACTGTCACATTAAGAAACTGTACATTTTATGTTTATTGTCACAATAAACAGGGTTATTTCCGTACAGCTTTAATGGGTATATTTATATTGTTATACAGATTGTGTTCTCTGTGCGGTAGGAACTGTATGTATTGTAGAGATTACGGTGTGTCCCAGCATTCGCAGTAAGGACCCGTGAAAGCAGCGAAAAGTCACTTGAGTTGTCAGAGATTTGCAGCTAGGTACAGTGGCATGTGAATGTGAATGTGAATGTGAATGTGACAGCTCCTGAAGCTGAGTGACTGACTTGGTTACACACAAACGGCGGTATCAACGTATGCCATTTACGAGCCTGATTAGGTCTGAGTCGTGTTCAGTGGAGTATTTTGTGGCTAGATGCAGAACAGTTAACTGAGTTGGGCTCAGTTTTATTATCAGTTTTCCATACTCTGTGGTGCGTTACGGATTACTGGAAGCTGCTGTCACTGATTCTGTGTTAATAATATTCATAAACCGTTAGCCGACTGAAGAGAGATGGAGTGTAAAGGGGAGAATGAAGGGAAAAACAAGGGCGAAGTGGGATCTATTTTTATTTGGGAAGAGAAGAAACATAAATCTGTTAGAAGGCTCTCAGGTCTTGCCCGCTCGTCCTTCCGATATTACTGTTATAAAAGTGAAAACACAGGCTTCATATTGGTGACAGTAATGGCTGGAAACACGGGCCGCTGCGTATTGATTTCTGGTAAATTTCGAACAGTAATTTGGTTGACTTTAAAACAAGGGCGTTGATTAACGTAAGTTAAAATTGGTGGGTCTGCATGAGAAACATGCAGTAGGGTCTAGGAACCTGCGGTCAGTGTTGGCATGGCGGGAGGACAGGATAACGAGATGGCTGATCGCAGAACGTTCTTGGTGCGACAGCGGACGAAAAAACGTGTAACTTGACGATTGTCATCCAGTTGAGTTTTCGATGTCAACATACAGGCGTTCGCATTTTCGGTCTGACACAACTGTGTGTTTATTATGTTGCGGTCCCACCTTCATCAGGCAACTGTATAGAACTTGGAAATGGTATATAGTCAAACACAACTGTGTCATATAGGTGTATTTAATGGCTAAATACACTTATGTGACACAGTTGTGTTTGACTATATACCATTTCCAAGTTTCACACACACAACGGGGATGACACACTTCCTAGAACTGTTTATAACTTCTAAGAGTAAAGGTAACGGTCTACACACACAAAATATACTCGTATTTTGCGAAATCTCACAATTGCAGTGTCATTCCTGCTCGTATCTTAGTGGCCACACACTGAGCCCTCAAACTGAGCGCGGAGCTCAGGTGTGGGAAGAATCACGAGGAATGTGCAGTCGGGAAGACTGCATCAAATTGTATCTGACTGCCGTCAGTAAAATAATTCAACAGCTTCGAAGGTAAGAAAAACATTAAAAATCGTCTGAAAGTTTTATCTACGCGAATAGAACAATTTGACGTTGAACAAAAGACCTTCAGCAACAAGGCGTGCTGCTTGCAGTGGCTCAGCTTTGACCACACAACGTGAGACCCGATAAAACTAGCGGATCTCAGTATATTGGATATTTTGATTTCATAAATTTTTTAAATGAAATTTTGGTTTTAGTAATCGATAGTTCTACAAAACAAAAGACATATCCGTAAGGATAATAACTATAACGAATGATTTGTAATTGTGAGATGTCACAAACAAGTGTGTATTTTGTGTGCGCTTTTGCCTTTTTGTTTAAAATTTGTACGCATGTCTGATAATGGTACAAATTGGTACCCCAAACTGTAGCTCACCCACAATAAATATTCAGTTTTGTTGAACTGAAAATTCGAATGCTTATTTGTTTACGCCTAGTAGTGGCCATAGCGGCAGGTGCGATGTCGTTGTGTAGAGACTGGCATTCCTGGAGGTCGCGGAGTTTGAATATTAACCACAGGAGCGGATATTGCGTGGTTTTCTCCAGCTTCATCGTTAAAGCGTCCGGACTGTCCACAGTTTCTTACCACACAGTTAGTGCTCAAAATCGTCCCCTCTTTTTCGATGGAACCTAATAACCTGTGAATGTCATACAGTGTCGTTAAATGTCTTCATTATATCGCCACGCACCTTACATGCTACGTACAGTACAAAGACACACGTGTTAGTATCAAACAGCTTTTAATAAATCTCCAGCTTGTTTCGATCAGTGCAGTTCGTCATGACCGAGACGTTGGCAGATCGCCTGGCGCTGTTTATATGTAGCATGTTATATCACACAGTGTCGTTAAATAAACCAGGGGTGAAAACCAATCCCACGAAACCCCGAACCTGAGCTGGCATAATAAGAGTGTGTCTCCCACAGACCGTCCAAACCATGCGGTTGTGCCGCCGACGTGTGACACAGTCAAGTGAAACGAAACTCGACACGTGTGGCTAATTATCATTGCTTGAGCTGGCTTGGAAAGCTATCGCTTGCGGATCTCAGCCAATGGCAACTACAGAATTGTGCACTGAGCTACAGCCGTAAGTATATCGTGTTACCTGGAAACCTGCAGCAAGGTGGTGCATCGCTAATTGCTTCGTTCCTTCTTCACCTTGCAGACCGGATGTTTTCAACGCGTGCACTCGTGCAGGGATGTCACTAAAGTATCGATGTTCTTGATTAGCTGGAATCGATAAAACTCTCACGAACATCGGAATCACGAACATTTAAATCCATTTGCAATGCAAAACGCTTATTAGATTCTTAGCACTTATGAAATACCAGTAATAAGTATAGGCCTCAAAAACATAAAAACGTGAAAGTTTATGTTAATGATGATAATAATAATAATAATAATGCAAAACAATTATTGTACACCGGATTAATTGATCACGAAAGCAGTCACCGTCAACTGAGAGAGAGGTCTCGATTGAGCTGAGAGTGATCTGCGCAGAAGCAGAGAGGTGGGGAAGCCGACTTTCCATCCAAGTGGTCTCATCTGAATTTGTCGGGACCAGTCACGAAAGGTTGAAACATTGATACTGAAGTGAACTTAATGCTAGGCACGCTGTTGTTTGTTAATGATATCAAAGAAGAAGTTAATTGACCGTTTCCACGACTTTAGAACACTTAATACCAAGTGGCCAGATTGTGTGTTGCGACGTGTGACGATCAAAAGGACCGTGGCACAACTACTGTGACAGTTTTACATTGTGGCATTTTAGAGCTCTGGTAACACCAACCAATACACAATTCTACAATCTATGTATTTTTGTATTACTTAGCTCCTACATGTTCCAGCATTGTCGCCACCTTCAGGGAACTCAGTAACAGAATGAACACACAGTTTGTAGAATTGTTCATCTTTTGTGTTACTAGAGTTTTAATAGGAAATTACAGGTTTTGTTACGTCCTGTTCTACCCACTTTTGATCTCACTTGAGTCCAAAATCTTTTTCTGAACATTTTATTTACATGCGTTGTAAAATTTATTACTATTATTCTTTCGTGAAAAGGTTCAGGTTAGGGTTTGTTGTCTGTGCAAACTGTCAGTGCTGTTAGAGATATCTGTGTATTGTACTCTCCCCAGTAGCTGGATTTGCGATCTCCGGATAAATCGTTCCATTTTTTGTGTCCCCCAGTTCTGTCAACTGCATTTTACGGACTTCTAATTTGTAATGATCTTGCTTCCTTACTTCTGAGAAGTCTCATACATCTTTCTTTTCCACTCCTCCGGGGTTTCTCTGTCCCATAAGAACAAGATTTTACACGTATTTCTGTGTGGTTATTTCCTAATATGCATTAAAGCTGCTTCTTTACATTACTAGCCTTTATTGCTTGTAAATGACTGGCAAATTTTCAAATTGTGTTTACTGTTTCGATTTGTGTCGACAAGTACCATTACTGTGCCTAAGATATAGTCTTCTGAGATAAAGACATGATTTGGTAGGCATGTGCAGACGTTTCGAATCAACCTGCTGTCTCATATGCAAGTTGGAGATATGCATAACATAGAAGCACCAGGTTTCCCCAAGCTATATGGTGTCATGCGCTGAAAGACCGTAATATTCATCCTCTCTGCATTTAAATCCTCAAATCGCACGACCAATAATGTGCCACGATTGAACTTCGTAATAAAATCAATTTTTCCATCTTTGAAATGGCCTGTCTGAAAGCAGGGTATAATTGAGTGATAAAAGGGCAGAATTGCACCTAAGTCGAATCATGTCTGTGTTCAGTAGTTGTTAGCTCTTTAGCCCTTTAAAAACCACGTGAGAGTACTTTTATCTCCAATGCTTCTGATTTCCGAAACGGCTTTGCTTTTTGGAAGGTTCCCAGGCTTCGCCCGTTTGTCCTTCTGGTAAGAGCATCATGTACACGGGGCGTGGTGGAATGATACTGACAGGGGAAGCAACCTTTCCGAGTGCCACTTTATCCACCACAAATCCCGCATGTATTTCCGGAATCGAACCCGGGCCTGTGCGGGGAGAGGTCTGTGACTACGCGCCTGAGCCATTGCACGGCTTTTGAGAACTGACAATTATCTGAGTTGTAGCCTATGTAAAGTTTCAGCTTGTACCGCGCAGTTAGCACTCCTCTTGGTTATAAACTATGCAGTTGTTGCTGCATCGGTACAATCGCTGTTTTTTTTTTCCCCGGAGGAACGTGCAGAAGGCGAGATGATGCATTGTGCGGGCCAAATGTATAAATGTTGACTGTTACATCTAGTGGCTGACTATATTTTGTATGCACTTGACCATAACGGATTAACCTTATCACGAAATATTCTGCAAGAAAGAACTGAAGTTTCGTACCCGTTCGCAAAAAATCCCCAGTTTGGCCCGTGTCTGAAGGTGCAGTTCCTGTAACGTCTCGACCAATAATTCAGTCACATAATCACCAAATGTTTCAGGTTTCTGAACAGCTCACATTTCGCGTGCACTTCACTGTTTGCACGTTCGCTAAATGCGTGGGAAACGTGCTGAGAATGTAAAGGAATTGCGTCAATCGCATTCCTTAGATATGTAAATACTGGAGGGGATGTAACCTCCAGGTTTGTCCGTCATACCAGAGCTAGCAGCTTCCAATTAGCAAGGTCCACGAACTGGCGACTAAGTTTCCCATAAAGGTGTAGATTTCTTAATTGATAAGAAGTCCGTCGTGGCCTATTTAAATTGACTCTTCGAGAGTTCAACTGACGAGGCTTAACCATACCACGAAGTTCGTGTGGTTGTTACTGTGATGCGACCCATACGGACCTGTGGGTCAGAAACTGCGACAGGGACAACGGAAAAAGCGGACGTGCTCAAAATATTTGAAAGGAGATGTACGGAGAATACGTGGACCCGTAAAAGAAGGAGAACACTGGAGAATAAAAACGAAGAGATAAGGAACGTATTGCAAGGGGAAGATATTGTAAGATTTATAATATCCCTTCGACTAAGATGAAGTGCCTTAGTTCAAAGAACGCAAAACCAAAGAATACCAAAAGAAATTTCAGCAGCTATAATTGAAGGAAGAAGGCAAAAAGGAAGACCACGTAAAGATGGAGGGACAAAGTTGAAGAGAATAAAAATATATAATGGAAGCAAATACAGACAGGCCGTGGACAGACACCGTCTGGAATGGAGGAAGGTCTTATTGGAAGGCAAGTTCATCAACGGACTGTAGCGCCCGAGAAGAATACAAACAAGAAGCAGAAGAAGAAGAATAAGAACAAGAAGAAGAATTAAAATAATAAAACAATATACGTCAAACACATAAATTTATTATGCAAGTTGGCTACATGTTTCGACCCCTATAGGGTCATCATCAGGCCTTCTTATTGAATCATGTAATTAGAACGCTGCGTACATTATTGGGATCCCAATTAATGTTTACAAAATGTGAAATGATGTCTT
>Ga0123353_10015169_pt1 | contig 11172 bp, 4 predicted proteins | sample TergutLab28metaG_3_FD_92763 | JGI IMG/M metagenome (GOLD analysis project Ga0123353, IMG submission 92763) | Labiotermes labralis P3 segment gut microbial communities from Petit-Saut dam, French Guiana - Lab288 P3 | ecosystem: Host-associated > Arthropoda: Insects > Digestive system > Gut ... | reverse complement strand
TATAAAAAAAATATATATATATATATATATATATATATATATATATATATATATATATATATATATTTACGATAATATCTCGTTGAATTATTCTTAGAACGAGAACTGTTCCACAAGAAGACTTAGAGATAATCAAAACAGATATTTTATGTTTAATAACTTTTTTAGAAAATCATGGCTTCTGTGACATAACGTGAAAATTACATGGCAGAGAGAGACAAGCCACAGAATTCAACTTACTACTTCGCAGGAAGTTGGGCTTTGCGCGCTGGATAAAAATGGCAAGAATACAGTCGCACACCCATAATAGTTAATATAATTTACTTTTGCGAAGCAACAAATTTAGCCTACGCCCATGCATGTTACATTACACATAATTTGTTCGTCTTCTTCATATTATCTTAGCACAAGCCAAATATCTGTCACATCCTGGGGTGAGATATTCTATGACCATTTGATAAATTGGTGTCCCGTTTTATCAGCTGTTTTTTCACAACTGTATACAACTACCGGTTATATTTAAAATATCAGCTACCAAACTGTGCTCACCGCTCGATTCACACTATCATGACTAGGCGACAAATTTGCTTGCATAATCAGAATTATGAACAGTTTCAACAGTTTAGTCCATGTAAATATATTTTCTGACGACATTCATAGACTAGACAGTGAGTGATAACCGAATACAATAATTAAAACAACTGCACGTGGTAAATTCTTCCAACGAAATTCATTCACACGGTCCTTCTGCCCGGTACTGCTAAGGGTTGTAAGAACCCTGGCTTTTCTCTGGTCTGTGGGTGCGTTGCAGTTTGCTGTGGCGTTTAATGTAGCTGTAATGCACGGTATGCGTGACCAGCTGCGGGTTTCATCTTCAGTCCAAACCCCACTCTAGTGGCTCCTGCCACACATCAAGTGACCAGTTGAATTCTCAGCTGCCGTGCCTCGTCGAATCAAACCAGTTTTAATTCTATGTTGAGTTTGTTGGGGGCGGGGGGTAAGGGCGGAACCCCGTGGAAAGGAAAGATTGTCCAACCTTTAGCACAACGTTGAACAACCGTGCTCCGCCAGACAAGGCGCTTTCTTGGGAGGGGGGGGGGGGAATTTCCATGATTGCAAAACTTTCTCCGCTCGACTTCACAGACATCTTGATCATTTACTCGGACATAGATTGCTATTTAATCAATTATGTAGTGTATCAGACATACACAGACTTCCAGCTAAAAGGACTAAAATAAGCGCTGATAGTGAAAAGGGAAATTTATACTACATTTGAAGGGAACAATCTCTCATAAAATTAATACTTTTATCAATACACGTTACATTTCCTGCTACAAAATTAAACGCTGTTTGCTTCATTTTCTATAACATTTTCCAGCCTTCCGGGTACAGTCTGTGCCAGTAAATCCCAAAGCGGGGAAAGGTTGCTCTTGTCGCTGAATGAGGTTGTATATTTGTCCGCGAAAATAGTTGACTTCGCGCTTAAAGGACAGTTACTAATAAGATTAAATGTCTTCCACACTGAGGTTGAATACTTTAATGTTCGTCTTATACAGTTCTTCTTTAGATCGCTCTCAAATTTATTTTATACCGTTAATTAAATCAATAGCTCTGATTTCCAACCACATTGCAAAGCAGGAAGTTATTGGCCAGGTTTTAAATTGTGTTCCAATTAAATTTTATTATTATTTTCAGTTACGGAGTACTGTATGGAGGGAATTTAATTCACTAAATATAACTTAATTTACTTGCAGTAATCACTAATCACTTACTATAAACACGCGAAAAAGAAATCAAGAAGGAGGAACAATGAACTAAATAAGAGAGATAGAGATAGATAGATAGAGAGAGAGAGAGAAAAGGAACCGGAGCGAAGAAAGAAAGAAAACCAGTACGTGTGGAAGAACGAAAAAAAAAGTCTTGGTATATTTCAGACTCTGTGGGCAAGAGTGTTTTGGCAGGTTGCCAGCTGCAGGTTGTAGCAAAACGGAACAGTTGGTTCTGTCTTGCACTCACGCTTATTTTCTGTTACGTCAGTGCATGCAATTACTGGATGGCTTCAGAAACCTACCACAAAGAATAAAAGACGTGCACATCGTCACTTCTGTGTAGTCGTACTCATCTCATCTGGATGGGCGTGCTTCGAAACTATTCTGGCACTTTTACCTTGAAACTTATTTGTGTCGCCATATACAAATTAAACTGAGACAGCATCCTGCCAAATCCTTTTCTGTTCACTATTTATCAGCCATTATAAAGTCAACCATTTACTGTGAGAGATTCTGACAGTAACTTAAAAAAGCCATGTATATGAGAACAGTGGAACTCACTCTGATGAAAAGTTTAATTGATTTGTCTTTATGTTGTGTCACAGGAAGTCTGAAATTTTTTGACTGGAGGCGGAAAATCAGTACTTCGTGATCTGTCCACTACGTGTACCAAATTTGCCCCTACCTATTAGGCTAATGCGTCGACCTCAGTGTTGAAAAGGCTTTCGTTTGAACCGTACAGTCCTGGTTTGGATAGTAAGTGCCGAGAACTCATGCCCCTGTACTCTAAAGTCTTTGAATGGTAATGTTATCTGCCCTCCAGACGAGATTATTTGTTTTAGAACTAATCTGGGTCTTTTCGAAAAGGCATTAGAGTAGGCGCAATACAGGCTGGAAATTAGTTAGGCTAAATGGCACAAGTTTTTAGCCCAGTTTTTAAATTTTTATCACGTACCAGAACACAGCTTTCTTGTCATGCTGTTACAACAAATACATTTTGAAATATATTTACTCTTAGCCCTATAGACGTATAGATATATACACAGTGTGTGTTTGTGTGTGTGTGTTTTTCAGGGCTTGTGAGGAAGAAAGCGATAATATTACAATGAATTTTGTAAAACATATAGAAGCCATGAGGTATAAGCTAAATTTTCCAACTTACATCACTGCAAAGTAACCAATTTATTTGAAAGACTGTCTGTAACTCAGCCGATCCCGAGCTTTAACTTAAAGAATACTGTCACGCTATCAGTCTGTTTGTTTCATTTTATGATGCGTTATTTTTTACTTGCGAGTAAAATGTCATAAATTTTATTTGTGACCACAGCTCTAAATTTCTCAATTTTTTTTTTCAAGAACTGGTACTATTGTTGTGGCATTAGGCAGCCCTTAAAAATGACAAACAAGTTTACGATTCTTCTACTACTCTATATTGTTGTTATTAAACTTTAGTTTACAATCGCCGGGTGCAACACGATTTTCAGCCTTGTAAAATCAGGGCCAGTAGTTGGACCCCTAGCCCGGGAAAAATAACAAAGGATCTAACAAAGCACTGATCAGTCAATTTTACTTATATTGCCTGTCTAGTATAGACTCCATGAAGAAAAGCAAAGAAAAATATTTTTACATGCAGCTTATTTGGTACATACCGAAAGGTTCAAGAAATTAAAAGTTGAAATGGGAAAATTAGACCTATTAGTTTTCAAAGAGTATGTCTAAAGCAAATAAAGTTTAAACAAGACGTTTGTCTTATGAGATGTAAATTCTGCATATTAAATAATTGAGTCCAATTACTATCATTTATTTGGGTTTGATTTTTTTATAATCAAATAAAGATAAAAATAGATTTTGTCGGATTTATCAGCCTGTAAGTAAAATCCAAGCAAACATGATGACAGGTCGGTAAAAGTTCACGTCATTCAGAAATATGGCATACTGGAGGCATAGACTCTCATTTGTAACCTCGGTACTAAATTAGATGAATTATCTGCTTCAGGTCTCGCGGGAAAAGCCTCTGAAACCAAACGAATAAGAGACTTTGGATTATAAAGCCGGTCTGGACGCTTTAGAAGATAGATAAATCGCCTAATCCTGCCGAAAATCGAAACATGCTTTATCGTACACCTCGGTCGCAGCCTGTCCAATAAAATGACTGCTTTGAAAGGCGGACTTTCTCTATATATTCTGCACATTATAAAATCTCCGACATTATGACTTCTAAGAGAGACGTGGAGGTAAGTAACATTTCGGTTCAATCTCTTAAGCCCTTCATAAGCTCAGTGCCATTTGCTCTTCTTGTGTTTACTCATTCTTTAGCACTGGCACGTTGCACTAGTGCTATTTTCTGACATATGCTTCTCCAACGTGCGGAAAGATTTATAGATTTTTCTAAGCCCTTCTGAACTGCTGTTTGGGCATTCTACCCTCGCTGGCAGAAAAGAAAGTATGTTCATTTTTCATAACTGTGTGTGCAAATGAGGACATGTCATAATAACGTTGTGTTTGCTGTGACTAAAAAGAAGATAGTTCATAATATAAAATATTCCCTTTTTAAAATACATTTGGTAAAAACACCCTCAAATTCGTCTACCACTCACCGTGATTCGTCTTCAACACCAGCATAAGGCTAGTGAGATCCGATTATATCCCTTATTATCAATATGTCAAACATATCCGCTTCGGTGTTGCATCTCGAGTTCTTCTGCTTTAACATATCTGATACTTTATTCTCAGTTCTATACGGAAGGAAAGGAGTGATAAGTTTTGCTCTTAGGCGAAGAACTGTTTTATTCTGAAGTAACATCACGTCCTTCCGAATATAAGCGTAAAAAAAATTGTAGCTAAATTGACTCAAAAGCCTAAATGCAATAATACCAGGTGGTTCCGTAAAGTACGGTGGCATCAGTAGTGCAGTAAACGAAATGTAATATACAATTTTCAAGAGATGGGAAAAGTAAAGGCCTGGAAAAGTAAGAAAATTGGACTTCCTGTCACGGAATTTTTGGACTGGACCAAAACGGTTGTGTTGAACCGCGAATTGGAACATCTTAATCAGACTGTGTCCGATAACACTACAGTCCATAAATGCGTGTTTTTGGAAAGAGTAAGCTTTGTGTCACACACAAAAGCTGATGTCACTATACCACTTAACCTACGAGGGACAATTTTTAAAATTTCCCTATATTTTCGGAAAAAAATTTTAAAAAATTATCTGTCATTACTAAGTGACTTTTGAGGGAATATTGAAATAAATTCATTTAACTTCTGACATTTTCGTATGAAAGGAAAACTTGTTGTTTGTTTTCTTTCGTGTGTAGTGCAAATGTGTAAATTTTTTGCATTATTAAAATTCAAAGCTGAGGGAATTTGTGATTCTAAAGGGAGATTTTCCTCCATGAAATTAGTTAAAAAAGAGAAATTTTCTTCAAAGTTCTTATATTGTTTACAATCAACATAGAAGAATGCCTAGCACATGGCAGAAACTTCAGAATGCTGGATAACATTTGTAAATTTCATATATTACACATTTCTACGTTTCAGACGACAACGGAATTTTGCTGTCCAAATGGGTGATTCCAGCCCATTTCCAGACGTAAGAAGTGGGAACTGATATCACTGAAATCTTATCTTCTCCACTGGATACGTTACACACTGGTATATTTTTATTTGGAAATTTAGTTTTATTTATAGTGAAGAATATCAGACAAGCAGGTAGTGAACAGGTTTTGTAATATTCCTTAGAATGTAGCAAATATTGTTGTAAATCTTTTGTGTATATGAGAACCAGATACGGTGATCTTGTCCAGTTGTTAAGCGCAGTGACTTTATTTTTCTGATCTCAGTTCTAATATTTTAATTCTCTCATAACTTTCGCCAATTAACGTTCAATTATCGACGGGAGAATTTAAAAATTTCGCAATATTTTACTTTACCTTATAGGGCAAGAATCTACTTCTATATTTCAGACCAAAATCTAGCTTAATATTCCAACTCGAGTAGAAGCCTGAAAAGTATTAAAAACTAAACAGTTGAAATCTAGCAACATTCGTCAAACGCACTACTTATTGGGCGTCTAAATTTTATTCCAGCTGAAGGAACTAAGAATTGAATTATTTTGTACGTAAACCTTAAAAGATATTTTGTGTGTCTCCCATTTTAATCACTCTTCATTTAAAAAACAGCTATCTTTGAATTACACACAACTGCGCACCAAGTTACCTTCTTAATACAAAATCGAAATTTAATAGCGTGGCTCTACACATATTCCCTAAAACTGTCACAATTTTATTACCATTATTACCAGATGCGCCTGATACATTTATTTCTAAGTGAAGGAACTCCCTGATTTCATGTGACTTGCGGATTGCACTACGTGGAACCAGGTAAAATAATAACTCGCGAAATCATATCTTCATTAGCTATTAACTTGTTTCAATCTTTAAAAAATAAATTAACCTCATTTTTATTTCAAGATATAGTTCGTAACACATAGTAGACACATTCCATTTCCACCATAAACTGGAACTTTTTAATGTCGTGTAGGAAAATACTCGCCTTTTCTTGATATACATACGAAGCACAGAAATATTTGGTGTGACGATAAAAGAATCTTTGAATATTAGACGTGGCTCTATATACAAAGATTACCAAGCATTAAAGGATAATATATCACCACACAGATTGCCTACGTTGCTTCAGAACAGATAATGCCCTTCTGAAATGTAAGTAGATTGTTCATATTCTGTTAAATTCGGGTTCAGTACTTAACAGATTTCATTATCATGGAATTTTAACGTAATAAAAACCCTATCCAACAGTTTATCCTAAGTTTCACTCCCTTGCTTGCTATCGAATATTTCATGTCTTGTCTGCACAATCTCTTCTCCTATGACATCGCTGTACAGACTCATACAGAGCTTTGAAGCAATGCTTCAGCACTTAATAATTTTGTTTTCATGCAGAACTTTGAAGCAATGTTTCAACATTTAATAATTTTGTTTTCAAAATGGCTCTCTTCATAAACAGTATTAAGGTGCAGTGTGTGTGAGTTGAAGTTTGTCCTTCTTTTGAGAAAGGTGGAGATTTTAAAATCATGGTTCCGTGCAGTAAATAAATATCTGCATACTGTTGCATCTGGTTGGATTTTTATTAACATTGAGAGATGGAGATATTACTTGTGTCTGAAACTTTGGTGCCTCTCTAACAAAAACGTAACGAAGACAATACTAAGGTACAGAGAAAGTACAGTGACCTTTTAATTGAATTCATGTTCAGATTTGGTAAGCCTGAATGTAAAATATTCATATTCTGTTTCATTGGGCTTATCACTGAAAACAAAGTTTATTTTGAATAGTTACCCAGTGCAAAATTTGACACAACATGACCCCTTAATAGATTACTCCGCTACATCAATATTTAAATTTAAATCTAAACATTTTCAAAAGCCTCAGTTGAAAGTATGTGTAGAAAAAGAAATAAAATTTTTCATGAAAAGTAGGTAATAATAAGAGAATAGCACTGCCCATCAACTCTGAGAAGCGGAGTCAGCCAGTGAAAAATTTGGTAATCAAGAAGCAAGATGATAAATGTCAATGAGTTTCACTGCTGACAACGGCCAAGTTGCTAACTTAAGAACCATGTAAGTAAGTGTAATTCCTCATTCAAACATGTGCAGAATAGAGGCACAAAACGTTATGCAAATTATACTGAAGTTCCACTGTAAGAGAGTATAAACAGACGAGCATTTTCAAGCTGACATTGTACAGGAATAGAGACACTGCAATTTCAGGAACGTATATTCTACACGTAGAAGTTTTCTGTATAAGCTCTATGTTCTCTCCAGTGTGTTCTACCACGTCTTTATATATTTGCGGCTCATGCTGCTTTCCAATAATGTTACGTTTTATACGGGTTTAAAACTTTGCATTGACATACACAGTGAGTTCCTGCTAAGAAAAATACTAGACAGAAGTCCCTGCATGACCGCCTTTACACCGAAAAGTACAGTCAAGTGCCTACAAATGTGAATCCGCACTGAGTCACTGGGTATCCTCATTCAACCCTTCCAGTAAGCCAGCTCAAGATAAGCTTAGTGTTATTCGTGGGATGGGTGCAATAGTGACTAAGTCTGTAGCGGTTAAAGTGTGAATCACACTTATTTATTTGTTTATTCGTTTATTTGTTTATTTATTATTTATGGTGTCCTAAATGAAGCTGTAAGAATTAAGCTTAGATAGATTATTTATTGTACTGGATGTTGAATAAAGAGAGACCAACTTGATGTCACTTGCTTTATTAATTCATTATTTAATGCTCAACATGTTTCGGATATTAATACATCCATCCTCAGGAACTTGCGACTTATTTGTTGAGTTATTTCATGGGTTGTATTGCTCTGGTTCGATGTGTGTTGGTCGCAAGCTCCTGATGTTGGATGTATTAACATCCGAAACATGTTGAGCATTAAATAATGAAATAAAAAAGCAAGTGACATCAAGTTGGTCTCTCTTTATTCAACTACTTTGTGTATTACTTTGACACTGTTTTCATATAAATAAATTCACTATCGCCAATACACTGTTAAGTTGAAAGTGACAGTAATTGAAACACCCGGTACTTTTTTTCTTAGAACGTCCGAGAAAATCCGTTATGCTACCTTAAAATAGGCCACAGCAGCTTTCTTTCATGTTCATTGTGTCATAATTTGAAATACTGTCCTGGCACGTTCCCGAAGAGGCTGAGAAAAACAAAGAAAAATAATAATGGTACCTAGTCTTCGAATCGAGGTTTAAACTCGAGGGCTTCTCGAATAAGAAGTATGATTGCAGCTTATGCCACTGCTAGCTTCTCTGATATTAACTTATAAACTTTTTGTCAATAACAATACTTACACTTGGTCAAACGCAAATTTATATTTATTTAATAGCTACATGTTTCGGTCAAGAGTCGACCGTCATCAGGTCAGTTTTATGCAATATTTAAAAAGAAGGCAAAACTTGCAACGTGTAAAACAGAATCTTCTTTATGTCTTGTGGAATCACAAAAGTTACCGTATTTTTACAATGAAGTTGTAAAGCTTCATGGTTCGGTCAGCAGCTAAACAGCAACTAACAAAGTCACTGCGTTTTTGGTAGGTTTTTAGGCGCGTTCGCAAAATTGTGAAAAGCGACTGTTAGCTTCGTCATGCCTGTCCTTCCGTCTGTCCGTCCGTATGTAACAACTCGGCTCGTACTGGACAAATTTTCATGAAATTTTGAGTGTTTTTCGAAAATTTGTCGAGAAAATTCAAGTTTCTTTAAAACTTGACAAGAGTAACGGGTATTTTACAGGAATAATTCTTCGTAGAATATAAATTGTTTGTGAAAAAAGTTGCAGAGAAAATCAAAACAGACATTTTAAGTTCAGTAACATTTTTCCGAAAATCGTGCTTATTACGAGACAGACCACAAATGACAATTTGGCGCATGCGCATTTCATGCTGTATACTGAAGCCTAAAATCACTCACTCACAATATGTAATACTTATTGCTTTTCCAGTGCAATAATGGTTGTACGAACGCGCCTCATTATTACGTTATACATACATGACTTGTCTTGTATGTCATTGCTTTAAATGTAACAGGTGAAATGTGTAAATTTATTATGTTAGTAATTATGTAGAACACAGTGAAGTAAAATGGAGTGAAATGGAGCTGAATTTCTTCACTAGGCATTTCATGCAACTTAAACTATAAGCTAATAATTATTCAGCTTATCAATAGATTCCCCGCAATTACTGGAATCCGAAGGAATGTTACTTTGTTCACAATATACCTCCACTGCTCCTAAGCCAAATCCAGTTCCATGTCCTATTTCTTTAGGATACAATTTATTAACCTCCGTCTGCTCCTAGGTCTTCCAACTTGTCTCTTTATTTGCCTAACTGGGCGATTATTTCCGTCTTAAGAAGCAATCTGGATGAGACACTGCGCTACAAGCCGGAAGGTTGTGGATTCGATTCCCAAAGGTGTAGTTCGGATTTTTCTTTGACGTAATCCTTCCCGCCGCACCATGGCCCTGGTATCTACTCAACCTCTAACAGAAATGAGTACAAGGAATATCTCCTGGGGGTAAATGCGGTCGACGCTTAGGGCTGACAATCTTACCACCTTCATGTGCCGATTGTATGGAAATTCTGGGTGACTCAAACTACTGTAGGTATAAGGGCCTGTCCAGACCTGTACAGGGATAGCTCTACCTGTCTTCTCCTTGCAGTTCCATCTCAGAGTCACCCTTGTACCCTTATTCCATTGTAAATGTGGTTCTAACGTCTCCGGAAGGGTTTGAAATCCTTTCTTTGAAGAACAGATGCGAACAAACCGTCCCCTGTGGAGCTTGGTTAGAAGAGGAATGGTGGAAATGCTGGCACAGTGCTTCTAGCAAGAGAGAAGACAGACAAAGATAGAATGACGCGAAAGTGGAACGGGTGATATTTGGGTTCGCGGTAGCAATTATGTAGTAAAACCGCATCGTGTTACCAGAGTGAAATATATTATATAATTACATAAACCCATGTCATACGTTTCTCATTTGAAATTTAGAATTTATCGAATGGGATCTCCACCCATGTCTGATGTGGTTACAAGGTTTTTCCCAGTTCCTCCAGACCAGTGGTTATTAACCTGGAGATAATTAACCCTCGAAGAGTAATACGGCATATTTCAAGAGGTAATATGCTTGTCAGTCGATCACGGTGTCCGCGCTGTCTAAGGCGTGGGTCTGCGGTTGTTCACTTGCTGGGATTGCGGGTTCGAATTCCTCCGGGGGCATGTATGTCTGTCTTTTTTTAAGTGTTGCATGTTGTCAGGCAGAGGTCTGTGCGTCGGGCCGATCACTCGTCCAGGGGAGTCCTGCCGAGTGTGGTGTGTGTAACCGAGTGTGACAGTGAAAACTCGACAATAAGGAGGTCCTTGCCTACTGGGGGCTGAGCCTGAAAAGAGATGTTTTTTGGCTAAACGCGCATCGAATAGAGCTGAGTAATATCATCAAGAAAAATAGTTATTAATTATAGTGATGGATTATAACTGAATTGGTGACATCGGTGGGATGTTTAACGTACGACTACTTTATTGAATAATATTTCATTATTCTTGTTTTTTAATATTGGCTTGCTCTTCGTCCGTTGCTATTTAAAATGGCGAAGGGGTGAGTGTGGTTTGTTAAGGTCAGTATTGCTACTGCTCCTGCCTAATGATGGCTGCTGTCTTCCATTCCTCGAGCTTTGAAGGTCAGTTCGTATCTCAGAAATACAGTTCGTTCCCGTTACGAAGACTAAACAATTAATACTGTCTAGGGAAATAATCGCTGTTCAGCGTAGAATCACACGAAACAATATATATATATATATATATATATATATATATAT
>Ga0123353_10015167_pt1 | contig 11173 bp, 13 predicted proteins | sample TergutLab28metaG_3_FD_92763 | JGI IMG/M metagenome (GOLD analysis project Ga0123353, IMG submission 92763) | Labiotermes labralis P3 segment gut microbial communities from Petit-Saut dam, French Guiana - Lab288 P3 | ecosystem: Host-associated > Arthropoda: Insects > Digestive system > Gut ... | reverse complement strand
TCGCTACTTACATCCCACACCCACCAATTCAACTGCACATCAACACCATTGCTACTTACATCCCACACCCACTAGTTCAACTGCACATCAACACCACCGCTACTTACATCCCACACCCACTAGTCCAACTGCACATCAACACCACCGCTACTTACATCCCACACCCACTAGTTCAACTGCACTTCAACACCATTGCTACTTACATCCCACACCCACCAATTCAACTGTACATCAACACCACAGCTACTTACATCCCACACCCACCAATTCAACTGCACATCAGCACCACCGCTACTTACATCCCACACCCACTAGTTCAACTGCACATCAACACCACCGCTGCTTACATCCCACACCCACTAGTTCAACTGCACATCAACACCATTGCTACTTACATACCACACCCACCAATTCAACTGTACACCAACACCACTGCTACTTACATCCCACACCCACGAGTTCAACTGCAAACCAAATAATCGCTGGGTTACGCCCGGAACACCAAATAATATGGAAACATTCAGTTGTACGTCCGCTTTCAATATACATTTCAATATACATTTCAATATACATCTACACGAAACAAATGTTGTTTATTATGTAGCAACGTGCAATATTTTACAGTGATTTCATCTCCGGCTGTACACGACTATAACATTATTTGTATACGGTATCAGCTATTACGCAACGCACAAGAGACGTTGATGAACCTATCTTCCTCCTGATGATGACAATGTAAAAGTCGAAACATATCGGAGATGTGTTACTATCAAATTTAGTACACACAAATACAAACAAGTTGAGTTTCGACAGTTTTACTCAAACGACAGCATAAATAATCGTTTAATGGTTATGTTCTGGAATACCGTTCCGTCATGAATTACGGTTTACAATAAAGCTGCTGACGCAGGCAGTAACCCTCTGAGTCACAAGAACCAGATTATGTGTGCAAAAATTCTGAGATATTTTCGAGCGTTTTACGCAATCACGGCCACCGAGTAAAAAAATCGTCTTACAATGAAAGGTCATTGTGGAATCTGACGTCACAGAACACAGCAGAATACGGAAAGCAAAGCCACGTGATAAATACTCCCTTTCCCTTTCCGTGGGAGGAAATTCACACGCACATTTCTGGCCACTGTCACAGGTCCGGTGTCCTCACATAAACAGACTGGGAACACTGCACTTTACAGCGACCAGAGTTACGAGTAGCGACTTCGCAGTCGTGGCAATTTTTTGTGTTCGTTCACTGCACACAAAGTATTCTGTTCATCGAGACAAAGACAAGATTACTGCACTCCGTAAGCAAATAATCACGTGACAGAAAAACCTGACTGTTCAATGGTGCTAATATACAGCCAGCTTTTCTTTCTCTGAACCGTGCATCGTGATATATATACGTGAGACAGACCAACAAGATCCAACTTTTTCTCATTAATTTATTCAAATTAAATTATCCTCTACATGTTTCGAACTAATAATTGTTCATCATCAGGAGGTTATTTCTGTACACGCAGCATACAGCATTTTACCATGCGTCTATAGACACCCCATAGATGCATGGTAAAATACTGTATACTGCGTGGACAGAAATAACCTCCTGATGATGAACAATTCTGTTTTCGCAACATGTAGAGGATAGTTTCATTTGAACAAATTGGTGATAAAAGTGTGAATCTCGTTGGTCTTTCTCACGTGTATCTAGGCCCGCCTACAGACGGCCTCTGACATTCATCCCACATCCACAAAATCGAACTACCTAAAATCCTTTTTTTACGTTCTGTTGACCGTGCATCATAATATGCGTCTTTTTTACCAACTTAATGCACAAATTCTTTATTTTAACATCTTTATCACATTCCTCTACATGTTTCGAGCACTACTGTGCTCATCTTCAGGTGGACAAGAGTGACGATACCAGATGCTGTGTTAATATAATTGTCCTCCTGAAGATGAGCACAATAGTGCTCGAAACATGTAGAGGAATGTAATAAATGTATTAAGATAAAGAATTTGTGCATCAAGTTGGTAAAAAAATTATCATTACCTAAAATCCGTTATATCATCTACCCAACTTTCTACAACTTCCAATGTTTCGCTACAAAATTTCTGTTTACATTCCTTGTTTCCCCCTCCCTAGTTACACAAACAGACAAGATTACATAAACAGACAAGATTTAATTCACGGAGGAGTTTGAAAACAGGGTGCTGCGGGAACATTGATAGCTGAAAGGGAGAAATAACAAAAGGATGGACACAACTTGAAAATTATAACTTTTTATAGAAATGGGACTAGTCGTATAGCAGAGTATCCATTATTCTCACACGGTACTCAACGGTCGTTTGCATCAGGTGCAGCTTGATTCGTCACGATCATGTACCCGTTTCAATACCGGTTATTAAAATATTATTTATCAGAAAACATAGCTCAAACATGCCATTTTTGACATTAGAAAAGTGAAACACATCTCACGGAGCAACGTGTCACATTCAACACATGCATTCAATAACTTTTTTAATTACGCTTTCGTCAATATTCCATACCCGAAAACTTTCCCAGCAGAAGGCCTATCGTAAACCTCAACATTTTTATCATTCCTTCCTCCTGTAGGCAAAATACACTGCTGACACATGTGCAGTTGTGAACAATAATTATAAAACTCTGGAATAGAATGTTTTGTTAGTTAGGAATTTGTCAAATTAATTAGTAAATAAACCAATTTTAAACATTCGCTGAGAAGAAGTGTGTGATTGGAAACAAATATCGGTACTGTATATACAGGGGTGCTGATAAGTCCTTAGCCCGACCAGGAAAAAAAAAAGCTAATTTTTCTGTCAGAAAGGCGTGAATTTCCTTCAGCACCTTGCCTTGCAGGAAAAGAAACTTGATTACAGCTCGCGTCTCGATTTTGTTGAAATCGCGCGCGTCCCTGACATGCTTCCGAGCTTGTTTCCTTCCTGGTCGGGCTAAGGGCCTATCAGCACCCCGGTATGACGTCTTATGCGCCTTCAGTTTCGTCCCGAGCGAATTCGACAGCACAAAAAATGGAAGACAATACACGAGCAGTAAGACACGTATTTTTAGACCACATGGAAATGCCGGAAGGGGCTGTACACAGGATGTGGCTGCACCGTACGCAAACATCTCTTCCTGGTAGTGCACAGGATGTATCAAGATGTTCACACCATCGTTGTTTTGACAGTAACATGGCCGGCACTGACCCGCTGTTGCACCAGTGCCACTCGGAAATGCAGCAAACACACCACATCTGCGACGGAAGCAGTTCATACCACAGTATTACCCCAATATCTTTCAATTTCCCACCGGTATATAAAAACTAGCAGCATTTTAAAAAGAATGGTGCGGTAACTTTTTAACGATGACGTAACAATCTACGTCACTATCTATGACCTACAATGAAACGAGTTCGCTCTTAGCTCTGTCTCAAGCGTCTGAGGCTGCCGATGGCTGCCCACGCGACAAGACATCAGGGGCATGGTGATCCCCGCCGGTGAGGCTTGTTACGTCACAGTCGAGCAGGCTTCGAGAGGATCAAATTTGGTCTGGACTGCATTTCTTGCTCTCGCAGCTTCTGGTTACGACACTTTGGGCCCATTACGAAACGTATCAGCCCTCAATAAATGAAAGTCCCTATGTACTGCGGCCTGAGAACAAAATAAATAAATATATCCTCGCTGTGTCATTCCGATTTCAGTTCTTACGAGCTTTCACAAAACTGTCAAAAGCCATTTTTAGCTTCTTTATGCTTTTCCGTCTGTCTGTTCGCATGGAACAATTCGGCACCACTGGACGAATCCTCATGAAATTTGATATTGAGGATTTTTCGAAAAATTGTAGAGAAAATTCATGTTCCATGAAAGTCTGGCCACACCTTCACCGCACTGCAATCCGCCCCGACCCCTACCGCATGCTATGGAACCTCCGCGAACCCACGGACAGAAACCGCTTAGGACAATGTACCGCACTATTTAATAGGGCAGAGTGTGAGCGATACTGGAAGGTCAGGACAAAAATTATGGAAAGCAGAATTTGCTTCTTTTCTATTACTATTTTTGTGACTGCTCCTTACTATTAGGACTTTCATATTTACCTTGAATGTTGTTTATAGAACTTGTAGTGTTTATAGTGTAATTGTAATGTTTTATTTATATTGGTCGCACAGGCCAATGATAAATAATCAACGTACCTGCCATTGGGAAAATAAAATATAAAATGAAAATCTGGCCAGTATAACGGGTGCTTTACACGAAGACATACGTTTATGTATGCTTGTATGTGTGTGTGTGTGTGTGTGTATATATATATATATATACATATATATATATGTGTGTATGTATATATGTACATATATGTGTATATATATATATATATATATATATATATATATCAATGAATTCTTCTTATGATGAGAAATGTTCAGACAAAAGCAAAAAAAATATCGTGCCGTTTATGAGATGATGTGGAAAAACAGGGCGGCCAGACAGGCCACAGATGGCAATATAATAACGGCGCAGAACATATTCGATCTTCATGCCGGACAACTAAGGCAATAATACAGACACACACTCGTAACATGTAATACTTATTGATTTTCCACTGCAACAATGGTTACGCGAACACGCCTCAATGTTACGTTGTACGGATATTGCCTGCCTTGTTTCGCTGTAATGTCATTAACCAATATCGTTCGACCCTGAGCTATTTCAGAGCACTGTTTTTTATAAAGCCCAGCTTTAAACTTTCAGAATGGCTGTGATGAAACACTAATATTGCGCCAGTAAAGCATGGTTCAGGATGAGGCCGCTAGGAATATCAACCAACTTAGATCAATAACGACATAAATAAACCAGTCTCTTTTATACTCAAAATGGTACTCGCAGGACACACTCAGTGTCAGGACCGATATGCAGACTTAAATAACAGAAGTTACAAAAGTCCTTCGAGTGGGAGTGTCATGCGTACGTCTGTTGCAACCAAACAATGAAATTAATAAACTTCGCATAATACGGACCAACAAGATGCAATTTTCTCTCATCATCATCAAATCATTTTACACCTTGTGGAGCATAGGGCATCCATGAAGAGCTTCCAGGCATTGCGGTCTCCAGCTATCCCCTTGACCTCTTTCCATGATCTTCTTGTGCTTCTTAACTCATCCTCTATCGTCCTTCGCCACGTTCTCTTCGGCCTACCTCTCCTTCTATATCCCTGAGGATTCCAATCTAATACAGTTTTCTCTATTGCTCCTGTTTCTTTACGTAATGTGTGTCCAATCCAATTCCATTTTTTTCTTTTTTATCTGATTTTCTATTGACTTCTGACGGGTGATTCTCCATAGTTCTTCGACTTTTCTCTCTTAGGTTATTTAAATAATTATCCTCTACGTGTTTCGAACAGATTAACTGTTCATCATCAGGAGGTAGTTTACTGTACATGCAGCATATGGTATTTATCAAGCATGTACGTTGACTAGTTGCTAGCACGATCAGATTGGATCCGCGAAGCGCACTTTGGGAACCGCTGGATTAAACACCAATTAATGTCTACGGGGAAACCTCCTCAGGCAATAGAGGGATAACGCTGGACACCCACGCTGTTCCTTCCGACCGGATCAACACAGCGATTGGTGCCCATGTGAGAACGACACAAGTAATCTTCAGGAGCAAACAGCGTTGATCCTCAACATCTTCTGCGCTAGTGAGGCTGTAATCTTTGGGATCTGCTTGGAGAACGAACGTACATCTGCAGCACGTAAAGCTCTGTCAAAAAGCAAAGTTCCTGCAGTTCCACGGGGCTACGTTTATGCCAGCTCTGTAAGAGGATGCCAACTGGTAGCAAAGAAACATGTACGGCATATACCTCACTACCTCATATTACACACGAAATAGGGCAATGCTACACATTATCGTGACCTGTTTTACTGCGTGGTACGGCACTCAAACCTCACGAAGAACTGAGGTACAGTTAGTTTTAACACCTCTATAGACAGCCTCGTAAGGGAATCAATTTTCACCCTGCAATAATCTTGATAGAGTTTCACTGGAAATAGATTTACAAACTGCAATGTGTGAATAAACTTTGATGTTTGTTGGACCGTGCATCATTGTGATAACTGAAGAATAAAAAACTAACTAGATGCCACTTATTATTTTATTGTACTTCTTATAGGCTCAACATGTTTCGGGCACGATTATGCCCATCATCAGGAGCTCATGACTATAATGTTGATTACCACATTGGTCGTTTCGTTCTTGGTTTGCTGTATGTTGGAGGTTAGGTGCGGTTAGGCTGGAGCAGTGTCCGGGCTGCAGGCTAAAGCACGTGCTTTAGCCTGCAGCCCGGACACTACTCCAGGGAGCTCCTGATGCTGGGCATAGTTTGGATGATACCAGTTGATACCTCAGTGGAATGGCCAAAAACCGAAATGTGGAGTTGGGCAAAAGGTTCTTTATACTGTTCATTTATTGCTACTTATTTAGGTCATTTAAATACCTAAAATAATATTGTCTGAACGTAATTTTAAAGACCAATCGTCCAGGCGACCACCATGAAGCTTTATAAATCGAGTACTGTCAGTGCAAACTGCATTTCTGCAACACACCGCCGAACAGAAGTTCCAAACTATTTGACGTGTTGAAAAGCTAACAGTTGAGATGGTACGACGAGCGCCGAAACGCGTCGGAGTATTAGTCAAACAGCGTGACTTGGTGTGTCAAGAATAGTGCATTAAGTGTTGGGTTAATGAAGGTAAAAAAAACATCTGAACACAACGCCCGGTACGTGCAATATTAATATTCTGTTGGAGTCATGTAAGGGAGACACCAACTGGCGGAAATTAGAGGCAAAAGAAGACGAAGTGAGTGTTTAATGGATTTTTTTTGTATTTAGGGTACCGCATGTAAAGACATAGCTCATTATTTGCCAGTACGTTATAATTAGAAACCAATATATTACTTTCTCATAACAAACGTAGTTTTTTTTTAATTTGATCCCCTCTCCCTATCGTTGGTGGGTCAAAGGGCAATTTGGTAGTCACATTCGGATTCAGCAACATCAAAACTATAAGAAGCGCTCTGAATTTTAACAGGGAGCGAGTTTTTTCCTTTCCCCAACCAGTGCAATTCGTCACGGAATTGTATAGGTTTACTCCAGTTCTTCATATCTGTCCTGTAACATTCCGTTCCCCCCCCCGGTTATTCGAGATCGGTGTGTAACTGGAATTTTGTTCAGCAGATCTGTTGTCACGTGTTTCGTATGCATAGGGAACAGGTCACGGCAGATATCCCAAATTCTGGTAGTGGTATTGCACATAGGGAAGAGACACGTTGTAGCCACATGAGAGATCACAAACACAAACACACATATACAGACATGAACACATACATAAACACACAGACAAACACACACACATAAACACAAACACACAAGCACACACCAACACACATAAACATACATAAACACCAACACACATAAACACGCACATATTCACACACGAACACACACATAAACAGACATATACACATAAACACAAACACACAAGCACACATCAACACTCATAAATATACAGTAACACAAACACACATAAACAAACACATATATACACACCCTCAAACACAAACACACATAAACATACATATAAACATATATATATATATATATACTCTCAAACACAAACACACATAAACATATACACACACTCAAACACAGCCACACATAAACATATACAAACTCTCAAACACAAACACACATAAACACGCACATACACACATAAACATACAGATAAACATACACACACACACACACACACATACACCCTCAAAAACAAACACACATAAACACGCAAATAAAGACACAAACAAACACACAAAAACATACATTTTAGTCGCACTGACCGAAGGGCAGAGACACCTCTGGGTAACAAGACGTAGATGGGAGTACACAGCTACATCCAGAAACCGGGATAACACATTCTGTATAGTGACTACGTTACGAGCTGGACAACCGTCAAACCCTGGTTCGATTCCCGAAGAGGGAAAGAGACTCTTCCTCCAAAGAGTCCATATCGGCCCTGGGGGCCACTCAGCTTCTTATGCAGTAGCACTGGGTCAAGCGACTGGATCTAAAAGTAACCACTCATCCTCATTTAATGGCGAGGTTAAGAATAAGGAGAGCTAAACCTCCACCCCACCATACTCATTCATGGAAAGTAGCAGTGCAATGAGCCAATCATAACACGGTAGTTTGGCTGGATTATATAAAGCGTTAATAGTGCATCATATTGTGACGAAAGCAGTAGAGATGAATCGGTGCAGTTGAGAACGGCACAGTTCTACGGCGGAACATCCTCTTGTGTTTCTAATTAATAATTACGTAAATAACAGTCGACACAAATAAGTGTGTATGTACTTTCGTGCTGCGAGATATTGCGACCTTTCAGCAGGTCATCATCAGGCTTAAATACATTTGTGTGTAAGGCATAAAAAGGGAATATAAAAAGCATGTATTTTACCCTAAAGATGACCTGCTACAAGGTCGATACGTGTTGAAGCAACAAAATACATAAACGCTTATTCGTGTCGCCTGTAATTTATGTAGCTATTAACAGGGTACATTTGCAACAGAATTTCATTCCTAGTTCCAGATTCCTTTATTTGTATTTCTTGGTATTTTTTAATCTTAATACATTCAGAGTTACCACATCTGGGGAATAACAAGGGAGCCTGACGTCAAACCGCATGCTAAAATTAACACTGTTCACTTTAGCCTCACCAATACAATCACATATGTTCTTGGAGAAACAATGCAATCCTTATGCAAACGAGCGACCTGGCTCTATATGTACAGAACCAGCATCTGACGGTTATGCACTTGCCCATCGAAAATCTCTCGCTTTCCAGCTGCGCACTGAGACACATACGAGGCTCGAAAATTGTTGGACTGTACGTCTGTATATTGATGTCAGCTGGGGGAGTAATGGGGCCACCGTGTTCCATTCCGCAGCGAGCCTTCTACATGTACCCTAAACACCACACTCCATGCAACAAGTCCTTCTTGAGAAGCTAACCGGTTTGCAGCTAGTCAAGAAATTACCCACATTTTATTGAACCCGAAGGTTCAGTACCGCATTCACAAATGCCCGCCACCTGTCCCTATCCTGAGCCAGTTCGATCTAGTCCACACCTCCACATCCCACTTCCTGAAGATCCATCTACGCGTGGGTCTCCCACGTAGTCTCTTTCTCATGTATCCTCAAAGTCGGCGTCACACGTAAAGGAAATGCTATTAAGCACCAGTTGCCACCACGGTAATACCGACGAACAATACCTATGCTTCGGCCAGTACTGCAGTATCGACCTTTCTCGTAATAAAAATTACCTCTATCTAGCACCAATACGTATTCTAGCGAAATCTCTTTGCAAAACTGTACAAGTCCGCCGTACGCATATGCAATGGAATCGCGATTTGAAAACCTCCCACATCTATAACTTACACGCACAAGAATTATATGTGGAACTCGCAGCTACTGAAGACAAATGCCAGACTTTCACTTTACAACCTCAACGGACTTAAGTACCGATATTTTTGTTGGCACTGCTGTCTCTACTTTTGCCTTACAACGTACCTCTACGTCAGCGCTTCTTAAATTATGTGTCTCGACACACTGAAGTGTCACGAGCAGTTGTTGGGTGTGTTGTGATAAATTTGACCATCCACAACGCGATTCACTAGCTAAGTATTACAGTATCAGTAAAAATGGTAACTGCGATCTTCACAGGGCATGCTCCTGTAAGAGGGCACCTCTGTATTATGGGCCTGTTTGATAGGGATCCAATCTGCAGATTCTGCAGGATGGAGACTGAAACAGTGCAGCACATTATTTGCTGCTGCGAGGCGTTGGCTCGTCAGCATTATAATGTCTTTGGGAGGCTGATTGTCGAAACAAAAGACATGAGCACAGCTTCAGTAAGGGACCTTTGTCTCTTCATACGAGGCACAGGGTTATTGAATCTGTGCTGAATGAAGTATTTAGGGCTGCACAATAAGCCCAAGGCTGCGGTGCATCCGGAGCGTAAGCTGACGGAGGAGGAGGAGGAGGAGGAGAAGAAGAAGAAGAAGAAGTAGTAGAAGAAGAAGAAGAGAAGAAGAACGCTCTGTCCATAGCCGAACGGAAAAACCTCGAACTCGAATTTTGAGGGAGTGGGACAAGTGTTAGGCTCGTGTGAGCGTGCGTCGTGTGCATTCGAAGCGCCGCATAGCTCCCAAAGCGACATGACATCAAGGTCACTCCAAGGTCGCAAAGGAAACTCCATCCGTATGTATGACAGTTTAAATAAATATGATTCTTTTACACTAATTTAGTTTATGTTATTAGTCGCATGGAAGTGTGTGGCGTGTGTGGACACCATTTTTCAAGCGTGTCGTTATATAAATACAGGGTTATTCAAAATGATTGTCAGGGTTTTAACAATTTGTCATACACAATACACCCGAGATAGGAGTATATGTATTTTTTTGTTTAATAGAACAACACTCCAAGTTTTAGTTTCATACCTTACAGGTGCTCTATATGTGCACTCTTTGTGATTCTACAAACATCAATATGACAATCGAGTTCGTTCCAAACTCTGTTTGTAGCATGTCAGCGGTGATGGTTTCAATGGCGGTTCTGATTCGTACCTTCAGTTCCGGGATACACACGCACCCTCTCTCTTGAAACTGTGCATACCACCTTCGAATGGAATTTAACGGATGGTGGTTGTTTCCCGAATTTGGTGCGGAATTGCCGCTGGACAATTGTACCCCGACAATCATTTTGAATAATCCTGTATATTGGAGAACTGCTGCCCTAGGTAATTTAACCGTTTATTCTATAGGATGTATTCCTAACCTTTCGAGTCAAGGTGTATATTCAGATTAATCGTAATTTCAAAGCGTAACTGAATTGCTGTAAAGCATAACAGACAATGCTGGAAAAACCACACATGTAACAAGTAGCTAAATACAGGAATCATCAGATTATAAGCCAGCTGCGTGAAGTCCTGTGGTATGCTTGTTCGGGTGTTTTAACCTTCTGTACATGTTGTATTCCAATTTGTCTCGTGTGTTTTGTTGCTAGTTTTAAGTTGTCTTGTGTGTAATTGTTGTTGGTCG
>Ga0123353_10015165_pt1 | contig 11173 bp, 8 predicted proteins | sample TergutLab28metaG_3_FD_92763 | JGI IMG/M metagenome (GOLD analysis project Ga0123353, IMG submission 92763) | Labiotermes labralis P3 segment gut microbial communities from Petit-Saut dam, French Guiana - Lab288 P3 | ecosystem: Host-associated > Arthropoda: Insects > Digestive system > Gut ... | reverse complement strand
GGGTACTGAAGAAAAGAGAGGAACAACGTTTAGAAGCAGCACAGATGAAATTTTTGAGACACTTACTTGGAATAACAAAACTGGATAAAGAAAAGAATCAATGTATTAGGCAAAAAACGGGAGCACAGAACATAGTAAAGGAAATAAAACAGTACCATTAAAAGTGGCTACAACACGTACAGAGGATGGACACAAAAAGTCTACCAAAACAAGCACTACAATATAAACCAAAAGGACGACCGAGGAAGAGATGGAGGGACCAACTTCATCTTGAGGATCAAGGAACAGGAAACACGCCTAACCCTTCGGGAACATGATGATGATGATGATGATGATGATAAAGCTTATCTCAGGTGAAATAAACTTTATAACCTAAATTTTAAATATTTTATTGCCTAATGTATATCCTACTACTTTATTACAGTACTACACTGTTACAAGTAATCAAGTTATATTATATACTTTTCTAGTTAAATACCTTTATACTTTGTAGTATGTCCAGTACCGGGGGCTGTAGTTACAGTTATGTGTACTCCGAATGATGGGTGTGGTTGACACCCGAAACATGTACAGTGAACTTGCAGAATAATAAATAGACTGCTTTGTGTTGCATCTCGTTGGACAATTATTAAATAAATTTCATTCTTATAATGTTCTCCAAATCGTGCACGGGGAATTGGAGGAGTGTGTACAAAAAAAATTTGCCTATTTACATAATTTACTCCACTGTTCGCATGGAAGGACATGAAATCTACAGTGTTGTAATCACAGTCTAATGCCTACACTGCAGTGTTACTAAAAATAACGTGCTATATAGAACGGATCAGAAGAATCTCGTCTCTCTTCTGCTCCCACCTCTTTTGAGTTCTCTTTTCTTCCCTCACTTTGATCGCGTGTAAAATATTTTACTCAAAAGTGAAGAAGACAGACGATATTATCCGTGAGCTAGGCAAAACTTGTTGTAGAAGTGAAGAAGAAAGGCGCAAATGCACGTGATTGCGACAAAAAATGTAACATATTCATAATTAAAGAAACACTGAAATGCGTGTGGCAGAGTAGACAGGAATATGATTGACGGTGAAGGAAAACCGTGCCATTCGCTAAAGTAAAAATGAAAGCTGGAATTATGCGTAATTGAAACAAGCTGCTATACCCAGAATTAACGTTGAGACAAAATCTACAGTAGTCATGAATGAAGGACAGAAAGATAAATACATGTACGTGGGAGATAACACATGGCCCTGAGGAGTGAATGGAGGCGAAAATATGCCTCATTGATAGGTGGTAAAGAAGAAGGATGTGGGCATGCGTGATTGAGACAGGGTGCACCAGAACTGGCAATGTACGTATAACGTGACGTCGAGGCGCGTTCGCGCAACAATTTTTGGAGTGGAAAAGCAGTATTACATATTCTGAGTGCGTTCTTGTAGCCTTAGGTATCCAGCATGAAATACGCATGCGCCATATTGTCATTTGTGGCCTGCCCGGCTGTATAGTGTTTTTCCACTTATCTCATAAACGGTCCGATTTTCGGAAGAAAAAAAATTTTTCAACTAAAATATATTTTTTTTTATTTTCTCTACAATTTTTATCTGAAACATTTCTCATTCTAAGAAGAACTGAGCGAGGTATGGTTATAAATATATGTTGGTCTGCATGTAAAGTACCATGTTATTCGTGTCAGGTTTTGATTAATCTTGAATTTTCTGGACAGATTTTCGAAAAATACTCAAATATCAAATTTCTTGGAAATTCTTCAAATGGAAGCCGAGTTGTTCCGTGTAGGCAGACGGACGGAGGGACGGACATGCAAACATGACGACCCTAATATTAGCTTTTTGAAATTTTGCGAACGCGCTTAAAAAGAAAGGAGTTTATGTAGCTTTCATGGTGTAGACGAACTGGGAGGCAGAACGAAATACTGCAATTGAAGTGATGGGGACAGGACGTGACACATTCTGAACAACGGAGATACACGTGATTGAAACGTGATACGATTCACTGAGACGGATGGTGGGACGGACAACCTGCTGTATGAAGATTTAACGCTAAAATTCAGCAAAGTGAGTCGCTAAACGTGGAGTTGGCTGGCTGGCTACAAGAGACAGCGTCACTTAATTGGCAGGTTTGTCGGTTGAAGGATTGGTGTTTCACTTTAACAGATGGAAGGAAGTGGATCACAAACACACACACACACACACACAAAACAATAAGTAAAACAAATATATAGTATACACACACGCACACATACACACTCACCATGAAACCAGTTTTTAAAATGTCATTCCGATGTTGCTCATGTTGGGACAGGTGAATGATGGCGTTGAGTTTCCCCACATTAGGAGACATTTCTTAACACATAAATCTTATTGCGTCAATGATTTGAATATAACCGGCTTAACTGAATCCGATACTGTTGAGCATAGGGCGTGGCCACCAGATTATTTCTCATCCGTCCACAATCACGAAACTTTATATTACTCACTGTAGGCATAATCTTTATAGGGCAAGATTTTCAACTCTTCAAGAACCTGATGTCTGACCTTGGAGGTGAGGCAGAGGACAGATCATTGTGTTTCATATAGCCATACACTTGGATTACCACCGGGGCAGGTGATAGCTCGGTCGGTATAGTGGCTCTTCTACGTGCTGTACGCCCAGTTAATCGGACTTAAATTCCTGTCGGGGGCAGCGATGTTTTCTCTTCTCCATATGGTCCCTCTCAGATTCGCTTTCAGTGGATAGTGGAGCTCTCTCTCCGGGGTTAGAGCGACCGGGTCGTGAAGCTATACCTTATCTCCCTTATATGCTTTTATGGTGTGAGCAGGGGTACCTTTACCTTTGCCTTCACCTCGTGTTACCACCTTGCTGATAGGTGTAGCCGTAACACCCCTACCCTGAATGGATGCTAGTTAATCCTGTAGTCTGCATGAGAATGGCAGATAGACTACATTAAAACATAGCAGGACTAACGCCAATCAAATCCTTACTTACTTAGAATGTATTATTCTTTTTTTTTCTCCGAAAGAGTTGGTGTGGTGAGAACCTTCTAGTATTTTTTCCGGTAATACTCGTTTCGAATCCAGCCTGTCTTCTCTTAGGAATTTTGATGACTTTGCTCAGTCTTTCCACGCGAATGTGAGATAAACATTTTGAAGTAAGTTCCGTTTCCCTCTTGTCTACCCATTCATGGTGACATTGCACTTCTCTTAAGTCTCTGCGCCCCATGTAGAGGAAACCACGCCGATCCTTCTAGATCGTGGGTATCCAACCCATCAACTGCGGTACATGCGGCCACATTTGTAAACTGTATACGTACTGTAAAAGTTACACAGTAAACTAGGCGGTTTGCCGTACCACTTATTGTGACTTTTACACGTGTAGCCCGCGAACCTGCCCACAATAACTGTTGTGGCGCTTAGTCAAATAAAGGTTAGGCGCCATGTGCTTGATCCTCTGTACTTGAAACCCATTTTAACCTTTTGGCGCCGGAATTATTTTTTTAATTTTAGCACATCCTGTTTATAAAATGTGAATAATACATGAACCAAATACGTTAGAATTATGAAACAAACTGCATTTTGAAGAGAAAAAAACGGAGAGTATATACCATGTTTAAAATGTTCGGTACCTTTATTTGTTGAATAAATATATAAAATGGAACTTTAGAGGTTAGCGGTGCGGTACGACCACTATAGTTGACATTAGGCATCAAAAAGTTAAACAAGCTCAGAGAAAATCTTTCCATGTTAATGGACGCTACAGCGTATGTGTAACTGGTACATTGTCTTTAAATAATGAAACGAAACGGACAGAATTAAAGCACATCAATATCACTTTTCCGTATTCGAGAGGTTCCGAGTTAGAATATCGCTATCGTCAAGGAGGTCTTTTTTTTTTTTTTTTAAGTTTTCGTCGTTTCTTCTAAGAGAAAGCTTGTACCTTGCTATAGGCCACTATCACTTTATTCTACGTGTTTACCGATTATTGTCATGCAAGCGATCCTACTGTACTGCACTCTATAAGACTAACTTCTGATATGTTCACATTCAGTTAGACACAAATAAAGTGTGTAGCTGAGACAGTGTAGTTATGTAATCTTACGTTACTAAGGAATAATTTATGGGTTAATATTAATGTGTCTTATGTGATTTGATTTTTTTTTTCATGGCAGTGAAAACTTGGATTTTATTATTTTGGTTTCGACAGCGATTAGTCTGGTAGGTTGTTACCAGTTTTTTTTTCGGGGAAAATAAACTCGACTGGGAGGAAACAACAAATGCCCACCTGTTCTATGGGTATCACGATCTGACCTCGTTTGGATTCATCATAGTTATTCGATAGCATAGGATCCGGCGCTACTGTGACCTCAATGGATGATAACAATATCATTAACATTTACTAACTAATTATATCCATGGAGCAGAATCATTGAGATGCCGATAGTTCCTTGGTCAAGAAATTGTCCGCATTTTATGGAACACGAAATGTTCATTACCATGTTCACAAGAGCCTGCGTCCTGGTATTTTCTTCAGCTAGATCAGTCCATTCCACGTCCCACTTTACTTCTTGCATATCTAGTTTAATATTATACTCCCATCTACGTCTAGATCTTTCAAGTGGGTTTTTACCTCAGTATTCTCACGAAAACTCTGTATGCACCTTTCCTTTTTCCCTATTCTTGACACATTTCAACGCGAATCTCATCCTTCATTTTATAACCTGAAATATTTATTGAGGAGTGAGGTTATGAAGCCCCTATTTACTTAGTCTCCTCCTTCCTTCTGTTTCCTCATCGCTCTTATGCCCAAATGTCTCTCTCAGCGCCGTTTTGTCGAACATCTTCAGTCCGCGTCTTTCCCTCAGTGTAGAAGACCAAGTTCCACACCCGTATAAAACATCAGGCAAAATTATACTTCTTTATGTTTCCACGACGCTTGGTCATTAACAGCTCAGAACTTCAACACCATTATTTTATGTTTTTATTTCTATTTCCTTATGTGTTTTTTTCATTCCTTTCTTCTTCTTCTTCTTCTTCTTCTTCTTCTTCTTCTTTTATTTGGTACTTATTTCTAACATATACTTTTCTTCTATTTGCGCCTTTTATTTTGTCAGTTGCCCTAGCTTCTCACATTTCAATTTCCATTTGTAGGACAAACAGGTGTCAACAAAACCTACCGGCCGGTTGGCGGTCAGTCCGGCTCTAATGACGGTGTATTTCCAGTCGGCCATCCCTGAAGGCTTCCAATCATGTCAGAATGCGACACGAATACTACAGAGTGCATTACTGGCCACTTAAAAGCATACACAGCACAACCGGTGATGTTCTAACGTCCGTCTGTCATAGTGTTCAGTAGATACGCCCTCTTCCACACTGCACATTGTCCAGTGTTGAAAGGCTTCGGCGTGTTTCGCCTTATAATTTACAGGATTTTTTGGTACTCAGGTGGTGGAAATAGTCAGGGGTGGTCACATTTTCCATCAATATATCGATTTCTGGTCTATTTTTATTACTATTAGTCGGTTATCATCTTATTTTAAGACGCTGTATCAACTATTCAAGATATTATAGGGCTATTTTGTATGTAATAAGAGAATAATGGGGAAGAACCCGACAATACATTTGTATCTGCAGAAGATCAGTGATGTACATAAAGTCGCCAAGGAAGAGCTTTCGCTTCGATTTGAAGTGCAACTTTCCCCAGTTTTTAATTTATGGAAGGGAGTAAATGTGAAACTCCGCATGGCGTCTTCGCTACCAAATTCCCATTTTCTGAATGTATTTGATGAATGGTAGATTGATTCGATAACGGAATGGGTTTGGCTTTTACCTTCTTTTGCTTTTGGAATATGCCTTCAAGCAGTGCATAAGGTTAGAGGCCAATTTTTAACAGTTACTTCCGGGGCAGACCCTGTTGGTTTAGTTTATGTCGTTCCACTGCGGAGCTTCAGCTGTAATACAGCAGCTGATTAGAATCCTGAAGTTGCTTCTGGGTTTACATTCAACACCCCTCAGACAGATAGGTGAGTGCATGTAAAATCTGTACGATGTATGCTGCGACACTAAAGGTAGAATGGCCAGTTCAAACTGTGCTCTACTCCGGAAATTGTTTGATAAAATTCCGGCCAAGATGTCATGTCTCGTCTTTGTCCAAGTGAAGAAAGAACTTTAACTTATTCCTAAAATACACTATTCTGTGAAGAAGTTAATTTAAGCCACACTGACACATTTTTCATTATTTTCCTCGAGTGTAAGCAAATTCCATAACGTAGTTCAAGACGGAGCACTTCCCTTTGTCCCAAATTAGGGCGGCTTTCAGTCAAAGTGATCCCTCCTCTTCCTTTGACAAGCGCAGAATTCTGCAGCCAGTGCGGGAACAGTATCTCTGGCTTCAGTTTCCAAGATATCATTTCGGCCAGAATTTGATTTCCAGTGGACTAATTGCCAGATAGGCACCTTTTGCTGCCGGCAGCAACAGTCCTTCATATGAACGCGTCAGGTTTTTCACCCAAAACGCCAAGCCCTTCAGCTTAAGCGCATTTCCCGTTAAAGTTTATAAGGTTCCAGTCCTCCCCCCCCCCCTCCTCCCGCGCAGAATGCTGTACCCGCCAGTCCTCCCACTTGCCTCTTGGTTGTTGGGTAAACTAACACAAATGTAGCACCTAACTGCCAAGGCACCTCCGATCTCTTTTGTTTGTGCAGCTTGTTTAAATCTCCTTGCCGTTCCAAGTGACTCACTGTATCTCGTGAAATACGTAGCTGTGTATCAGCAGCCTTATGATACGACAGTTTTGATATCCCTGGCGGACTGAGGCTAGATCTATTTATTAGCCACTAAATACAAGGTCAGAGAATGAAGTGCCTATCCTCTTGCAGTTCCGTCCAAAGCTAGCAATTTCTATGACTGATGCAAGGCACGGGTTGCTGAACGGTACAAATAAAATCGACTGTTTATAATAGACAATTCATCATTGTACTTCTGTTGTATGGGTTCAGTCGACGGCATTTGTCCGAAAGATTGGCATAATTTACGTATTTGTCTGTCGTTCTTCACTCTTCTGGTCAATGTTGATTTGTGGTGCTTTGTAAACGAAATTATACCTTAAGGGGATCGTATTATAGGTAAAGTATTCAGTAAAATAATTATGCATTTAACCTGAATTACTTGAACTTGTACACAATAGAATGTTACTTTAGTTGTGTTGACCATGTGTCTTGCGTGTATAATGACCCCGGTAAGATCAGTGGTGACTTGTCACATAACCAACATGTGCTCCTGTTTCTCTGTCTGCCTGTCTGTCTGTCTGTCCCTAATGAAGGGGAAGTAGGTGTTGAAAACAATAGTGCAGGTATAAGCGTGCATGCACCTAGTCATAATGCTACTGCGTTGAAGGGAGATATGCAGAGAGACGAGGTGTTCTCTGCAATACACCTTTTCAGGTTCTTTCGCATTAAGTCGCGAAATGCATCTATTATCATCGTCATGTTGGTCCGTCCGTGGCAGGAATTTCGTGAAATTTGATAATGGAGGCTCTTAGGAACATCTGTCGCGAATCATCTTAGTAATTCACCAACTTAATGCACTAATTCTTGTTTTATAATAAGTTTATAATATGCCTCTATATGTTTCGAGCACTATGTGCTCATCATCAGGAGGTCAAAATTGTACTATACAGCATCTGGTATCATCACACCTGTGGGTGGCCGTCCCGTGCACAGGTTGTCAACCAGTGCACCGGACGGCCACCTACTGAGTGTGATGATACCAGATGCTGTATAATACAATTTTAACCTCCTGATGATGAGCGGATAGTGCTCGAAGAATGTAGAGGCATATAATAAACTTATTATAAGACAAGAATTTGTGCATTAAGTTGGTTAATTACTAACATTATACTGAGATGAACGGTCAGCAAATCATCAAAGTCTGTCGAGAAATTTCAGATTTGGTTAACATCGGACAATACATCTGTATCGTTGCCAGTAGTACGAAACGTTGGGAATCTCGACACTAAGGAACTTATTGTTGCATCTCCGTGAACAGTTTCGTATTGTTGACAGTTACATGTAGGTCAACAACAGTACATAGGGAAAGTAAATGTAAAGCAGTCCCGTTACAGGCCTGGAGTGGCCCAGAGGGTTCCAGGAAGTTAAAGTTCCTAGATTACATGATAACAGCATAGCATGGTGGTAAGGTTGTCAGCCTTACGCATCGGCCGCCTTTACCTCAGGAAATGCTCCTGGTACTCATACAGCTGAGTCGACCCCAAGGCCATAGTGCGATCGGGAGCATTATGTCAATGAAAAATTCCAATGATACCATCTGGAATCGAACCAGCGTCCTTCCGATTTGTAGCACAGCACCTTAACCACTGTACCACCGCGGTCCCCACAAAGAGAAAGTATTGTTCTCTTTCCATGCCAAAGATGGTTACGCGAACGCTTGGCCATGTTGCGTTATACGTGTATGGCTTGCCTTGTTACATTTTGTCATCATTATTGAAGTGAACATTGGGAGGTTTTTGTCACTGTTTACAGCAGTTCTTGCTTATTTTTCTTTTCACCATCTAAACGGGGGCCTTGGCGAGTCTATTGTAAAAATTCTTTTTTTTTCCCCCCCCTTGGAACTGGTCAAGTCAGTAACATTTTTCTTGGTGAAGAATTTCACATGTTGAATAGTCGTTTAGCGTGAGGGGTCTGTAGGACACACCTGTTTTAACTGTTGATTAGAATGCAAAAACTTGAGACTTGTAAGAAATTGCGGCTGGAATGGCTGTGAACTACATTACCGCGCCAAACATTCAGTGAACTGATAATTTTGCCTCAGAGGACTGACTGCAGTATCACGATTAGGCGAATTGTTTGAAAATAAATGTTTGGCATGATCGGTATTGCCAAAACAATTGTCTGAATAACAGAAAAAAGATATCATTGAACACAAAAATAGTTTTATTAGAACACTTTCTTGCAGATATCAGGCAAGCCCCAAAGGCACGATTTGTAACCGAAGAGTAGACTCAAGAAGAAACTAATCTCAAATCAAACTGACCTTTTAACACGAACGAATTATTTAATATTAAAATTGGTCACTTAATCAAATGCTGCTATATTTAACTGTTTAGAGCTTTATGCTTAGGCGTGATGTAGTTGTAGCGACGTAGACTGTTTGATACGAAGCAGTCATCAGTATTCCAAATTTCATTTTATGATTATTTGACGTAAAATTTGTATTCCTTCCTTTTCTTGGTAGCATGGAGAGGATTTTTAGAGGCCTGTGAACAGTCGCGAAAATGTGATTGTTCTTTTGGTGGGGGGGGGGGTGCCTTTTAATCTCAGTGTTTTTTATAGTGTTGTATGTTGTTGTCCAGAAGGCCAAGTCTAACGTGGAAACCTAAGATGGTTACTGTGTGTGTGTGGCTGAATCACCGCGAAAAGTTTTTTATGGAAAAAAATTTGGGGAGACCTCTGTGGCGTTCTTAGACGTTCCTGGATCCGAAGGAATTTCCTTGAGATAGCGTCAGTATTCCTAATGCGTCAGTATTAATGACAACATGTTTTACGCTTCATCCGCTAGAAACTGTGGGCCATTATCGTGTTTAGAAACACTGTACTCTTTCATATGAATGAATATTTGACAGTGTCTGTGGAAACATGTTCTGTTGTTTTCGAAATTTTATACTGAACATTTTTAGCTTTTCAACCGTTGATAGCGCCTGGTAGAATTATAGAGCTAAACAACAAAGTCACGTAAATCCCATTACAGACCTGGACAGGCTCAGAGGGTTCCAGGAAGTTAAGGTTCCCAGATTTCGTGACAACGGCACAGGTTGGTGGTAGGTTGTCAGCCGTACGCACCGGCCGCCTTTGTCCCCAGGAAATACTCATTTCTGTTAGAGGCTGAGTCGACCCCAGGGCCATAGTGCCATCGGAAGGATTTTATGTCAATGAAAAATCCACTGACACCAGCTGGGATCGAACCAGCGACCTTCCGATTTGTAGCACAGCACATTAACCACTGTGCTACCGCGCAAAGTCGTGTACTTGTCTTAAATCTCAGCATGGAAACGGTTAAGGTTGCCATTGATCTTCCAATTTCTAGTGTCGTACAGACTTGCAGATTTAAGCAAAACTATTGGCAAAATATTTTAATTATTTGAAGGGATTTGGCGATGAGGACGAAGAAACAGATGGCGGCAGATATGAGGATTTTAATGTGCTTAAACTTACGTAGTAAAAATAAATTAATAGAAGCTTAAGGACTATATTACTAGATGTAGAATATGACGGAAATTTACCGTAGCTTAGAAAGTTAGTGAGTACAGATGGTCGCAGATAGCATGCAGTTATATATCTACAGTGCGAATACTGAGTGGAGGACCAAGGTTATGCCAGAAAGGGGATTTTGATGCAGGTAATGGTACTGGAATGCTAACAACTTTAGTGGAATGTGTTTTTGACGATGGTGGTAATTACAGGATCAAATCTCAATCCCTTCCAGTAATAATATAAGCTAACCACTACACAACCGGGACAGGCGTATTGAAAATTTACAACAATGGAATATCGCTCAATATAATAAGATTCGATCTTATAATGGCGGGAGTCAAGTAGCTTTCAAAACATGTGGTTACTTAGTGTACCCCCACACAGTGGCCAGAATCAACATAATTACGATATCATCATATTCCTGAAGGGTTAGGCGTGTTTCCTGTTCCTTGATCCTCAAGATGGAGTTGGTCCCTCCATCTCTTCCTCGGTCGTCCTATGTTCCTTCGTCCTTTTGTTTTATATTGTAATGCTTATTTTGGTAGTCTGTTTGTGTCCATCCTCTGTACGTGTTGTAGCCACTTTTTGTGGTACTGTCTTATTTCCTTTACTATGTTCTGTGCTCCCGTTTTTTGCCTAATACATTGATTCTTTTCTTTATCTAGTCAAAGGCCGACATGGTCTCAGGGGTTATACAGATGCTGATATGTAAAACGCATAAATCCTGAGAAATCCAACCGCAACAACAACGGCGGCTCTGTCGGCAAATCCTACTCCCACGTCCACGAAGACTATGGCCGCGTGACCCCTGGGCAATGCAGCTAAAACTGCAGCAGACGGGAGAGGGTGCAGGCGAAAGTCCAGCGCCTTAAAACTGGGCCCATTCAGCTAAGGGAGCACACCGC
>Ga0123353_10015164_pt1 | contig 11174 bp, 7 predicted proteins | sample TergutLab28metaG_3_FD_92763 | JGI IMG/M metagenome (GOLD analysis project Ga0123353, IMG submission 92763) | Labiotermes labralis P3 segment gut microbial communities from Petit-Saut dam, French Guiana - Lab288 P3 | ecosystem: Host-associated > Arthropoda: Insects > Digestive system > Gut ... | reverse complement strand
CCCTTCCACTTCCCGGAAGATGAAGGGCTGGGTGAACACCGGATACCAGAGCAGCACATAGGCCACATGCGGCATGGACGCAACACGCTGATGCGCATCTTCCCGGAACATCAATACCTCCAGTCGCCGCCGCCGGCTACGCCGACCCGGCCCGGACGCAGGCCGGAGCTTTCCGTATTCCATGTTTGCCGCAGTTCATCAAGCGTACGGCCCTGGACGGCAGCCCAGCCCATCAGCCAGCACAGATAGCCGCGGATCTTTTCTAAAAAGTGCTCCACCGCGGGCGTGTCCGGCACATGCGGCGTAGCGCCCGGCATCATTTCCGAAGAGTGCCAAGTCAGCGACAGCACCCTGCCTCCCTGCGCGAGGTGGCGTTTGGTGACGGCCTTCATCATCCACAGGGGATGATGCACCGGCAACAGGGCCAGCGCGCCCCATTTTTGCACGGACGCCGCAAGACGCCTGCGTACGGCGCCTCCTGTGCCGGAGGATGGGCTCAAACGCCGCACGCACGCACGCAACGGCCTGCAACTCAAGGGCACTTCCAAAATTGCGCAGCCCCGCACAGGGACCACATAGGGATCCGCAGGCGCATCAAAATGATCCGGCCCTTGAGACGCATAATGCAGGGGCCGCACCGACGCGTCGACCGCGACACCCGCCTCTGCCAACAAAGGCCAATGCCAGCGGTGCAGATCCCATTTTCCCATACGAAAGCTCGTCAACGGCTTCCCCAGAAACGCTCTGCCGGCCGCAAAAAGGCTTGCCATGCGCGCCTTGAGCAGGCTTGCTGGCACCCGGCCCGGCGACTCGTAGCCCTGTCCATCCTCACTGCCCGTCTCAGAGGGCGGAGTGTTCCAATGGTGCATGTGCGCGCCTATTTCCACTCGATGCCGCGCGCACATGCCCGACAGGCTCCGGCAGGCCGCGGCATCGGCAAAGACGCTGTGCGTGCATAACAGGCTTACCGGCAACCCAAATTCATCAAGCAGCGGAGACAGACGCGCAAGCCCGGCCACATTGCGCACGGTGGGCTTCGCCCTGACATAGGCACCCCGGAAAAGCCCCTCTTCTTCCACATCTATGCTGAGCACAAGCTCCACAGACGCGGCGGACGCAACCATCACCGCTCCGGACGCCGCATGGCGTTGAAGCGCTCCACATACAATGTATACAGCGCCTGGATATTTGTTTGCGGATCAAACATACGCCGCACAAGCCGCTTGCCTGCCTCCGCCAGCGCCATTGCCTGTTCAGGTTGTGTAGCCAGCGTCCGGATGGCATCGGCCAGCGCGCGGGGATCGTACGGTTCAATGAGCATCCCCGTCTTGTTGTGCAAAACAACTTCACCTATGCCGCTCACATTTGTGGCCACAACAGGCATCCCCTGTGAAAGCGCCTCAATGATCACATTGGGAATGCCGTCGCGGTCGCCTGTTTCTGTCACCACGCAGGGCGCGGCCAGCATATGCTGGCTTTCCAGCAGCGCCGACATCCTGTCATGCGGCACAAAACCGGGCATGGATACGCAATCCTCAAGTCGCAGACGGGCGCACAGCGTACGCAACTGAACGCGCAGCCAGCCGTCGCCCACCAGCGTGAGATGACAGGGAAACGCTTCGCGTTTCAAGCGCGCCATAGCCGTCATAAGGTACGCAAAGCCTTTTGTGCGGGCAAAACGCCCCACGGCCAGAATTCTGTAGGGTGGTTCCGGCGTTACTCGAGGGGGCAGCGCCTTGGGCAGGGTCAGGGCGTTATATACCAGAACAACCTTGTCTTCATGCCCGACGGGCACATATGAAGCCAGATAGCGCACATTCGCTGCTGTGTTGGTACGCGCAAAAAGGCAAGCGTCCAGCTTTTCACGCAGAAGCCCGTCCTGAGGATACATGTCTCCAGCCCGTCCGGTGAAGGCAAAAGGAATGTCCGTCAGTTGCGAAGCCACCCAAACCGACGTACAAGATCCGTTGGCCCAGGGGGAGTGCAACAGTTCGATGCCGTCGAGCCTTACCACTGCCGCCAGGGCAAAGCCCGCGAAAAAGCACCAGATGTTTTCCCCCAGTGTTTCCCAGTCACGCATGCGCCGCAGCAGGCAACGGCGCATCAGGGCAAACGTCTCTCCCGGCCTGCGAAACAACGTTTTGCAGAAGGCCAGCACGATCCGTCCCAGGGAGCCAAGCCCGAAACGCATCACAGGACCGTCATAGGCGCGCATGGCCGCAGTACAGCCCCGCATGCCCGAACCGTACATAGTATAAACGTGGATGGGCAGTCCCAATTCCCGGAGCGCGCATACTTCGCGGAACACAAAGGTTTCGGAGGCACGCGGGAACCAGAGCATCACATAACCCACGCGCGGAATGACAGTACCTTGTTCCGTGCTCATCGCACGCTGCACCCTTGCTTCCGGCAACTCTCCTCCGGCGGCACGGGGTATTCTCCCGTCAGGCAGGCCAAACAATAGTGATCCGCATGCGCTACCGAACGCGCCAACCCTTCCAGGGAAAGATAGTTCAGACTGTCGACGGCAAGAATGCGTCTGATTTCCTCTACGGACTTGCTGGCAGCGATGAGTTCCCCCCGCGAGGCAAAGTCGATGCCGTAACAGCAGGGAAAACGTACCGGCGGACAGGAAATCCGGATATGGACTTCCTTTGCGCCGAGTGCGCGCAGCTTGTTCACGCGGGTCAGCATGGTGGTGCCGCGCACAATACTGTCATCGACAATACAGATGCGTTTGCCTTCAATCATCACCCGTACCGGATTGATTTTCACGCGAACACTGAAGTTGCGCATGCCCTGCGTGGGCTGAATGAATGTTCTGCCCACATAGTGGTTGCGGATCATCGCGTGTTCATAGGGCAATTCCGCGCACTGGGCAAAGCCGACGGCGGCATATACCCCCGAATCTGGGAAAGGCATGACAAAATCGACATCCGGCGTGGATTCAAATGCCAGCTGCCAGCCCATGCGTTTGCGGCACAAATATACCTGCTCGTCGAAAATAAGGGAATCAGGCCGCCCGAAATACACCAACTCAAAAATACATTGCTTGGGGGTCTGTACAGGCGCCAAACGCATACTGCGCATATGACCGTGCTGGATGACCACCATTTCACCCGGCTCCACAACACGCAGATACTCAGCCTCCAACAGATCCAAAGCGCAGGTTTCCGAGACAAGCACATGGCAATCTTCCAGCTTGCCAAGCACCAAAGTATGAATACCCAAAGGATCGCGCAGGCCGATCAGCTTATCGCCAATCAGCAAAACCAAGCAATACGAACCGCGCACTTGGGAGCAGGCTTCAATAACGGCATGCTCGAGGTCTTTGTGGCGCATAGCCCGGACGATAAGATGGACAAATATTTCACAGTCACTGGAAGTCTGAAAAATCGCGCCGTCTTCTTCAAGCCTGCGACGCAGCTCGTCGGCATTCACCAGTTTGCCGTTGTGCGCAAGCGCGATATCCATACCCTGATGTTGTACGACGAAAGGCTGGGCATTGCGCAGCGACGAGGTGGAGCTCGTACCGTAGCGTACATGGCCTATAGCATACTCGCCGGGCAGTTTCTGCAAGTTGCCCTCGTTGAAAACATCGGGCACGAGGCCCGTACCACGATACTCATGCAGCGCGCTGCCATCCCAGGTGGCGATACCCGCGCTTTCCTGTCCCCTGTGCTGCTGGGCGTAGAGGCCAAAATAGGCGTGCCGTGCGGCTTCCGGGCGGACGCTGATCCCGAAGAGCCCACAATAATGCCGGATCATGGTTTGCTGCTCCCCGAGCTTGATTGCAACTTTTTCTTCAAATGCGCAATACGGTTGTCAACCACCATTTCATTGGGATACAGGCTGCGCACGGATTCGAAACGGTTCAGCGCCTCAGCGCGCAGACCCTGCTGCTCAAGCACGTCAGCCAGCAAAAAACCGGCCAGCCCCCGGAGCTGATCATCCACCTTCATGCTGAGCACCTGAATCGCCTGATCGCGGGCATCGTCCAATTCTTCGCGCGCCATATTCGCCAACGCCAAATCATACTTGCACCAAGCCCTAAAAGACTCTTCCACCGGAAGCGCCTGGCAGGTCTGTAAGGCTTCTTCAGCCAAATCAAAACGGCGTTGCCGGAAATGCAAATGGCCGAGCGCGCGCTGCACGCTTGCCACTTCCTGGTCTGTCAGGTTGCCCAATTCCGCATAACGCTCCCACACGGCCACAGCTTGACTGATGTGGCCAAGATTTTCATGCAGCTCGCCCAAACGCGCCAGAATCAGCTTCTTTTTTCCCTCATCCCGGGCAAATTCCGGCAGCATGGCTTCCAACTGCCCCAACGCACCGTTCTGATCCAGGTTGACACGGCTATACACGTCCACGAGAAGCGTCCAGGCCTCCCAACGCTGTTGCGGACGTTCTTCGGTACGCAGATAGCGTTCCAGCAAACGCTCCGCCCGGGGCCAGTCCCGCTGGCTTATGGCCGCCTTGGCTGCGTCGAGATCATTGATATTCAATGGGACACGATCACAGGCCGCGCTGAACGCGAGCATGAGCAACACACTCGCGGCACACACGAAACGGCAACGACCGAAGCGTACAAGCCTGCCTCCGGCAGCCGCTACATGCGCACCCGTTGGAATCCCGTGCAGGCTTATCCGGGTGGGATGAAACTTCATATTCGTTGACCTACATAGTTTCGCCGGGCGCATCTTCTGCCAACCGCGAGGATTCGTCAAGTTCGAGACGGTCAAAACCCACCACGCGCGCACCCTCATCCAGACGCACGAGCACCACGCCGGAGGTCACCCGGCCTATGCTGCGCACCTGATCAAGGCCTATACGGATGATCTTGTTTGTGGAGGTCAGCAGGATAAGCGCATCATCCTCACGCACGGGCATGCCGCCCACCACGGGGCCGGTCTTGGGCGTCACCCTGAAATTGATGACGCCCTTTCCGCCCCTGCTTTGCAGGCGGTACAAGTCAACCTGGGTACGCTTGCCGTACCCCAAGGCGGAAATCGACATGATTTCCGTACTCTGATCGTCAGGCCGCAGAATCAGCCCAGCCACAACATTGTCGCCCCGGCGCAGGGCAATGCCTTTGACCCCGGCAGCGCCGCGGCCCATAGGCCGCACATCGGCGCAGGCAAAACGTATGGCATAGCCGCCGGCGGTCGCGAGCACCATATGGGAATCATCTTCAATAGGCCGCACCATGATCAGCTCGTCGTCTTCCTTCAGGCTGACGGCAATCAGGCCGCTTTTACGCGTTCTGGCATACAACGAAGCGGAAGAACGCTTGACCATGCCCCGCTTGGTAATAAACAGGAAATACTTGTCTTCCGCAAAATCCCGCACAGCGAGCGCGGTGGAAACATATTCCTCATGCTCCAGCGGCAGCAGGTTGGCGATGTGCATGCCCTTGGCCGTACGGCTGCCTTCCGGCACCTGATGCACCTTGAGGTGGTGCATGCGCCCCTTGTTGGTAAACAGCAGGAGATGCTGATGATTCGTGGTGCTGAGAAAATCCTGCACAAAGTCGCCGTCGCTCGTCTGCACGCCGGCAACGCCTTTGCCGCCGCGCCGCTGCTGCTGGTAGTTGTCCAAAGTGGTACGTTTGATATAACCGCGCCGAGACAGCGTGATGACCACGTCTTCGTCCGGGATAAGGTCTTCGATAGCTATCCCGTCCAGCGCCTCCCGCAGCACTTCGCTGCGCCGCTTTGTAGCGTAAACATCCTTAAGCGCCTGCGTTTCGTCACGCAAAACCCCGCGCAGCACTTCGGGATTGGCCAGAATGGAATTAAGATATTCAATTTGCTTAAGCAGCTCCCGATATTCCTCCACCAATTTCTCGTGCTCAAGGTTGGTCAGGCGTTGCAGACGCATGTCCAAAATGGCTTGGGCTTGGTTCTCGGAAAGCTCGAAACGTTGTCTCAGGCGCTCTTTGGCCTCGGGCGGCGTTTTCGACCCCCTGATGAGCTGCACGACCTCGTCAATGTTATCCAGAGCGATGCGCAAGCCTTCGAGGATGTGGGCTCTGGCCTCGGCCTTCGCCAGATCGAAGCGTGTGCGGCGCACCACCACTTCACGCCGGTGATGCAAAAAATATGACAACGCGCTTTTGAGATTGAGCAGCTGCGGCCTGTTGTCCACCACGGCCAACATATTGATGCCGAAGGACGTTTCCAGCGGCGTGTATTTATACAGCGAATTGATGATAATGTCGGGGATCGTACCGCGTTTGAGGTCAAGCACCACGCGAATGCCCTTACGGTCGGATTCGTCACGCAGATCCGTCACGCCGTCCAGCTTGCGGTCATTGACAAGAACCGCAATTTTTTCCACCAAATTCGACTTGTTCAAGCCATAAGGAATTTCCCGAATCACAATGGCCTGCGCACCCTTTTTGCGTTCTTCCACTTCCACGCGACCCCGCACCTTCACCGTACCTCGGCCCGTATGGTACGCGTCTACCAGCCCCTGCCCCGCATAAATAAAACCTCTGGTTGGAAAATCCGGCCCCTGCACGAAATCCATCAGGTCATGGACCGTGCAGTCGGGCTCCTCCAGAAGATGCAACAGCGCGTCACACAACTCGCCCAGATTGTGAGGGGGAATATTGGTGGCCATACCAACAGCGATGCCGGATGCACCATTCAACAGCAGATTCGGCACCCTGGCCGGCAGAACGCTCGGTTCCTCCAGACTGTTATCGTAGTTCGGCCGAAAATCCACCGTCTCTTTTTCGATATCGGCCAGGAACTCCCCGGCCAGACGCGACATGCGCACTTCCGTATACCGCATGGCAGCCGGAGCGTCGCCGTCTATCGAGCCGAAGTTGCCCTGCCCGTCCACCAAGGGATCGCGCATCGAAAATTCCTGCGCCATGCGCACCAGAGCATCATAGACAGCGGAATCACCATGAGGATGATATTTACCGATGACGTCTCCGACCACGCGCGCCGATTTCTTGTGCGGACGGTTATTCGCATTGGCAAGCTCATGCTGTGCGAAGAGAATACGCCGGTGCACAGGCTTGAGGCCATCCCGGACATCAGGAATGGCGCGGCCTATGATGACGCTCAAAGAGTATTCAAGATACGATTTGCGCAGCTCTTTCTCTATACTGACCTGCGGCTGCGTAGACACAGTTGGTTCAGACACAAAACTCTCGCGATAGATTTATAGGGTTTTAGGGCGTCAGCTCAAATATCAAGCTCCTGCACATTGAGCGCGTTGCGTTCGATGAAGGCGCGACGCGGCTCGACACGGTCGCCCATGAGCTGCTCAAAGGCATCGGAGGCTTCTTCAGCGTCTTCAATGGCAACCTGAAGCAGGGTGCGGTTTTCCGGGTTCATCGTGGTGATCCAGAGTTGTTCGGGGTTCATTTCGCCAAGCCCTTTGTAACGCTGGATGTTCAGGCCCTTACGCGTTTCTTCAAAGCTGGCGCGCTGGAGGGCAAAGATGTCGTTTGTGGAGAAAGGTTCCGCACTTTTGCGGAACAGCGTGAACCGTGTGCCGCCGCAGGCGTTGCGGATATCGGCCAGAATGCGCCACGCCTGACGGTACATTTTGGAAGCGAAAAACTCCACCCCCAAGCGGAGACGATGGCCGCTCTGCGTTGCAAACGCGGCAAAAAGACGCTCGTCGTCCTCGCTGCTTTCACGTTCCACAGAAAGCCGGATGTCATGTTCCTGCAGCCAGGCGGTCAAGCCGTTGAGTTCGTGCTGATGGAACCATTCCGGCGTGATACACGCATCATGATGCAAAAACGCCATGAACAATTCCCGGCTGACGCCTTTGAGTTCAGCATCCTGCGCCCACGACTCGATGATTTCGATACGGTTCAGCAGATCCACCAGCGTATGGCCCTTGAAGGTGTTGCCGTTATCGGCGGTGATGGTGAAATCCTCGCTGGCGCGCGTCAACAGAAAGGCGTTGAGCTCCGCATCGTCCTTGATGAAGCGTTCCATGCGGGCATTATGTACCCGATACAGAGGCGGCTGTGCGATGTAAAGATAGCCGTCCTCAATCAGCTGCTGATACTGGCGGAAAAAAAATGTCAGAAGCAAGGTGCGGATATGCGCGCCATCCACATCGGCGTCGGTCATGATGACGATTTTGTGGTAGCGCAGCTTGGCATAGTCGGTATCTTCCTCGCCGATGCCCGCGCCCATGGCGGTAATCAGGGCTTTCACCTCCTTGTTGGCCAGCATTTTGTCAAAGCGGGTCCGTTCAATGTTCAGGATTTTGCCACGCAAGGGCAAAATGGCCTGTTTAGCCGGGTTACGGCCTTGTTTGGCCGAACCGCCGGCGCTGTCCCCCTCCACGATGAAGAGTTCCGATTCCGCCGGGTCTTTGGATTGGCAATCCGCCAGCTTGCCGGGCAGGGCATTGTCGGAAAGCGCACCCTTGCGGCGCACCAGTTCCTTGGCGCGGCGCGCAGCGTCTCTGGCGCGGGCGGCATCCACAGCTTTGTCGATAATCAAACGTGCATCTTTGGGGTTTTCTTCAAAATGAATAGTAAGACGCTCGTAGATAATGCCTGCGACAATCCCGGCTATTTCGCTGTTACCGAGCTTGGTTTTCGTCTGCCCTTCAAATTGCGGCTGGGGCAGTTTGACGCTGACCACGCAGGTCAGTCCCTCGCGCACATCATCTCCGGAAAGTGCCGTGCCCTTGAGTTTTTTGCTCAAATCCGCCTGAGATTTAATATAGCCGTTGATGGCGCGGGTAAGCGCTGTACGAAAGCCCACCAAATGCGTGCCGCCTTCCTTGGTACGAATGTTATTGGCGAAGGTGAACACATTTTCTTTGTATCCGGCGTTATACTGCAGGGCGAAATCCACGATCACGTTTTCAATCCGGCCTTCGGCGGCAATAACGGGATGGATGCCGCTTTCGCCGGAATTCAAGTCCCGCACGAACTGTGGGATGCCGCCGTCGGCCCGGAACAGGTGCTTTTCATCCAGGCGTTCATCCACGCAGAGAATTTCCAGGCCCCGGTTCAGGTACGCCAGTTCTTCAAAACGTTTTTTCAGTGTTTCGAAAGAAAATTCTGTCGTCTCAAATATTTCCTCATCCGGTTTGAAACGGACGGACGTGCCGTGGTTATCCGGTTCAATTTCGCCGACCACGGTCACTTCGTCCTGTGGCACGCCCCGGACATAGGTCTGGCGATAGCGCTTGCCGTCGCGGCGTACGCTGACCGTCAGCTTCTCCGAAAGCGCATTCACACAGGAAACGCCCACCCCGTGCAAGCCGCCGGAAACCTTGTAAGCATCATTATCGAACTTGCCGCCAGCGTGCAGCTTGGTCATAACAATCTGCACCGCAGGCACTCCCTCCTTGGGATGGATATCCACAGGAATCCCGCGTCCGTTATCGCGTACCGTCACGCTGTTATCAAGATGCAAAACGACCTCAATGCGCGTGCAGAAACCGGCCATGGCCTCGTCAATGGAGTTGTCCACCACCTCATACACCAGATGGTGCAAGCCGCGCGCGTCTGTGGAACCGATATACATGGCCGGACGCTTTCGTACAGCCGCAAGGCCTTCAAGCACGGTAATGGAGGAAGCATCGTAACCGGGTATGGGAGTTTCTGCCGTTAAAATATCTGACATTATATGATCTCGATCTCGTTTGGCGCGTAGTGCCGTGTTTCTTCGGCTTTGATCGGGGCGTCTTCCCCTATCAGGCATCTTCCTCGTAATACGTGGTGTCTGCCATTTTCATGGGCATGATAATAACGGTATAGTCCGGATCATCCTTACCACTGACGCCGCAGGGCCCTTCCACAGCGGTAAAGCTTAACTTCACCCGTGTGGAAGTAAAATGTCCAAGTACATCCATAAGGTTACGGGTAGGAAAAGCTGTTTTTGCGATATCGCCCTGGTAATGTACTTCCAATCTTTCATCCGCGGAACCCACATCCTGTCCTTGTGACGTCAACGTAAGCTCGGTTTCAGCAAGATCAAAGTAGGTACAACGATCATTGTCTGTAGTGAAGATAGAAAGACGGCCCAAGGCCTCCATGCATTCCTTGCGATCCAGATCAAGCAGGCTGATGCTTTCTGCGGAAAGTTTCGAAACAAAACTCATATAGTCGGGATAACTGTAAGTACTGCGGGGTAAGCTGAACATTTCCCGGTTGTCGCCGGTACGCAAGTACAGACGTTTTTCGTTGATGTTCAACTCAATCTCCTCAAGACCGCTCAGCCATCTTTTCATTTCCTGCACGTATTTTTTTTGAATAAGAATGCCTTCGGGAGGCAGCATTGCGGCCAGTTCATTGTGGATACATGTCGCTAACGCAAACTGATGACCGTTTAATCCGCAGCTTTCGATGCGTCCGTTGCCTATACTTTTCATATACAGGCAACTTATGGCATCGGCATTGTCATCATCACTGATGCAAAAACTTACGCGCTCAATAATTTCCTGGAAAAAATCCGCAGACCAACTCACGGCATTCTGCGAAGGAAATTCGGAAAATGCCTGAAACCATGTGGAATCGTTCACAGAAAGTTTATATTTTCGCCTGCCTTGTTCAAGAAGAAGATTACCGGACTGATCATCAAGAATCAGAGTAATCGGCCCCCCGGGCAATTGTCGCACAAGATCCACAAAAGCCCTTCCCTGCACCCCGACCAAGCCTTCTCGATCTACTGAAGCGCTGTATTGCCCGGCAAATTCGATATTTGCATCCGTGGACATAACCGCAAGCATCTCTCCCTCGGCTTTGAGCCAAAGGGAACGCAAATATGCCGCTCCTGACCTGGCAGGAATAATGCTGGCGGCTTTTTGCAATCCCTCAATGATGTGCTCTTTCATAATAGTGAGTTTCATATAAATTTCCTTGTTATATATTATAGGGGGAGAAACTTTGTTCCTTTCCTCTATAAGCTATTTGAATACAAAAAAAATTTAGTAACGCCTCGGGTGCTTTGCAGGTTCGTTTCATATAGAAACGGGAACAGCAAACCTAGTTGTTGTTTTGGGCACATATATTTTTAATTTTTTTTATTTCAGTGTGTGTATTTTTGTGCCCAACTATATATTTTTTAATTTTTTTAATACTATATATAACAGTGCTGTGATTTTTTCCTCCAAAAATTTGTCCAAGTACAGGATACGAGGTGCCAAGAATTTCCCGACAAAGGTACATGGCCGTTTGG